>Ga0207042_1138_pt1 | contig 13865 bp, 8 predicted proteins | sample Alteio_BWMinCont_70_FD_153310 | JGI IMG/M metagenome (GOLD analysis project Ga0207042, IMG submission 153310) | Enriched cells from forest soil in Barre Woods Harvard Forest LTER site, Petersham, Massachusetts, United States -... | ecosystem: Environmental > Terrestrial > Soil > Temperate forest >... | reverse complement strand
AAGCGGCATAAGACTCCCGGCGCGCCCTGGCTCCTTTCCGCCACTGAAGTTGAGCCAGAAATCCCTTCTAGGCCCGAATACGATGGGAATCCGGGGCGATCCACGAAGGTTTTCGTTGGTAATCTCAGCCCTGCAGCCAGTTGATGGTAGCGACGCTCATGAAGCAAGGTCAGAAACGATTGGTCGGCGTCGGGCCGCAATCAGAGCTGCCCTCGCGACGAAAGCTTTCTAGATACGCCCGTTGTGGCGGCAAATCCCTGGTCTCGGCTTCGAAGTCCAGGCTAGAAATGCTTACTCGGTATTTCACGGGCACGGCACTATCCTGAACAGCATCCCAGATTCCTGGCCGCCCAATCGTCCGATAGTATTCACTGTAGATGCAGTATCCGGTCCGCGCATCGTTGCGAATGACATAGCTAGGCGCCAAGTCAAACTGAAAGCGGTAGACCTGTCCTTCCAGATAGTGGGCGGCTCCGCCATAGCGAAGCACATTATCCAACATGTCCGCGGCAATGTCGTTGGTGGGCCGTGGGCTCGCGGAGCCATCGAGTACTTGCAACGTGATTTGCCGCAAGTCGGGATTCTCATGTTGCGAGAAGAAGGCAGGTGTGACCGCGTAATCCCCTTCGGCTCCGAATCGAACCGCCAAGTGCAGCCGCAGCCCGATTTCGTAGCTAGCTGACGAAAACAGAGGCTCATACTGAGCTTCCAAAACTTCCGCTCGAGCGAGAACGATTATGCCGTCCGGGTGCGCCTGCCGGGCAGCCTCGAATCGAGCTTGGACATCGTTCGCATACCTGTCTAGCAAGCGCCGCATTACCGATGTCCGAGGGGGAGGCAGATCCGGAGGCAATGTGGGTGGCGGCACGTTCCCCTCGATGGGCGTGTACAACCGCTTGTCTACCCGCTGAAACGGTTGACCTCGAAAATCCTCGCCTCTGATCCCAAAGCGGAATGGCTGCAAAGGAACGTCCAGCTGAAGCCAATATTCATTGGAATCGGCGCCGCTTCCAATGCGAACCGCGACCGGTGTGGCGAGCCGGAGGCCGTTCTGATCCACTAGTTCGAATTGAACGCTACGAATGGCATCCTGGGCGTACAAGATTACTTCGACGATTGCCAGCTTCCCACGATACGGCGCATGCTCCACCGAAAAATAGCCTGGGCCTTCGTGTCCGTACTTCAGTTCTTGGAAGTGAACGCTGAGGATCGAAATCGAGCCCGTTCTGGGCTGGGTCACGATAGAGCGCAGCGGTGTCATTTGTGCATGACAGATGGCACCCATGCTAGCGGCGAAGCAACATAGGAGTCTCATCGTCCTTAAGATCGGCCAATTTACAAATCCACAATATGGTCCGCAAAACGCACTTTTGGCAGTGGATCAGAATGCGCTCCCATGCATCACAATCACGAACTCCGGGATACGTGGCGGTCCCACGCTACACTATCATCAGCCCCTGAATGAAGATCTCGGCCGCGATCATCACCTACAATGAGGAGCGCAATATCTCGCGGGCGCTCGAAAGCCTGCGCTGCTGCGACGAAGTGGTGGTGGTGGACAGCGCATCCACGGACCGGACGGTGGAACTGGCCACCAAGCTCGGCGCGCGCGTGATCGACAGCAATTGGCGCGGCTTCGCGGGACAGAAGAATTACGCCTCCAGCCAGTGCGAGCACGATTGGGTGCTTTCGCTCGACGCCGACGAGGCTTTGAGTGAGGCGCTGGAGGGCGAGATCTGGCAAATCAAAAAGAACGGCCCCGAGTTTGACGCCTACACGATGCCGCGTCTGGCGCAGTACCTGGGCCGCTGGATACTGCACTCCGGCTGGTATCCCGATCGCAAGGTACGGCTGTTTGACCGGCGGCACGCGAAGTGGGTCGGAAATTACGTTCATGAATCGGTGGTTGTGGATGGCAGTGTGGGGCATCTGAAGTCCAACATTCTTCACTTCACGTGCAGCTCGCTGTCCGAGCATTTGAAGACCATGGATCGCTACACCACACTCGCCGCCGAGCAACTGGTCGATCAAAAAACGCCCGTGGGCTGGACACAACTCGCGCTGGATCCTCCCTGGACGTTCCTCAAAACGTACCTTGTGCAGCGCGGGTTTCTGGACGGCGCCGAGGGGCTTGCCATCGCTTACATGGCGGCACTGTACAATTTCCTGAAGTATGCTAAAGCCAAGAACATGAGCCCACGAAGATGATGGAAGCCCTTCTGGCTGCGCTGGCCGGTTTGCTCATCGGCAGCTTTCTCAACGTTTGCATCTATCGCCTGCCGCGCGACCTTTCGGTGGTGAAGCCGCGCTCATTTTGTCCGGAATGCAATCAGATGATCTCCTGGTTCGACAACATTCCGGTGGTCAGCTACATGGTGCTGGCGGGGCGCTGCCGCCGTTGCGGGCATCGTATTTCGGCGCGCTATCCGATTGTGGAGCTGCTCACCGCTGTGGCCTTCTTTTGGTCCGTCCGCGATCTCGGGACCACGCTCGCGGCTCTCAAATTCTGTGTCTTCGGCGCCATCCTGATTGCGTTGGTCTTCTCGGATTTAGAAGAGCGCATCTTGCCGGACGAATTTACGCTGGGCGGCACGGCGCTGGGTGTGATCTTTGCCGCGTTTGTGCCGCTGAAAGGCGGGTTCCTACGGCTTATTTTCTTGTCCCCGACTAACGAACGCTGGATCTCGCTGTGCGACTCGCTGCTGGCGGCCGCGTTCTGCGGAGGCGCCCTGTGGGCGGTGGGCGCACTCTATGAAAAGATCCGCCATCGCGAGGGTTTGGGGCTGGGCGACGTCAAAATGGTCATGATGGTCGGGGCTTTTCTGGGAGTGCAAGGGGCCCTGCTCACGCTGATCGCCGGATCGCTGTTGGGCGCCATCGTCGGCCTTTGCTACATCTGGTTCACGGACAAGGATGCGTCGACTTATGAGTTGCCCTTCGGAACGTTTCTGGGCGTGTCCGCGCTGTGCGTCGGATTCCTGGGGGAAGTGGTTTTCAACTGGTATAGCCGGCTGGGCGCTTAGACTTGGCCGCAATCCTGATCTTCTCGCTCACCTATCTGGTATTGGCGATCGGCCGCCTGCCGGGTTTTCGCATCGATCGGACCGGCGCGGCCATCATCGGCGCCAGCTTTATGGTGGGAGTGAATGCGCTTTCCCTCACCGAGGCCTATCGGGCCATCAATCTCGACACCATCATCCTGCTCTTCGGGATGATGATCGTGGTCGCTAATCTGCAATTGTCGGGTTTCTTTTCCCTGGTCGCGGCGCGCGTGGTGGAACACGCCCACCGGCCATTGCTTTTGTTGATCGCGATTGTCTCGGTCTCGGGGGTCTTCTCGGCCTTTTTTGTGAACGACACCATGTGCCTGGTGCTGACGCCGCTGGTGCTGGAGATCGCCGGGGCGCTGCGCAGAAATCCGGTGCCGTACCTGTTCGCGGTCGCGATGGCGGCCAATATCGGCAGCGTCGCTACCATCACGGGCAATCCCCAAAACATGATGATCGGAAGTTTCTCGGGCATCGCCTACCGCGATTTCCTGGCGTCCCTCGCGCCGGTAGCGGTCTTGGGACTGGTTCTCGCCGTCGCGTTCATTTTTTTCAGCTATCGGCGCGAGTTTGCGACCATGGAAACGGTCACCGTGGAAGAGCCCGCTATTCAGGTGGATGGCGGCCTAATGTGGAAATCGATCGCGGTCGCGCTCGCGATGATCATCATGTTCTTCGCCGGCTGGCCCGTGCCGAAAGTCGCCATTATCGCCGGAGCCGTGCTCCTGATTACGCGGCGCGTACACCCCGAGAAAGTCTACCAGCGGATCGACTGGCCGCTGCTGGTGATGTTTTCGGGTCTATTCATCGTGATTGCGGGGATCGAAAAAACGTCGCTCGAAACGGAACTCGCCGCGTTCGCTGGTCACATGCACCTGGACAACGTGTTCGTGCTGAGCGGAATTTCGGCGGCACTTTCGAATATCGTGAGTAACGTGCCAGCGGTGCTAGTCTTCGAGCCGTTCGTGGGGCAATTGGCCGATCCGCGGCGGGCCTGGCTGGTCCTCGCGATGTCCTCCACGCTGGCCGGAAACTTGACGGTGGTGGGCTCGGTGGCTAATCTCATCGTGATCCAGCAGGCCAGCGGCCGGGTGAAGATCGGATTCTGGGAATATTTCCGCGTGGGCGCTCCGTTGGCGGTGGTTACCATCCTGATTGGTGCGGCTTGGATTGCGTGGCGCGGCTTTTAGCCCAAACATTTCTTCGCCAAAATGATCTATCCTGGTGGCGTGAGTCCCTGGGTTACTTTCCTTGCTGGGTTGCTTGTTGGCGGCCTGATGATCGGTCTCTGGATGCGGGCACGTTTGGCCCGCCTGGAAGCCGCTAAACACTATGCTGAAGCTGGCGTCACAAAGCTGACCGACACATTCCAGTCGCTAGCGGACGCGGCGCTGCGATCCAACCAAAGCGCCTTCCTGGACGCCGCGCGCGCCACTTTGGAAACAACGCGGGTAGAGATGACCGGCGACCTGGCGCAGAAACAAACCGCGATCGAAGGCGCTATAGGAGGCATGGTCCAGCCGCTCGCCGATTCGCTAGGCCGCTTGGAGACGCACGTTAGGGAACTGGAGCGGGCGCGTGAGAAGGCCTATGGAAGTCTCGGCGAGCAGGTGCAATCGCTGGCGCGCGAAACTGCGACTCTCTCTACTGCGCTGCGCTCGCCGCAAACCCGGGGGCGCTGGGGTGAGGTGACCCTTCGGCGCGTCGCGGAGCTGGCCGGCATGGTTCATAATTGCGATTTTCAGGAGCAGGAAACGCGCGAAGGCGACGGCGTGCGAATTCGCCCGGACATGATCGTGCGCTTGCCGGGTGATCGATCCATCGTGGTCGACGCCAAAGTGCCGCTCACCGCGTATCTCGACGCAGTCAGCGCGCCGGATGAGGCCTCGCGCAAGGCGGCCCTGCTTCGCCACGGCCAGCAGGTTGCCGAGCACGTCCGGCAGCTATCGAGCAAACAATATTGGAATCAATTTCAGCCTGCGCCGGAACTGGTGGTGCTCTTCCTGCCTGGTGATCATTTCTTTAGCGCGGCCCTGGAAAGCCGCCCCGATCTGATCGAAGAGGCGCTGGCGAAGAAAGTTGTAATCGCAACTCCCGTGACTCTGATCTCGGTGTTGAAAGGCATCGCCTACGGCTGGAATCAGGAACAGCTTGCCGAAAACGCCGAGGAGATCCGGCGGGTCGCTTCGGAGATGTACGATCGCGTGCAACTGGTCCAGGAGCACTATTCCGATGCGGGGCGGCTTTTGGAGAAGACGGTGGAAGCGTACAACCGGTCGGTGGGATCGTGGGACTCGCGCCTGGTGCCGGCGCTGCGGAAGATGCGCGAATTGGGTGTAGCTGGCGGCGAAGAACCGGAAGCGCCGCAGCAGATCGATTTGTTGGCGCGGCGTCCGCGCGCGGTTGGCGGATTCTAGCTTAGCGACGTATCCGAGCTAAGCCTCAGCTTAGCGACATATCAATGATGTCGAAAGTGAAGCGCTCCGGCGGCAGGCACGATAGCGGCGCGGGACTCATGTGCGCCCAGGTCTCAAATGCAGTCGTCGCGACGCTCGCGTTCAGGTAGAACAGAAACTGGTTGGAGAAGCACGAGATCGGCGGCGGCTGTCGAAACGTTAACCGCATCCCGACCGCTTTTTCAAATTCCACGCCTTCGCTCGGGACGGCCTTGTCTTCCAGCAGCATCACGAAACTGGAGCGCCCCGCATGCGGCCAGACGTCGGGGCGGAGCAGATTGCGAAGCTCCAGGCGCGCGCCGAAGGTCATTTCGCATTGCCGGATCCATTCGAGAATGCTGTCGCCCCACTGCCATTGGGTGATGAAACGCAGATACTGATCCGTCAAGTTGATGGCCAGATCCATCTTGCGGCGATCCTTCTCGAAATCCGCGGCCGGACCATCGAAAGCGGGAGGCGCGAGCATGTCTTCGGAGTCAATCAAGCTGTTGGCCATGCCAACTACGCGATCGAGCCGTTTGACGTTTGGGGTGGTGCGAACCAAGAGGGGCGGCAGTTCGTGGGTTTTTTCCCCGGGAACCTCGACGAACTTTCTGTCTCCAACGATGTCCATGTTGACGACCCAAGCTCCTTATCGACAACCAGGTCGCATAAACGCTACTTTATTGACGCCCGACGGGAGTGGCCCGTTACAAGGGGCGCCGGCCTAAGCCGGTACCAGCTTCACGAGTAAGAACAATTCTGCAAGATTTGTTGCCGATTGTAAAGGGGAATCGAGACGGCGCGGGCTCCTGCGCTACAATTCGGCTGCATGGACACGGCTTTCATGTACGCATATTCATGATGTACTGCGACGTCAGCCTGCCGGTGCCGCTGGATCACGCGTTTACCTACCGGCTTCCCGAGACATTGCAACACCGCGTGCAGCCGGGTTGCCGTCTTTTGGTTCCCTTTGGATCCAGGAAACTCACCGGGATGGTGCTCGCTCTTCATTCGAAGGCTCCGGAGGGGCCGGTCAAAGAGGCTTTGCGGCTGCTCGACGAGGAGCCGGTGTTGAATGCCGAGTTGCTCTCACTGGGCCATTGGATCGCGCAGTACTATTGTGCTCCGCTCGGCGAGGTGCTGCGCAGCATGACGCCTCTCAGTGGCGAAGTCCGGAAAACCAAGCTCTATTCGCTAACCGATGCCGGGCGCGATACCGCGCGGCAGCTGCTTTTGGGCGCGGACGAAGAGGATCCAACGCTGCAGGTCCTGCGGCTTCTCGAAGCTCGCCCGTTGTCGGCGTCGTACCTCCAAAAGAAGCTGCCAAACGCGCTGCGAGTGATTCGTTCGCTCGAGAAAAAGGGATTCGTGGCGATGGAGGATTTGGAAGCCCAACGCGATCCGCTGCGCGCGTCCTCAACTCGTTTACGTGCGGCATGGTTAACTTCCGCGCCGGAAGACGTCAAGCTCACCAAACGCGAGCGCGAGCTGCACGCCTTTCTCGAACTGCATCCCGGCACGCACAACCTGGAGCAGTTGGAGGCTTCGGTGAAAGGCGCGAGCCAGGCGGCGCGTTCCCTCGCCCGCCGGAATCTGATTACGCTTGAACCTGAAGCGCCTACTGGTGTGTTCACCTCCGAAGCTCCGCCGCGAACGCTCAATCCTCATCAATTGGAGGCTTATCAGCAGATCGAATCGGCCTTGCGGGGATCGCGGTACCACACCTTCCTGCTCGAAGGCGTTACCGGATCCGGAAAAACGGAGGTGTATCTAAAGTCGATTGACGCAACGATCGCGTTGGGCCGCAGCGCCCTGCTGCTGGTTCCTGAGATCGCGCTGACGCCCGCCGTGGCTGGACAATTCTTGCATCGCTTCGGAGATCGTGTGGCGATTCTGCATTCAGCCTTTCACGACGCCGAGCGCGCCGAGCAATGGCGCCGCATCCGGTCCGGCCTCGCCACCGTTGTGGTGGGCACGCGATCGGGCGTGTTCGCGCCGGTGCAGAACCTCGGACTGGTGGTAATCGACGAGGAACACGACCAGAGCTACAAGCAACAGGAAACGCCGCGCTACAACGGCCGCGACGTCGCCATCGTGCGCGCGCGAGAAGCCGACGCCGTGGTGGTGCTTGGCTCGGCCACTCCAAGTCTTGAGAGCCGCTATAACGTGGAGCGCGGCAAATACACGCTGATCAAGCTGCCAGAACGCATTGAACAAAGACCCATGCCGGACGTCGAGGTGATCGACATGCGGCAGGAGTTTCTCGAAACGCGAAAGCTCGCGACGTTTTCACGGCGTCTGGTGGAAACGATCGCCGAGCGCCTGGAGCACCATGAACAAACCATGTTGCTCCTCAATCGCCGCGGATTTTCGAGCTTCGTCGCCTGCCGCGCCTGTGGCGAGAAGCTCGAATGCGTCAATTGCGCGGTCACGCTGACTTATCACCGGCGCGATCGGCGCATGCTGTGCCATTACTGCAGCTACGCCGAGAAGGTTCCGGCGATCTGCCCGAAGTGCGGTAGCGAGCATCTGAATTTCATCGGGACAGGATCGGAGAAAGTGGAAGAGGAGCTGCATCGCGATTTTCCACGAGCACGCATCGCCCGCATGGATCGTGACACCGTCAGCGGTAAGCGTCACTTCGAAAGCATTCTGCACGGATTTCGCGACGGCAACTTCGACATCCTCGTCGGCACGCAGATGATCGCAAAAGGACACGATATACCGAACGTCACCCTCGTCGGCATCGTGTCGGCCGACGTAGGGCTCGGGCTGCCGGATTTTCGCGCGGCCGAGCGCACCTTTCAGCTTCTTACTCAGGCCGCGGGGCGCGCCGGGCGCGGCAACTTACCCGGCATTGTGCTGATCCAAACTATCAATCCCGAGCACTATGCCGTGCGTTTCGCGTCCGAGCAAAATTACGATGGTTTCTATCAGAAGGAAATCCAATTCCGAAAGCTCATGCGCTATCCGCCGTTCGCGGCGCTGGCCAATGTCCTCGTGCGCAGCCAGAAGCAAGAGGATGCTCTCGCGATGAGCACGGAGCTCGGCCGGATGCTCGATCCCGCGCCCGAGGGAGTCAAGGTGTTGGGGCCGGCCGAGGCGCCGGTGCCGAAGTTGAAGAGCGAGTTTCGATATCAGCTTTTACTGAAGGCGGCCGATCGCCGATTGCTGAATCAAACTTTGCGCGATTTGCAGCGCTTCGCGCGCGATCAGAAATGGCCCGCGACCGCGCTGATCATTGACGTGGACCCACTGACGCTGATGTGACGATAGAGACCACTCCCTCACGGTCGTGGCTCAGTACCTGGCGCGTCAATGTGCTGACCCGCGGACCCGGCAGAATGATTCCAGCCAGGTTCAATGGATCGGAATTGGCGATCTCGGGCGCTTTGGCTTCCGAACCCGCCCGCCGAATCGCCCGCAGCAAGTCCAAAGCCTCAGGCCGCGCGAATTGTTCGCCACTGAAGCCCGCGACAAACCGGCCGCCGCGGATTTCCCCTTGCGCCTCCTTGCGGCGCAACACCGGCAGCAGATCGCGCCATGGCGGAGCCAGCGATTCGCGCGCTAGCAGATCGCGGAACAGGACGCCCCAACGCGCCAGCAACTGTTCTGCGAAGGCTTTCGCGCGAGCATCATGAGTTACCGCGTTGGACGCATGACGCACCAACGCCCAACGTCCAGCGGCGTGCCTGGGGCGGGCCAGCCTCCCCCGCCCTTCCCCGCGCCGTCGTTTAGGATCAACTAACGAACGCAGATTCTCGAAACCGTCGGCCGTCACTAAACCGGCCGCCACCAGCTCCCACAGCCCGTCTTCCACTTCACTAGCTAATCGGCCCGTGGCCCGCACCAAATCGGTGAAGAACGACGCGCCACGCTGCTCGATCTCGGTCAACAACTCGCGCGCTGCATGCGAGAGCGCCGGAACATGGGATTCGAGCCGCGATCCTGCCAGCCAACCCGTGTCCTCGCGCAGGAAGATCGCGATCGGCGCGGTTCGCGTCGGCCGCACACGCCGCGGTTCCAGGGCCTCGAATGCCGGATGCGGAGACAGCCGCGCCCACATCACTTCGCCCGACAAGCACAGCCGATCCAGGTATTCCGGATCGTAGCGAGCCACGCGCCGCGACAACACTTCCGCTTCCCAAGCGGCAGCCGAGATCTCGTAGCCCTGCAGTTGTTTGATGATTTGTAGAGTGCCATCGGCGCCGTGCAACCGGCTCCCAGGAATCAAATGCTGCCACTGGACCAGGAAGCTTTGAAACTGCGCCGCGCTGACCGGCTCAATTTCCTTGCGCAACTGGCCCAAAGTAAGCCGATGAATGCGGGCCAGAATGCGCCGATTGCACCATTCTGTCTGGCCCTCCGGCAATCCGGGATTGAATCGTCCCCGCATCACCTGGCCTTCGGATTCAAGCTTCAGCAGGGCGGCTTCGATCTCATCCAGCGGGAACGCAAGTGTTTCAGCCAGCGACGCCGCCGTCACCGGACCCAGCGATTCCATCCAGCCTCGCACGGCCGGCAGCACGTCGTTCATCACTTGCAACCGCTCCGTGGCTACCCAAAAAACCTTTCCATTCCGCTCAATCGTCCTGGCTCGGCCCGTGACCGATAGCTGCGCGAAAAACTCCCGCCATTCGTCACCCCACGCACCCCCCGGCGGAAGCGTGATGAGGCTAAGCAGCGCATCGTGTAATTCATCCGCATCCCGAACGTCCGGCCATGACTCCGCCGCTACCGTCGCAATCGCGGCGGCATCCAGGATGCCTGCGCCGCCTGACAGGTCCGTCCGAAGCGTTCGCCGCAACTGGACCGCCCGCGCGCGGCGTTCTTCCAGGGGAGCGTCGTCGAGATAGGCGTAAGGATTCGCGTTGAGAATCTCGTGCGAGAACGGCGATGGCTCGGCGTTGTCGATCGCCACTTTGCGGATCCCGCCCGATTCCAGGCCTTCAAGGATCCGCTTCAGGCCGTCCAGATCCATGGCCTCGTGCAAACAGTTGTCGATGGTCTCTTCCACCAGCGGATGATCCGGAATTCGAATCTCGCCCGTCAGGTTTTCGGCGCAAGCCACTTGATCGGGGAACACTGACGCCAGCAGATCTTCGGCGCGCATGCGTTGGATCGGCGGCGGAACTTTGCGTCCACCCAGGAATCGCGGAAGGGCCAGGGCGCGCGATGCATTCCAGCGCCAGCGCGCGGTAAACATCGGCGCATCCAGCATGGCTTGTGTGAGCACATCCTCAACGGTCTGCGGCTTCAGGAACTCGAAAACCAATTCGAGCGGAAATGCGTGCTGTTCAGTCAGCGAGATATTGATGCCGTTGTCGGTGGCGGCAGCCTGCAATTCGAAGTTAAATGAGCGGCAGAAACGCTTGCGCAGAGCGAGTCCCCAAGCCCGATTTATGCGTGATCCGAACGGCGCATGGATCACGAGTTGCATTCCTCCGCCTTCATCGAAAAAGCGCTCGGCCACCACGGTCTTCTGCGTCGGCAACGCATTCAGGGAGGCCACGCCCGCCACTATGTATGCGATGGCTTGTTTAGCGCCGCCTTCATCCACCCCGCACACTTCCGCCATGAATTGCAGCGCAGCATCGGGATGCTCCGCAATCTCTTCGCGCACGCTGGCCACCGCTTCCGACAGCTCAAACGTCCGCCCGGGCGCCTCACCATTCCAGAACGGTACCGACGGCGGCGCACCGTGAGCGTCATCCACCCTCACCCGGCCAGGCTCCACGCGCTTGATCCTCCAGGAACCCGTGCCCAGCAGAAAGACGTCTCCGGCCAGGCTCTCCACAGCAAAGTCCTCGTCGACGGTTCCGATGGTTTTGCCATCCGGTTCGGCTACCACGGCGTAATTCGCGGTGTCCGGGATCGCGCCGCCCGAAGTAATGGCGGCCAGCCGGGCTCCTCTACGACCTCGTATACGATGGTTCACTTGATCGCGATGCAGGTATGCGCCACTGCGGCCACGCTGCGTAGCGATGCCATCGGACAGCATCGAGATAATCGCTTCGAAATGTTCGCGATCGAGCTCGCGGTATGGGTACGTGCTACGAATCAGCGTGTACAGCTCCTCCTCCTGCCAATCCCGCGCGGCGCACTCGGCCACGATCTGCTGGGCCAGAATATCGAGCGGTGCCGTGGGGATTTCCAAACGATCGAGCTGTCCGGAGCGAATCGAGCGCACCAGCGCGGCGCATTCGATCAACTCGTCGCGAGTGGTGGCGAAGAACCGTCCCTTGGGCATGGCGCCCACCCAATGCCCCGAACGGCCCACGCGCTGCAGAGCCACCGCAATCGAGCGCGGTGAACCGATCTGACACACCAGATCCACCGATCCGATATCGATGCCGAGCTCAAGAGAGGCAGTTGCAACCACCGCTCGCAGCTCACCACTCTTGAGCCGCTCTTCCGCATTCAGGCGCAGAGCTCGCGCCAAGCTGCCATGATGCGGTAGCACCATACTGCCGCCTAGCGGGTTTTCACCCAGCCGCTCGGCCAACGCATGCGTGACGCGTTCCGAAAGCCGCCGCGTGTTTACGAACACCAGAGTCGTTCGGTGCGCAAGGATCAGCTCAGCCACGCGATCGTAAATCTCGGCCCACATCTCGTTGCTGGCTACCGGGCCGAGCTCATCGCGCGGAACCTCCACGGCCAGATCCATCGCGCGCCGATGTCCGACATTGACAATGCGAGCGTCACGCGACAGGAACTCCGCCACCTGTTCGATGGGTTTGACGGTAGCCGAAAGTCCAATGCGCTGCGGCTTCGTTTCCGCCAGGGCATCCAATCGCGCCAATGACAGCGCCAGGTGCGAGCCGCGCTTGTCGTCGGCGACAGCGTGGATCTCGTCCACGATCACCGTCCGGACAGTTCTGAGCATCTCGCGCGACTTGGCGGCCGTCAGCAAAATATAGAGCGACTCGGGCGTCGTCACCAGAATGTGCGGGCGCTGCTTACCCATCTTGAGCCGCTCGGCGACGGGCGTATCGCCGGTACGAACCGCCGTCCGAATCGGAGAGAACGGGATGCCCTGTTGAGCGGCCATTTCCGAGATCTCCGCCAGAGGAATCTCGAGGTTCTTGTGGACGTCGTTACTCAGCGCCTTCAGCGGAGAAACATAGAGAACCTCGGTCTGGTTCGCAAGGCCGCCGTTTCGAGCGGCGCGCACCAGCCGGTCCAGGCAAATCAGGAACGCAGCCAGCGTCTTGCCCGATCCCGTAGGGGCGGAAATCAGCACGTCGCGACCAGCACGAATCTCCGGCCAGCCCAGGATTTGCGGCTCGGTTGGGCCGGCGAAGCGGGAGGCGAACCACTCGGCAACCAAAGGATCGAAGAGTGATACATTTGTCATTTGCAAGACGGGGGTCACCTGCTACCATTAGATCGCATGGGCCAAGTCGCCCGCTAGGACTTGTCTAAGGGCCGGAATTTCCGGTACTATGAGAACTCTAGTACCATCAAACGTACCTGCAAGTTGATTCAAGAGAAGCTTTAGGGGTGAACGACTAGCAATGAAGATACGGCTCATCTTCCAATGTTCCCGTTGCGGATCGATCTCTTTTCGGTTGTCGACTCCCCGAAGCCTGAAGGATTCCATTCTGCGCAAGATTGGCTGCCACCCGCATCGATGCCATCTGTGCCGTCGCCGCTTTTATCTGTTGAAGCCCCTGCGTATGCGAGCGTTTTTGGCAGCACTGGACGCTCGTCCCGACGCGACTCCAGAGGTCAGCGCCGCCAACCAAATCTTGGATCCCTCCGACGCCCGTTGGTGGGCACGCCAGGATTCCAACGTCTAACCCGATCGCTTCGTGCGATGCTATCGAGGCGCGTCGTGGGGCATCTCGTTCCGAATCACCTTCCCGCCCTTCATCACAAACTTCACGCGCTGCAATTCGCTGATGTCCGCCAGCGGATCGCCTGAAACCGCGATCAGATCAGCGTACTTACCCTTATGGATGGACCCGATCTGGTCCTGCCATCCCAGCACTTCCGCGTTGATCATGGTTCCGGACTGAATCGCGCGAACGGGAGTCAATCCCCCGTGCTTCACCAACGCCTCGAAATCCAGCGCCTGCGTTCCGTGAGCGTAGGTCGAGCCATCGGCTCCGCTACCCACCATGATCTTCATGCCCTTGGTCGCGGCGGCCATCTGAACGGCGTGTTCGAAAATCGGAATCATGCGGTATTTGCCGCCAGTGCTCTTGGCGTCGCTGTCGTCCATGTATGGCTCGATGTACCGAACCAAAGTCGGATCATAATAAAGCCCTTTGCGCACCATCATGTCGGCCTGTTCCTGATCCAGATCGAACGCGTGCTCGATGGTGTCGCAGCCTGCGATGATGGCGTTCTTTTGCCCTTCGCCTCCATACACGTG
>Ga0207042_1127_pt2 | contig 13933 bp, 1 predicted proteins | sample Alteio_BWMinCont_70_FD_153310 | JGI IMG/M metagenome (GOLD analysis project Ga0207042, IMG submission 153310) | Enriched cells from forest soil in Barre Woods Harvard Forest LTER site, Petersham, Massachusetts, United States -... | ecosystem: Environmental > Terrestrial > Soil > Temperate forest >... | reverse complement strand
CCGCCTTGCGTCACATCCTCTTCGAGCAATTGCGCATTGGCCTGGTTGCTGTCAAATTTGTAGGTGGTCACCTTCCCGTTCGGCTCGACCTTCATGACGCGGTTGCCGTTCACATCGTAGGTGTATTTGGCGAGTGCCGTTGCCGTCGCTTGCGTGGCACCTGCATCGACTTCGATCAAGCGGTTCTGGTTATCCCACAGATAGAACGTGGTTTGGCTTCCTATTGCTTTACTTGATAGGTTGCCGTTCGCATCCCAGGTGTAGTTGGTGGGCGTAGCGGTGGCGCCGACCGTGTCGGTTTGCTGCGTCAGTCTGTCGTTGACGTCGTATGCATAAGTGATTGTTTCCACACCGCTTGCGGTGGTGGCCGTCTTTTGACTGCGGTTGCCGACTGCATCGTAGGTGTAGTCGATGGTGCTCAGTACGATATTGTTGCGATCAGCGAGTTTTTCTTCGGTGAGGCGGTTTAAGCCGTCGTACAAGTAGTTGGTCGTCGTTTTTGGGTTGCTGGCGACGTTATTGCTTGCCGTGCTTAAGCTGTCGAACTGCTGCACTTGCGTGCGCAGGCCGTTGGCTGCCACCACATAGGCGCTGCCGCCGACCACGTTGCCTGTTTTGCTTTGGTGCAGCACTTGCAGCAGACGGTTGTTGTTGTCATAGGCGTAGCTGGCGGTGACGTTATTCGGGTTCGTTGCCGTGGCCTTGCGCCCTGCGCTGTCATACGTGTAGCTGGTGATCTTGCCTGCGATGTCCGTAAAGCTCATCAAGCGCTGGTCGGCGTCATACGCCAGATTGACCGTGCCTTGCGGGGTGCTGACTTGGGTGACGTTGCCGTTTTGATCGTAGGCGTAGGCAACAAAGCTGCCGTCCGGGTTGGTCTGTTTTACCAGGCGGTCTTGGGCGTCATAGGCGTAGGCGCTTTGCCCGGCCTGGATCGGGTTGCCGCTGGCCGCTGCGGTCACGGTAGTGTTGGCCACCTGCCCTGTTAGCGTGTAGCCGGTGACGATAGTCGAGCCGTCGGCACGCTTGATCTGGATCAGCCGGTTGAGGTTGTCGTAGGCGAAGCTCATGCCGTTGCCGAGGAAATCGGTGTGGCCGATCAAATTGCCGTTGACGTCGTAACCGAATGTTTCGGTTTGTGTGCCGGGCAGCGTTCTGCCGGTCATGCGGTTATTGGCGTCGTAGCTCCACTTGGTGACGTTGCCGTTGGCGTCGCTCTGGCTGGTCTTGTTGCCGTTGTTGTCAAAGCCGTACACCGTTTGCAGGTTGGTGGCGGCGTTCGCGCTGTTGATAGATACGGTGACCTGGTTCAAGCGCCCTACCGCGTCGTAGCCGTAGGCGGTGGTGTTGCCGGCCTGGTCGGTGTCGGATTGTTTTCTGCCGTCGACGCGCCAGAGCGTGCTGCCGGTGGCGCCGCCCGGGTAGAGGGTTTTGGTTAAGCGGTTTAGGGCGTCGTATTGGTATTGCGTGAGGTTGCCCAGCGGGTCTTTTACCGAGGTGCGGTTGCCGACTGCGTCGTATTGGTATTGCATTTGCAATCCCAGGGCGTCGGTTTGCGTGGTGAGCCGGCCTGCGGCGTCGTAGCCGTTGGTGGTGATGTTTCCCTTGGCGTCGGTGGTTTGCCATACCCTGCCGGCCAGGTCGTAGGTCATGCCGGTGCTGCTGCCGTCCGGGGCGACGGTGGTGGTTAATCTGTTGAGCGCGTCGTATTGGTAGCGGGTGATCCTGCCTTGGCGGTCGGTGCTGCTGTCCTTGTTGCCGTTGGCGTCGTAGGTGCTCGATTCGCTGGTGCCGTCCGGGTAGCTGGTGGTGGCTAACTTGCCGGTGGCGTCGTATTGGTAGCTGGTCTTGCGGTTTTGCGCGTCGATGACGGCTAGCACTTGCCCGCCTGGGGTGTATTGGGTTTGCGTGATGTTGCCCAGCGCATCGGTGCTGCTTACCACATGGCCGTTGCCGTCGAAGCTTTGGCTGGTGGTGACGGTTTTGGCGATGCCGTTGACGATGGCCGTCCAGCTGCTGCCGGTTTGGTTGCCGTTGGCGTCATAGCTGTGGCTAACGGTGTTGCCGTTGGCGTCGGTTTCGCTGATCTTGTTGCCTTTGGCATCAAAGCCGTAGTTGGTGACTTGGCCGGCGACGGTTAATTGGTTGAGGTTGCCGGCGCTGTTGATAAAAGCTTCGCTGGTGCGCCCTAGCGGTTCGAGGATCGCGGTGCTGCCGGTTGGGTAGTAGGCATAGCCGGTGATGTTGCCGTTGGCGTCGGTGGTGCCTAGCAGTTGGCTGTGGGTGGTGCTGTCGTAGCTCCAGTTGGTGGTGTGCTGCAGGGCGTCGGTGGCGCTGGTTTGCAGGTAGCTGTGGCTGTCGTAACTGGTGAGGGTCTTGTTGCCGGCGGGGTCGGTCATGCTGGACTGGTTGCCGTTGGCGTCGTACGTGTAGCTGGTGATGTGCCCGAGCGCATCGACCTTTTGCGTGATGTTGCCGTTGTTGTCAAACGTGTAGGCGGTGCTGTTGTGACGGGCGTCGGTGACGACGTCCTGGTTCGGGTTGTGCTGGGTCTGGATCGCCTGGCCCTTGGCGTCGTAGGCGGCGATCAATTTGCCGGTTGCGTCGTACACGTAGCGGGCCGACAGGTTGCCGTCGGGGTCGGTGTAGCTGGCCAGGCTGTGGCTGGTGTCGTACGTCATTTGCGACGTGGCATTGTTGCGGTCGTTGACCGTTTGCAGGTCGCCGGTGGCGGTATAGCCGTAGTTGATCTGCTTACCGCTCGGGTCGGTGATGGCGATGATGTGGTTGTTGGCGTCGCGGGTGAAACTGACACCGGTGCCGTTGCTGTGCAGGATGCCGTTCTGGCCGTAGGTCAAGGTGTTGCCGTTGGGGTCGCTAACTTGGGTGATGCCGATGCCGTCGGTGATGTGGTAGACGTAGTTGTCGGAGGTGGTGAGGATGTAGTTTTGCGGATCCCAGGCGTTGCCGTTGGAGCCGCCGCTTTGGTCGGCGATGATGCCGCCTTGGGCGGTCAGGCCTTGCGGGATCTCGCCGTCAATCGCCAGGCTGCTGGTGGTGCCGGGCAGCGGCGTGAAGCGGATGTCGATCGGCGGCAGGTTGGCGGTGGCGCAGGCTTGGGCGTTGGCGGCGGTGAATTGCGCCAGTTCGCCAGTGGGCAGGATGATGTCGATGATGTGTTGCCCACTGGGCTGGAGGCAGACCGTCAGCGCGACCGGATTGGTGGCGACGACCCAGTTCATGCCGACCTTGATGTTTTTGCGCAGTTGCAGGTTTTGGTAATCGATGCTCCAGCCGTAGCCGAAGTCGAGGTTTTGCGCGCGGCGGCGGGTGTCGTAGCTGCGGGTGATGCGAATCGGGATGCCGGAGGCGTTGATGTTCAGGTCTTGGAACGATAGGCTGAATTGCCCGATCTTCAGGTGGCTGTTGACTTCGACGGTGATCCCTTGCGAGGTGGCGGTGCCGTTGACGTTGACCACGTTCAGGCTGAGCTGGTAGATGCCGTTTTGCAGCTGGGTCGGGTCGAACGTGCCGAGCGTGCCGTTGATGACGTTTTGGTAGCCGCGCGCAAGTTCTGTCCAGTTCGCGGTCCCGTTGCCGCCGCTTGGGGCCATCAGCAATTGGTAGTAAGCCAGATTTTGGTCGGAGGCGGTGCCGGTGACAGCGACTGGCGCGGTGACTGTGGCGTCCAAGGTTGGCGTCGTGATGACGGCGACCGGGCTGCCGGTGTCGGTGGGGTCGGCGACGCTGTAGAGGCTGGTTTGGCTGACTGTGCGCAGGCTGTCGGTGGCGGTTGCCGTGATCTTGTGGGCGCCGATGACGTTGCCGGTGACCGTGGCGCTGCCGACGGTGCTGTTGATGGCCGTCAAGGTGACCGGATTGCCGTCGATGGCAAGCGCCGTGCTGATGTTGCCGCTGCCGCCGTTGGTGGCTAAGGTGACGGTGGTGGTTTGACCGGCGGAAATCACGGCGGGGGCGACTGCCAGGCTGATCGTCAGGGGTAGCGCTTGGCTGCCGACGGTTAATTGGTAGCTTTGCTGCACATAGGCGCGGCCGTTGTCGGCGCGCACCGTGACGGTGGAGATGCCGAGCACCGGGCTGGCCCAACTGATGACGCCTGCGCCGTTAATCGTCATGCCGGTTGGCGCGCTCGGCAAACTGTAGGTGAGCGCTGCGCCTGCCGGGTCGCTGGCGGCGACTGGGTATTGGTAGGCTGATCCTGCGGTGGCTGCGGTGACCGGGGCGCTGGTGATCATTGGCACGTCGCTGCCGGCGTTGCCGCCCGTGCCACCGCCGCCGCTATTGCTGCTGGCAACGGTATCGAGATTGGCGGCGAGGATGGCGGTCAGGCTGTTGCAGGGGGTGGGCGTTGTTGAGGATAAATTTGCTTCGGCGCTGGCCAGGTTCGCCAGGAACAAGCCGTTGTTGACGTCGGCTTGGCCGCCGAAATAGCTCCAGCGCACGTTGTCGCTGCCGGGCAGGATGCCGGCCAACGCGGTTTCGACCGGCTGCATCGCCGTCAATGCAGGCGTAATGGCCGCAGCCGCCTGGAACGGTTGCGCCAACGCCAGCCAACCCATGCCGGATACCGGATAGATCGCGGCGGTCGCCGTGCTGGCGGCTCCGCTGCCGCTGCCGCCGCTGATGCGGTAGGCGCCCGCGCCGGTGGCGGGGTTTTCGATCAGCATGCCTTGACCGGTCCAGCGGCCGATGGTGGTGGCGCTCTGCGCGACCATTACGCGGTAACCCGCGGCGACGGCATTTTGTAGATCGCTGCTTTGGTTGGCGGTCAAGCTGATGCCAGGTAATACTTGTGCCAGATTGGCGCTGGTGACGGCATAAACCGGCACCGCTGGACTGGTTTGCGGGGCGGCTTGTGCCAGCACGCGTACAGCCGATACCGCAGATGTCGGTGCGGCGGCATTGCTGTATAGGCTTTCCAGCACCAGATGCGCGTAGGCGGCATTGCGTTGGTTGCTTTGGCGGGTGTAGGCGACGGCATTTAAGCCCATGCTCTTGCTGGCAACGGCGCTGCCGAGTTGGTCAACTTCCAGCGTGACGCCGGGGAAACTGACGCTTTGCACGATACCCAGGGTCATTTGCGGTTGCACTTGGGCGACCGCGCGACCGTACGACGGCAGGCGTTGTTCGACCACCCCGGCTGCGCGTTGGAACACGCCGCCGTTGGCGTCGGTGGTCGCAAAATACGCGAGCGCGGTTTGGTTGAGCAAGTCGCCGGTCAGTGAATCGGCAGTCACGCTGCTGGGCGACGTGGCTAACTGCGCCTGGGTGGCGGCCAGGCGGGCTTGTGCGACGGCTAGCTGGGCGCCGCTGATGCCTTGGGTGTCGATGACGATGGCTTGGTAGTCGCCGGCATGCGGCGTAAATGTATTGTCGTTCCAGGCGGCGCTGGCGGGGTCGTAATTGCCGATGGTGCCGATTAATTCGGAGCCAAGGAGGAAGTTACCGCCAGTCGACACCACTTGGCCGTCCAACATCAGGTTGGCGGTGACTTCGATCAGGTAGCCGGGAATGCTGGCGGGGAATTCGCTGGCTAAAATTGGGCTGCCATCGGTGTGTGCTTTAGGCATGTAGGCGGCGAGCGTGGCGGCGTCAGCAGCGGTGGCCGGGGTAAAGCTTAAAGTCAGGCGCTTGCCGGCCAAGTCGGCGTAACTGGCACTATAGGCAATTGCCGCACTGCCTTGCGCTTGCGCGTTGGCGTCGGCGTATAACCGGAGGTGTAGCGCGCCTTGCAAGTTGACGGGAATGGCGTCGAATGTCGCGCCGACGATGATGGTTTGGTAGGGCAGACTGCCTAATAGTTTGGCGTAGTTTTCTGGCGCGATGCTGGTGCTGCCGAGCACGCCGCCGACTGTGAGGTTCGCGCCCTGCTCGCTGATGATTTGCTTGATTTGCGTTTGGTAGGACGCAAAGCCAGCTTGGATATTGGCTTGGTTCAGGCTTTGACCGGCGTTGGCGGTGCAGGTAGCACCAACCGCAGCGCTATCGAACAATCCAGCCTGATTCAAGCTGACTGCGCCGTTCAGGTTCAGGCCAGCTTGCGCCTGTTCTTGCTTGAAACTGGGGTCGACTGCCACCCAGGCGCTGGGTTTGATGTTCTTGGCGCCGCCGCTGGGGCTGACGTCGATGTAGGCTTCAACCCATACATGTTCGAGTTGGATTGCGCTGACTTGACCTGCGCCAGTGATCGCTTGGTTTGGTATCCCGGCTGCGTTAAGTAAGGTTTGTACGGCGGCGGCGTTGTCGACGTTGAGCCAGTTTTGCATACGTGCAATCGGCACTTGGATGGTGCCATATGCATAGCGACTGGGGATGCCGGCGGCGCGGTAGAGCGCGATTAACAAGCTGGCGCTATCGACGTCGTTGCCCTTCAACGCTTGCAGCGTTTGCGCCGCTCCTTGCAGGCTGCCGTAGCCGACTTGATATTGGACGTTGTTGCGCACGTATTCGTAAATCGCGACCGGATTGTTTTGCAACGAGGCCGCTAACGCGGTGATCGCGGGCGTGATTTGCACGTCGTCGGTGGCGGCCAGATCGGCGGCGGTCGGCGTATTTCCCAGCACCGGATTCGGTAGTGTGATGCCGGACAAGCTGCCGACGCTGGCGACCTGAACGCTGCGGGCGAACACGCGTTCGAAATCACGCGGCGTTTGGGCTGGAACGACTACTTGCGTCATCGCAGGTTTGCCGCGAACCAGGCTCTTGCCGTTGGCCCAAGGCAGCTTGGCCGGGCTTGGTGTTTGTCCGCTGGTGCTGGGGTATTGCTGAATGAATTGCTGGAATTGGGCGAGCGCGCTTTGCGCGTTGCTGCTGTTGGCGGCACTCAATGTTGTGATCGCTTGCTGCAATTGCGCGGCGCGAGTGGTGAACGCAGCTGCCGCGGCTTGCTGGCGTTGTACGATAGCAGCGGGTAGTCCTTGCTGCGTCAGATAGACCAATGTCGCGGCGAAAGCGTTGGTCATTTGCTGCTGCTGTGCCGCCACGCTTTGGTATTGCGCTTGAATCGCAGCCACCGAGGCCATCAGGCTGGCGGCAGATGGCGCACCAGCGGCGGCTTGGTTCGCTTGCAGCGTCAGTTCGTGCAAGCTGGCTAGCGCGGCGGCGTAAGCGGCGGCCGGATTGGTTCCTGTAGTACTGATAGCTGGTGGGGTGACGCTGGGCGTTTGCGCAGGCGTGGTATTGCCGCCCTGCCCTGGCGAGCTGTGCGGGCCGACCGGCAACAAGACGTTGTTGATATTGTTGTTATTGTTGGTGCCAGGTTGCTGTAATGGGATCAACGTACCAGGGCTTGTTGGCACAGGTGCGTTCGGACTGCTGGTTTGTGCATTCGCGATGATCGGCGTGCATATCCCATAGCTTAGCGTGGTGATGAGCAACGTGGCTATGGCGCGCTGGAATGGCTGGTGGCGGAACATCGTTTTACCCCTGTCTAATTCGTTTTGATCGTGCTAGTGCTATTCGTATTGATCGTTCTAATCGTTTATTCTGATTTTGCCACCGAGAACTTGGCACTCGACTGCGCCAAGGTGATTCCGTTGGCGTCGACGACTGTCATGCCCACCGCGTAATTGCCGAGTACAGCATTGGCCATCGGAATACTGTAGCTGTATATCTGTTTCTCGCCAACTGCGAATTGCGTCAGTGCCTCGGCCTTGGTGAAGAAGCTGGCTCCGGTTGGGTCAGTAATTGTCGTGATGACACTGAGGTTGTTTAATAAAGTCAACGAGGTGACGTTGGTCACTTGGTCGGATAGCTTTATGGTGTCGGTCGGTTGGTAATGCGCCTTATCGGCGTCCAAGCTCACCTTGATTTCCGGCTGCGCCATGCTCCAACGCCATTGGGCTTCTTGCAGAATCTGATCGATCGCGGCGTGGATCGCGTTGATCGGTGCGGTATTGGCTATGCTGAACTTGCTCAAGCTGCCTGCAATTTCAACCAGTTCGTCGATCGCCTTGCCGTAGCCGCTATAGGTGTTCAGGTTGAAGTCGGACATCGCTTGGTTGAGATTGGCGATGGCATCTTTGGCCCGTGACTGATCTTTGCCGGTGACAGCTTGCAGCGCAGCACTGGCCTTGACGGCGGTGGCGGCAGCCGACGTCACCATAATCGGGAATAGCACGGGATTGCCGTAGGCGGTATCGGTGCCATTGTTGACGGTGCTGACGAGGGTTTGCAGGTTGTAACTGCCGCCCGTCGATGGCGCGCGCATGCTCAAGTGGACGGAATTACTTTGCGCCACTGCCAGATTGAAGTCCCAATCAACGGTCTGCGTGCTGCTGGCAAATGTTGCACTCGGATTCGATCCCAGGTACAACGCGCCGGCTGGCAAGACGGTTTGGACGTCGACTGCGACCGCGTTTGCTTGATTGGCAATACTAGTTTGCAACGGCAGCACTTCACCTGGAGTCAGGCTGGTCGTTGCGCTCGGCGTTAGCGCCGCCAAGGTGTTGTTGAGCGGGGTATTCCAGGCCGTTGCTTGGGTCGCTAAGCTACTGCCGAGATCGAAGCCGACGATCAAGGTGCGACCGGCACCGACCACGTTGCTGACTAAAGCGACTGTGGCTTGGGTTTTGTCATCGCTATCGTTGTCGCCGTCCCCGCCTGTTACTGTCATGCTTGCTTGAGGCAGTCCGCCACTTGTCACCTTCAAGGATTGAGCCTCCCCGACCGTGGGCAAGGTTTGCGCAGTTGGATAGAAGCTGCCACTCAAGATGACGTTTTGATTCGAACTGACGTCGTGGCGCGACTTTACGCCTCCCAGCAAGTCGAAATCGATGTCACTTTGGTCAGACCCGCCGTCGACAATCAGGCTGGCGCCGCCGTAGACTACTTCCGATACTTCGGCGGTCAAATCGCCACCCAGTTGGCTCTGATCTCCGGCGACCCATAGGGTGTTATACAGACCTGTGCGCATGGCGAACGTGAACGCGGAGGTGTTGGTGGCCATCACGTGCGCCAAGCCAAGGCCGGTTAAGGTTTTGTCGATCGCTACGTAGCGTGCGGCGGTACATGCAATCGGTTGTGGCGGTGTGTCGTCACTATCATTATCGCCGTCATTGCCTTGGTTATGGCTGCCATCTTTAATACGGCGAGTCGACTTGTCGTCACCACTTTGATCGTTACAATTGGTCAAAACCAGGGCGGTGTTATTGTTCCATAGCGCTTGTGTGATACCGAGTTTGATCGGTGATGCGATCAATGTAAAGTTTGCCTGCGCCAAGGTCATCGGATTGCCGCCGACTGTGGCTGAGAGCACAGCAACATAGGTATTGCCAACGACGCCAGCACTGGTCCAGTTGTCGGAACCAGCATAACTAGTGCCCATCGCGATGGTTTGCGTGGTCGGGAACGTCGCTATGACTTTTTGGGCGACCGGGTCGATCACGCTAATGACCAATGGCAATCCGGTCAATGCGCTGTTACCATTGTTAGTCGCGCTATAGGTAATCGCGAGCGGATTGCCCAGCGGTACTTGCTGTTTGCCGAGCGTGACGCTGCCAATTAAACCGCTGCCGGTCGTGGCGCTCGACGCTACCGTGAACTGCGTCGTCGCTTGGCTGACTGTGGTGCCGTTGCTGCTGACAACAACGCTGGCATGATAGATGCCGGCGGCTGCAACGTTCAGTGGAAGATTGTATGTATAACTCTTGCTCGCCGCCGCGACCAATTGTGCCAGGGATTCGGTTTGCGTGAATGCCGTTGCACCTACGGGGTTCGTAACAGTGGTAACGATTGTCAATCCATTAAGCGCAGTATTGGCTGTCAAGTTAGTCAACACATCGTTCAACTTGACGGTGTCAGTCGGCAGATATGTTAGCTTGTCGGGGGTCAGTGTCACACCGGCTTGTGCCGCACCTGGCGCGCCGCTGCTTATGGTGAAACTTGCCGAAAGTTGATTGATGACCTTGCCGCTCGTATCGAGCAGTTTGGCAATTAGTGTGTAGGAGCCAGCTGCAATGGTGCCGGTGTTCCAGATCACGTTGGTCGTTTGCTGACCCAGATGTGCTACTGCGACGACTTGCACGGGTATTATGGCAACTTGCTGACCGCTGGCGTTTTGAACGACAAAACCCAACGGAACATTGCCGTCGAAACTGCCGTGGTTGGCAATTGTTGCGGCGATTTGTACGTTGGTGTTGGATAAATAGCTGGTCTGGTCCGTCGTTACTGTCATTAAATTGAACGAACCTGGCAATGCCGATAATGGCAGCGAAACCGTGTTGTTGGCTATATCAAAGTCGTTTAGCGTGTGCACGCCCGTGCCATCGTCGTCGGCCACTGCTACCAAGGTTGAGATACCGGACAGACTGCCAGGAATGCTGAACGTGACGTCTTGATAGTCGTCGCTGTTTAGGTCAACAGAAGTCACTGCCGTGCCAAGCAAGGCGCCACCAGCTTTTCCGCTATACAACCCAACTTTGAGACCTGCCGAGATAACGCCACCGCCGGCGTTGCCGATGCGCACCGTAACCACTGAAGGCAAAGTGCCACCTTGATCATTGACGCGAACATAAGAGGCACTAACGTCGGACTGCGCATTTGAAATCGGCGGGTTGACCCGATAGTTGTTATTGAGATTCCAACTTCCCCGTTCGACCTTCGGCAGGCTACCGTCGTCATTCACATTGGTGACATGGTAATCATATTCGTTCCAGATTTTACGTGTATCCGGCCACGCGTTATTGACGTCTTGGAAGACTCTTAGGCCACAACAAGCGACATTGCCACTATTACTGATGACTAACATCGCCGCATGTCCACTACCGTCGACATCGGCAACGACCGGATATTCGGTTGCAGTACCACTGTCGTTCGGTGTGGAGTACAAAGTATTTCCATTCGCGCCATCGAGCACTCGCAAGCTGCTTTGATCGAAGTAGACAATCTTTGCCTTCCCGTTTTGATAGAAATCAAAAGCAGTGGAACCTGTGACGCCAGAGTCATCTGTTGTCGGGATGCTCCATCTAATACTGCCATCGGCATTCATCACTGTGTAATAGTCCGCAGTTGCGATGGCGATCGATGGTATGCCTTTGCCGTCGAGATCAACGATCGTTGCCGGCCCCTCGTTACCATTAGTCGATGGAATTTGCACCGGTCCCCACATTGGAGTACCGTCGTAACGAAACATTTGCACGCCATTGAAGTTCGTAACAATTTGCGGATGAGGATCGTTTGGATCAACGTGGGCAAGCGTAATCCAGCCGCCAGCGTTGGGGGGGAATGTCCAATATAACGATCCGTCGTTGTGATAGACGGTGTTGCGGGTAATTATTTCCGGCTTTCCGTCACCATCCAGGTCGGCAACCACAATTGGAAATATCCAGTCATTCGTTTCATTGGGGAGTACAAAACGCACTGAACAATCGTTATTCAACACATATCCTCGCAAAAGGATTTCCCCGTTGCCGTCGCCATCCAGGTCGGCAATAGTAATGGCGTCGTACATTAAACCCGTACGCACCGGTACCGCGCTCGTACATTTCAACGTGCCATCATGATTGATCACTGCGACGCCGCCGGCGTGCAAAGCAATGACGGCTTGCGGCACTCCGCCTGCATCAAGGATACCGATCGCCGCATGGCTTTCCGCTTCCGCGTACAAAGTTGGATCGGTCACTTGCCAGAGTTGCGTACCGTCTTTGCCGCTCAATGCTGTCAGCATACCCGGGGCACGGTCGATACCTAGAGCTTGAATGACCAGCACCGTCGGAATGTCGTTGGCGTCGTATTTCCCGTCGCCGTTGGTGTCGGTTAGTGGGCCGACCATTGGTGTTGAAATCACACCACCGCCTTGCCAACTCCATTTCAAGGTCGCTTGGATAGGCCCAACGAACGGTGGCGGCGCCATAAAGTTCGCGACAGTTTTGATATTATTGGACGGAGACGATTCGATCAGCATTTGAGTACTATCAGCCCAAACCGTAATCGGAGCATCGCGGAACGGCATAGTACCTTGCACTGGAATTTGCACGACCTGATTTTGACCAATTGGCAAAGCCGTCGTCAGCGTAATGTTGCCGAGCGCTTGATCTGTTCCGACATCATAGACACCGTTCTTATTGACATCCTGGAAAGCGAGCAGTTGGACGCCGGGCGGAATATCGACCGAACCCTGGTTTTGCAGAGTGACGCTCAATTGCCCACTAAGATTCAGGCTTTGCGGGTCGGTAACGGCACCACTGCGGTTAATGCCAGTAATGGAAAGATTCGGCAACAATTGCGAAGCTGCGATTGCGCGCAAGCGTACTTGACCGATATTGACGCTAGCGAGATTAGTAATCAAGACATAGGTCGCGCTATTGTTATATTTTGCAAACATAAAAGTAAAGCTAACGCCGCCGTTGGCGTCCCCAACCATGCCGCCAATACTGAAATTTCCGTTTGCATCGCTTTGAGCAGTGTGTGTCCCGGCACCATCGGTGGCAGTAATCGCCACGCCAGTCAAGGGTAAATTGGTACCAGCATCGACGACTACGCCGTTGACAGTAGCGCTGGTAGGGATTGGACCGCCCGAGGTGGTCGTCATCGCGGGAGAATAGACCAGCTGGCCACCGGCAACCAGATTGCCAGTAGTGTTTATGGTTTGATAGCCAGTTTGACTGACGGTGATCGGCACAGGTCCGGCTGCGACATTTGCAACTTGATAAACGCCGCGACTATCGGTTTTGACACGGAATGTGGCATTACTTACCGTAGCTCCGCCTATTGGCGCACCACTTATAGCGTCAGTGACGATGCCGCGTAAGGTGCCTGTGGTCGCACTGCCATTCTGTACTAGTTGCAGTGTGCCGAAATTCAATGCCTGCCCTGAACTGACTGAGGTGTTAGTGCTGAGCGATACGTAATTTGCCAACGTTGCAGACATTGCATAATTACCGGCATTCAGTCCGCCAAACGTAAATGTGCCGTCGGCCGCAGTCACAAATGTGTTTGCCGCCGTGCCCCCACTCAACGTTAACGTAACTGTGACACCAGTTAGCGGCAAGCCGGTCTGACTGTCGACGATAGTACCCTGTACGACCGCCAGACCCGGATTGGCTGGCGTTACACTAGTCAGGCTCAAGGCGCGCAATACAACCGCCGTGATATAAGGATCGTCACTCCAACTACCATCTGCTTGTTGTCCTGCTTGAAGATAGGCACTGATAGCTGTTGAAGTCGGCGTTAGCGCAATAAAATCATGTAGCGATGAATAAGCTAGTGCTGAGAGAAATGGCGAGTTGTTCCATGTTCCAGGCGCAGATTGCTGCGCCATCAAATAGGTGGCAAGCAATTGAGTGTTGTTGCCAAGCGATGCGCTACCTGCATATTGGTGAAATGCGGCGAGTACGTAAATACTGCTGTATATATCCTCGACGCCATTTAACCGGAAAGATCCATCGGTCTGCTGTGCCGCTTGTAAATAGGCGAGCGCCGCCGACACCGTTGCGGTTGACCCGCCGGATTTCAACGCAATCAGGGCAAAGGCCGTGTCCAACGGAGTACTGGCGTATCCTGGTGCGCCACCGTAACCGCCATCAGAATTATTGCTGGAGGCCAATTGAGTCAATTGCGTCGTCGCATTCAATCCAGCACTGTTCAATGCAACGATTTGGCGAGATAGGTATTCGGTATTGCCATCGAGATTTGCGGAAATGGATGCAGATTGTGTCGACGAAACCGTCGTCAGCAACTGCAATGTCGCGTAGACCTCACTCCGAATTTGCAGTGGTGTAGCAATCGATTGTGCTTCATTTTGCAAAGTGCCATCGGCCTGTACTTGAGACGAAAGCCATTGCACCCCGCGGGTAATGACGGATGGCGTTTGTGCCTCAGACGGAAAAGAAACCAGCGTGGAACTCAAAAAGACGAGCGCGATGGACCGCCGTACAATGGCGCGCAAATTTTTATGCACAAACAACCCCCTGAG
>Ga0207042_1137_pt1 | contig 13949 bp, 9 predicted proteins | sample Alteio_BWMinCont_70_FD_153310 | JGI IMG/M metagenome (GOLD analysis project Ga0207042, IMG submission 153310) | Enriched cells from forest soil in Barre Woods Harvard Forest LTER site, Petersham, Massachusetts, United States -... | ecosystem: Environmental > Terrestrial > Soil > Temperate forest >... | reverse complement strand
ATCGGGTCCGCCAACGGAAGCAGAAGGAAAGTTCGCGGTCGGGGCCGGATAGAGAGCCCAAGCCAACCAGTAGCCGAAAAGTATTACTCCGAAGGCGGTCCACTGCCAACGGGGTCGTACAAATGTAAGCAGGAACGCGAAGGTATATCCTAGACCGATTTGGGTTAGGGTATCTTCGAAGGTGAAGTTCGTCATTTCGCTGTAAATGGACCGCAAGAAGGTTCCTAGCGCCACCAGAAGAAAGCTGCGCCAGATGGTATGGCCAACCATTCGCTGAAAGGTCTCACTATCGGAGCAGGAGACAGCTTCAACGCAGGCTTCCTCAGCGCGTATTTACGCGGTGACTCTCTGATCGAAGCCGCACGTATTGGCAACATTACGGGCGCCCTTCCCACGTTGGCTTCGGGTGGAACGGAGGCTTTTCGAGATAAGAGTCTTAGACTGAGCTTCCTTTCGCAAAATGGGGTCTGATACTCATCTGGCTGAGGCTTTAGGTGCCTTCACACTCAGTGTAACCACCGCAGCTACCGTAGATGTGGCAGTAACCGCAGCGCATTTTCGCGATACACCTTCAGCAAAACATCATCGGGCAAAAATAATCCGTAGATATTCCAACGGCCCTGTCTCGAGGCATGCGAAGGGTATTCGAAGTATTCGTCGTCCGTCTCGAGGAAGCGGAAGTAGAGACGATACATCTCAACCTCAGGCAGCAGATCCGTACCGAACAGAATACGGTCCGCATATTTCAGAAAGAATGCGCGAGCGCTGTAGGGTTGTCTTCCCAACTCCGGCGTTCTGGCGCTGATATCTACTTGAAAATTGGGAAGAGCGTCGAGTTGTTCGGCAAGGTAGGCCAGATCCTCTCCGCTTTCAGCACAATGAGCACCAACAAAAGTCGTAGACGGATGTCGTGCGATAACGCGGTTGCGCTGCTCAAGCAGATCGCGTTTTGTGACCGGGAGATGATGAAATCCCCAATCTGGATGTGCAGCCAACTCCTCATAGCGTTCATTGTGCGCATCGATCGGGTCAAAGAACGCACTCGGATCAGCGGTGTGAAACATTATGGGCAGGCCTAGCTCTCCGCATGCCTCAAAAATAGGTGAGAAGCGGTCGTCATCGATACGCAACAGGCTACCGTCCGTATCGCGCAATGTCAGACCGAAGTCTTTCCAGAACTTAATTCCACAGGCACCGTGGTCGATTATTTGCCGCAGACGATCAACTGTTATCTGCACAAAATCGCTGCGTTCCACACCGCTCCAATCCATCCACCCTATCGTCGAGAAACGTGCAGGTGCGGCCGCGTGATAACGATCCATTATGTCGAGGGCTCTTTGACCGACCTGCATCGTGATATTCACGACATGCTCCACTCCACATTGATCCATGATGGAGAGAACATCTTCAGGCTCCATGGAGTCGAGATGATTGTGATAGTCAATCACAGGAAATCGAGCGCGCTCCAACGAATGTACGCTACTGCACAGGGCGGAGCGCGGATGAAAGTCGCTAAGGCGGAGATCAACTTCTGCGGTGGCGCTTACCATGTCGACAAATTTGTCCGGAGCATTTTGATTATTTTTCACCTTCGCACCTCTACCGATTTGTATCTTTTTATTACATTTTGTTTCGATTACACTATAGCTCCAACAAATCTGCGTCAAGGACGATGGTTGCGAAAGAAGTTGACGCCCGGAAGGCTGTAATCGTCGAACTGCCTGACATCCAAAATGTATTGAGTGATGTCATGAACCATTGATTTCTTTCGTAAAGTTCTCCGCAAGGCCCATCCAGCTTGATCCGACTCAATTAGTCTTTCGTACTTCTAAATTCTCTCTAGGGGACCAATGAACGACGACACATCAGTCAAAATCAATCCCGTTTTTTACAACAGGTTTCTATTGTTCATCGCTGGATTGGGCGGTCTCCTCTATGGAATCGATATCGGCATCATATCTGCCGCCCTGCTTTACCTCGGTAAAACCGTTGATCTGACGGTGAGTCAGACATCCGCAATCGTGGCAGCAGTGCTTGGTGGAAGCATGTTCTCCTCGCTCATCGCCGGTTTCTTTGCAGATTGGTTTGGCCGTAAGAAGATGGTCATTCTGAGCGGCCTGCTGTTCATATCGAGCGTCGGTCTCATCGTGCTCTCACATGGTTTTGTCCCTCTCTTGCTTGGCCGCCTGCTGCAGGGTTTTAGTGGTGGCGTCATCGCGGTTGTCGTCCCGCTTTATCTCGCCGAGTGTCTTAGTGCGAATACTCGCGGCAGAGGATCAGCGATCTTTCAATTCATGTTGACCTTTGGCATCGTCGCTGCAGCGCTCACGGGGTGGTTCTACATTCATCAGGCAGAGGCCGCAATCCAGGCGGCAGCGAATAATCCAGCGTTGATTCGAGCGGCCGAAGACCACGCTTGGCGGGGAATGTTCCTCTCCGTCGTCTATCCTGGCCTCATCTTCTTTGCCGGAGCATTCTTCCTGAGCGAAACCCCACGTTGGCTCTTCCGCAAAGGCCGCATAAAGGAGGCGAACGTCGCACTACGCCGCGCCTCATCGGAAGAAGAGGCTCAACGAGAGATGCGGGAGATGGAAGAGCTTGCGCTGGAAGACAAGCAGGAGGCATCAACCCACTCAGGATCACTGCTACAACGCAAGTTCGTAGTTCCTTTCGTTCTTGCGTGTATCATTCTGGCCTGCAACCAAGCGACAGGCATTAACTCAATCCTTGGCTATCTGATCGTCATCCTGAAGCAGGCAGGTATGTCTGCAACCCATGCCGCGCAGGGAGATCTTGCAGTCAAGCTCCTCAACTGCGTCATGACCATCGTCGCTGTCGCGTTGATTGATAAAAAAGGCAGGAAGTTTTTGCTCAGCCTGGGAACCGCCGGCATCATCGTTGCGCTACTGCTAATTGCTTTTTTCTTTTACGCGTTCGAATCACATCGTACTGACATCACACCCTTGGTGCAAACGCAGGTGCAAGCGAACACCCTTAAGCTATCTTCGAATGAAATTAAAAAGTGGGCGCCTCAAGAGCCCGGCGCAATGTCTTTGACAATCCTCTACTCCTACGGGAGTGGAGACAAGATGGCGACGTTGGTCAGCACCGAGGCGGACACTCTCACCCTGGCGCCAGAACCTAGATCCCCCTCAGAATCTTTGAAGATCAAACGCGCTTTTCTGACCAATGTGCCAACGGAACATACCGGTTGGTTCATCACCTTCGGTCTCGCCCTCTTCATTGCGTGTTATTCGATCGGGCCAGGCGTGGTTGTCTGGCTCACCCTGTCGGAGCTGATGCCGACCCGCATCCGCTCTGCCGGAATGGGAATCGCGTTACTCCTCAACCAGGGAGTCTCCACGCTCATTGCTGGAGTATTCCTTCCGCTGGTTTCGATGTATGGTTACTACTCCATCTTTTTAGTATGGGCTGCATGCACGGTTGTTTATTTCATTACCGCAGCATTTTTTCTCCCGGAAACCAAGGGCAAAACTCTCGAAGAGATTGAGCGTCAGTTCGATCCGGTTCACGGGTGATGACCTAAGCTACCCGGTGATGTTGTATATCAATTTGCGACGTGTTTCTGACTGGAGGTAGACAGTTGCTCATCGATGATCTTCTCAAAAGCGGCTGAAGGCTGTGCGCCATTGACAAAAGTTCCATTGATGAAGAACCCGGGTGTAGCAACAACGCCCCCACGCGATCCCAGCTGAATATCCTGATCAATTTGAAGTTTGTAGCGTCCACTACTTAAGCAGGCGTCGAACTCCTTTTCATCCAACTTGAGGTTACGGGCGTCCTCAATCAATACCTCACGAGTCTGCTTGTTAGGACCAGCGAACAGCAGATCATGATACTCCCAATATTTGCCCTGCTCACCGGCGCAGCGAGAAGCTTCAGCGGCCAACTGTGCCTGAGGATGCAACTGCTTGAGGGGAAAATCTCGATATCCCACCTTCACTTTTCCCGGATACTTCACCAGCAACTCGCTCATCGTGGACTCGGCCTTACGACAGTACGGGCAACTGAAATCAGAGAATTCGACGATTGTAATTGGGGCATTGGGATCTCCCCTGAGCCGCGCCGGATCGACAGTCACTTCGACCTTGGGCGGACTCAGTAGAACGACAAGCTCTCCATCGTTCATAGCCTGTTGCACGAGGCCCTGAAGATAAGCTACCCGCGCCTTCGAGATCTCCTGATCTTTCAATCCTTGTCGGATCTTGTCCTTGACGCTGTCGAAAGGTTCCTTCATCTCACCTTGACGAGACTCGTAGTAAGCCTTCACTTGCTCGTCGGTCGGATCTGCAACTTTGGAGATTACATCCGACTTCAAGAGTTCCTCTGTGCTCACTCCCCTTTTCTTAGCCTCGGCCTCAACCAATTTCTGATCCAGTACCGCATGGAGTGCCCTGAGCCGTACTGCATAGACTTGCACCATCATTCGCTGCAGTTGTGCCTGATCTTCAGCCGGAAATTGATCTTCGTAAATGGGTTGCCCATCGACAACTGCCACCGGCTTCTGTGTTTGCGATGAACTCCTCTCTTGAGCAGAGGTGTAGGAAGAAAGTAGAGCCCAGACAACCGTGACCAACAGTGCGGCGCAAAACCATAGAGCGCCCCGTCTCAGGCAGAAACACTGTCGTGTGCATACAGCCCGCAGTGATGTCTCACAGTTCCAACGATTCATATTCAAAGCACCTCAAAGCATCGGATGTTTAGGGATCGACCTTATACAAGGCGTACATTCCGCCGTCGAGGTGATCGTTCACGTGACAGTGGAAGAGCCATGTGCCAGGATTGTAGGGAATCATGTCCACAGTCATCATCGCCATCGGCCCCATGCTGAGCGTGTCGGTCCGCATGTTGTTGGACAAGACAGTCTGGCCGTGCCAATGAGGCGCATGAACGTCATCTTCATTGCTGTTCGTTAGCAGATACCAGCGCACATGCTCGCCTTTTTTCATCTCCAGCAATGGCATCGTGCCTCGAGTAAATCCGTTCATCGTGTAGTACTCAAGCGTCTTGACGAAGTTTGGATTGGTGATCATCGTAGCCGGGTACTTTTGATCATGCACAATGTTCTGCGAGAAATAGGCGCTGTTGGTCTCGTCGAAGTTCGCAAACGTCACCACAAATTCACGATCAACATCTTTTGGAGTACCATCCGGTTTGGTCGAACCTTTTCTTGAGACGATGATTGGTCCGAACAGCCCGGAGTTCATATCCCGCGACTCGTTAAAGTGCGAGTGGTACATCCACAAAATCGAGCTAGGATCTCCTGGGCCCGGACCCGCCGTTTCAGGAACCGTCCAGGTGTACGTGAAGACCTCCCCCCTCTGAACAGCATTCCCTTTCATTGCAGGATCCGGAGGAACCGTTGCAGCCTCACTGTAGTAGGCGCCCTCGGACTGCTTATCGTAGTTCAGGCCGTGAGGGTGCATGCTACATACGAACCGCGCGTTGTTCTTGAAGACTACTTTGACGGTATCGCCCACTTCAGCGCGGATGAGCGGCCCAAGTATTCCGAGATGCTCCCATTGAGGAGAACGCGGCATCTGAGTCTTGAACGTATCGTCCGTGTACTCGTGATAGACAGCTTTGAGGTATGTATCTGACTTCGCTGCTGGCACGGGAGTCAGTTCCCTCTCGCCACGAAGGAGGTATGTCGGTGCGGTTGGCAGATAGTTCCACTCCACTTCGTCCGCTGCGATGTAATAAGTACGGACCTTGGGCCGCGATCTCACCTTGGCCGGCGCTTGTGCCTCCATCCTCATTGACCCGGAACTTGTCTTGACCGAGTTCTGCGCTTCGGCGCACATCGAAACGATTAGTAGAAAGACCATTAGCTCCGCGAAGCGCAACATCTTCATCCGATTTCTTCCCCAGGTTCGAAACTATGTGGCTCGTTCGGCTGAGGTGAACGGCCGCTCGTCTACGAACAAAATTAAGCGAACGGGCATCGACCCCCGATTCGCCTGTCCCAGCAAGCAATCAATCGTCAGCAGAAAAAAAACCCACGGCCGAGAGAGGCTTTATCGGCGCCTCTCTCAGCCGCAGTTCAGTGTGATGTGACAACTCTTCGTCACAATGGGTGTGCCGTGCAGGCTACGGAATCGCCACATATCGGGTACATGCGGCGGCATTTCCAGTAACAATATGCGCTCCCGTACGAGGCTGCGCCAGCACGCACGACAGGTCTACAACTCCGAGGAAGTTAGGATGGCCGGGGGCATAATCCACAAACACAGCATAGGACTTGCCCGTGTTCGGGCTCGTGTACGCGGTTACTGTGTGTGGATCGAAGCCAGCGCTAAACGCGTTCCCGTCCGGAGTGTGGGGCATGGCCGAGACATACGCATAGTCCGCAAGAGCTGGCGTGCCGCTTCCCGATGTAGAAGGAAGCTTTAGCGCCGAATAGGCACTCCCGCCAAACTCTCCTGTCACGACTGCCAGATGGCCCGTGCCCGGCGCTGAAGAAAGTCCGCAGGTCCCGGCACTATAACCACCATCGTCGAGGGCGACGAATTGGCCCGGAGCGGTCCAGGTCCCCGGTGAACCCGTCGTAAATTTGGCCTGCGTCAGATCCGTAATGAAGACGGAGTCGGAGAATTCGTCACTTGCCAGAGCAATCCCGGTGGTGCAATCCTCGGCTGCCGAATCAAGTTCCCCGCCAACGGCGTTGCCAAATTCGGTAATCGAGTTACCCGCACCTATCTTCAACAGGTCATAGGAGCCGCTCTCACCCGGTGACAGGATCAAATTGCGACCTGAATCGATGGAAACGTCTTCCGAGACTATATGGGTTAAGGGTGACACTGGGTTGAAGGTATTGTCCGCCAGATTGAGGACCTGGACCCCGCTCCCAGAGGTGGCGCCTGTAAACCCCATAGCGATCACTGCAGTATTGTTCGCTGCATTGATGCCGACGCCGCAGTTTTCGCAATCGCCGCCGGAGAACCCTGCGAACCCATTGGATCCGCTGGTGATGGTGGTTAGCGTGGATCCCTTAATAAGATCGACTTTGGCACTATTCTCGGTGCAGACGACTTCACCGGTCACGGAGTTTGCTGCGCACGAGTTCACGGCTCCCGCAGTTGGAAAATTCATCGCCGTATCGGTGCCTTCGAGAGGCACTTTTTCTATTCCTGTTGAGGTGTTATTTTCCCACCATCCAAAGGGAACGTAGGCGTCGACATTCTTTCCTACGGTCACAGCCAGCGAGCTGGTAGGCACACAGGCAGCAAGCGTGGGAGTGGATGCGGTGACATTTACCTCAGCGCAGCTAATACTGGCGAAAGAGACACCGGCAACGCTCTTGCCCGAAACTGACACGAAATAATTGCCAGAGGTTAGCGAGGTGGGAACTACGACCGTTATGCGCTGCGTGGGTCCCAGAACAGTTAAGATTGACGTTGCAAAATCACTCGCAACTACCGCACCGCCGCATGTCTTACTGTAGGACACAGTAATCGCGCCAGCACTAATGGTGCCTGAGGGAAAACCGCTGCCGGTGATGGTGACAGAACCGCCCGCCAGACTTGAACTCGGAACCGTATTCACAGCAAGCCGGACCTCTTGGGCATGTGCTCCGAGGGGCATGAAGAACAGAACCGCAAACGCAAGCGCAATCCCACAGCCTACACTGCGAGACACCTTACGTGTCGCTGCAAGAAAGCGTCGGCGCCCAAGGCTCGCCAACCCGATTAGTCCAGTACCGACCAAAACGAGCGACTCGGGCTCGGGAACCGGCGGGGGCGGCCCAGATCCATTTATTGCGGTAATGATGGCTAAGTCACCGTCCGTAAGTCCTGCCGAATCGCTAATCGTCGCCGAAAAGGATGGATCGACCGTGACTGTACTTCCGTCCATGAGGGTCAAAGTTGTGGGGCTAAAATCACCGGTCAAGACCGCTGAAACCGCACCGTTCAAACCAGAGGGCTGCCCGACGCTGGTGGAAGCTGGTGTGCCGTCCCATGAGATACCGTCCGCGTTAAGAGTGAAATAAGACGAACCGAAGGTCTCGGTCGGGCCGCTCGCAAAGCTCACAACGAGGTTGAGATCCGACAACGAAACGCTGGTGGTTACGGGATTTGCATCCGGCGAGATGAAGGAGTTAACTCCTGTCACGTTGGTTATATCGAACTCAGCTTGATCCGACGCAACAGCGTCAAAAGAGATATATCCGATCGTTTCCTGGGCGACGATGGATGGAGCAGATGCAGCTCCAACGAGCATCAGTAGACCAATAAAACAAAGCTGTTTACGGCTCATGGCAAAGCACCTCGGTATTCAACAAGATTGAAAAACAGACGATCTTGGACGGGCCGATTGATCCCATACGAAGCGGAAATCCATGTGTTGTTGAGGGGGCCGATTGACGTTTCACATCGTGCAATTGCGTGGCCGTTCTATACCATCCCGAATTCAACGATTTACATCAGAGAAAAACTGTCTCTAAGCAATAAATTGCACAATTGCGGAGGCGATTTCCCCACGTCGTCCCCTCTTACTCAGTATTCATCTTGTGGTAAGTCAGATAGTCGACAGCCAGTCGAATCGACACCGACAGATTTCCGAATCCATAATCTACTAAGGCCAACCATTTGATCTCTTCACCGCGAGACACTTAACCCACTCATGAAAAGTCACCAGTTCGATCGCATCCCAGGAGCACCTCCAGAAGGCGACCGTGCCTCCATGGTGGCCATGATCGACAAAGTAACCGGGCACAGCTCCAGCCACATCCAGGACACATTGGCCGTTGAGGAGCCACTCGAGATTCAGCTGGCTTACAGCGCGCACGGCGAAAGATCGGTCAAATCCATCTCCGTAACAATGCGCACACCCGGCCACGACTTTGACCTTGCAGCAGGTTTCCTCATGACCGAAGGCGTTGTGCGAGACTCAAACGACATTGAGCAAATCGTCTATGCTGCGGGAAGCATCGGAGATGTTCTGCAGGAGGGCAGCCAAATACAAAGCGCACTTACCTATCAGCCGGGAAAAAATGTTGTGCGCGTAGAACTGGCGCCAGATGTAGTCGTGAGCCTTGCGAACCTCGAACGCAACTTCTACACCACCTCAAGCTGCGGCATCTGCGGCAAGGCGTCTCTCCTGGCGCTTCAAACCGTCTGTCCACCGCGCAGACAAAACACATTCCACATCGAAGCCGAAGTCCTCATCCGATTACCCGATCATCTGCGTGAAGCCCAGAGCCTCTTCAACCAGACAGGCGGGATTCACGGTGCTGGCCTCTTCAACTCCGAGGGAGAGCTCCTTGGAGTCAAAGAAGATGTAGGACGTCACAATGCAGTCGACAAGCTGCTCGGCGAAGAGTTTCTGGCAGACCGCACTCCCCTGCGCCATGCGCTGCTCCTGCTCTCCGGACGTGCCAGCTTTGAACTCCTCCAGAAAGCCCTCATGGGCGGAGTTTCCATGGTCGCCTGTGTCGGTGCTCCATCCAGCCTCGCCGTGCAGGTCGCAAAAGACTTCGACATCACTCTCGTCGGCTTCCTTCGCGACAACCACTTCAACATCTATCACGGTGCCGCACACATACTCGGCCACTCTTCCGACTAGACACAATCATCAAACGAAAAAAACGGGCCGCCGCGACCAATGCCGCAACGGCCCGATATTCGCTCTTCGTTTACATACCGCTCTGATTGCTCGCATCTGGATGAACGACCCTGTAGCTCGCTCCGCCCTGTGACCACACCAGCAGCAGCAGGTCCTTCCCTGCCGGGTTCGCATGCGCCTCGTTGACAAACTGCTCAGCCGAAGTAATCGGATGGCGATTCACCTCCAGGATCACATCTCCCGGAGCAAGGCTCGCCTCATCGGCCGGACTCGCAGGACGAACGCTCTGAATTGCAACACCCTTCACCTCCGAAGGAATATGCAACTGCTGCCTTACATCGGGAGTGAGTTCAGCCACAGCCAGTCCAAGCTTGCCCTTCTGCGGGCCTGCAGAGCCGCCATCACTGGCCACCTCGGCATCCTTGTGGAACTCGCCAACCTTTACATTCACAGTCTGCGAAGAGCCATTGCGAATAATACCCAACGTAATCATCGTGCCAGGAGTATCTTCGCTCACTGCAACCTGCAGCGCGCCGCCGTTCAGCACCTTCTGCCCATTCAGCTCATCGATCACGTCACCACTCTTCAACCCCGCACTGCTTGCCGGAGAGTCAGGCGTCACCTGCGAAACAATCGCGCCCGTAGCCTCCTTCAGATTGAAGAAGCTGGCATTGTCCGGCGTCACATCGTTCATGGTGATCCCGAGATAACCATGATGAACGCTACCCGTCTTGATCAACTGCTCTGCCGTCGCCCGCACAATCTGCGAAGGAATTGCAAACCCCGCGCCGGCAAATGAACCACTATTCGAGATGATAAACGTATTGATTCCCACCAGCTCGCCATGCGCATTCACCAGCGCACCGCCCGAGTTACCTGGATTGATCGCAGCATCGGTCTGGATGTAGCCACCCGGCTTCCGCGCATCATCTCGATAAGGATTCGGCCGATCCACAGCGCTCACAATTCCGCGCGTCACCGAAAACTGAAAGTATCCAAACGGGCTGCCGAAAGCCAACACAGTCTGCCCTGGCTTCAGCTTCGTCGAATCACCCCACGCAATGCTGGGCAGGTCCTTCGCATCCACCTTGATCACCGCAAGGTCGGTCAGCTTATCCACACCAACCAGCTTCGCATTCATCACGCGTCGGTCATGCAACGTCACCTTGATCTGCACAGCGCCATCGACGACGTGATTGTTCGTCACGATATAGCCATCTGGAGAGATGATGATCCCGCTGCCGATCCCATGCTCAATCTGCGGCTGCTGAGGTCTCTGCATACCCGGCAGCCCTTGCCCAAAGAACTGAGAAAATCCCGGAGGTAGCCCTTGAATCTGGCCTTGGCCCTGATCCTGCCCTTGCTCCTCCTCCTCGCCAACCTCATGCTCGGACGACCCACGCGACGTCACCGCAACGTTCACCACGGCAGGCGTAACCCGCGCCGCAACCGACTCCACAGCATTATCCAAAGCCACCAGCGACGAGACGCTGTTGTCATCCATCGGCGCCGCTGGCGAGATCATCGCCGCATGAACGCCATTGTGATGAACCAACACCCCAGCCGCCAGCACCAGAGCCGCAGCAGCACCTGCAGGAACGGCAATCCGTCCCGCCTTACCTACTAATTTATTAGTTTCAAAAGCCATGGTCGATCCTCACAAACGGTTAAAACAGCTTTGGTTAAAGTTGAATTACTAACCAGCCGCCCTCGGTGGGCACGGCTGCATACGAAGAAGAAAACATGTCTTGCTCACCCGATACTGTGAGCACCATCTTGGCCCTCGCCGACCCATCCCACGTGGTCAGCACAACCCATCTCTGCATCTGCTGCGGCTCTTGCATGGCCGCTCGATTCTGCTTCGCGCGCACCAGAACAGGCGGTGGAGCAGTACGGTGACGCTTAGCAGCAACATGCTTCGCGAGCGGCAGAGTATGTCTCGTCGAATCCACAGGCATCGAAGCCTTCAGCAACGTCTCATGCGCCCCTCCCGAAAAAGAAGTAGCGACAGCAGGATGAAAGACCACATCCTGATACTTAGCAACCGGCAGACCCTGCACCTCCGCTTGTTGAGCAGGCGCGCTACCGGCAAAAGAAACAAACTGCGGGCAACGCGAAAGTCCCGCCGCGCCGCCAACTAAGCCAAGCATCAACACGCTCATCACCACGCGCGTCTGCGTTCTGCCCATACCTTCGCTCCGACGTAAGATGCTATGCACCCGCCGCGCCAGCTCCGAGCGCTGCTCCCACGCTCCCAGCGAAAGCGCTGCTCCTCGTCGCCCAAGTCGCTGCTCCGCCAGATTCGTCAGGCAGGTCGCATAAGCCTTCGGTGCCTTCGTCATCCGCAAAACGTCATCATCACAAGCCACCTCCCGCTCAAAACAGAGCCGCCTCTCAATCCACAACAAAGCTGGATTCAGCGGTACCAGCACCAGGCTTATCTTCTGCAGTAGATTGACCCAGTCGTCGCCCCTCCGCAGATGTCCGACCTCATGCAGTACAACCTGTTCCAACTCAGTCGCCGTAAGCCGTTCATACATATCAAGCGGAATCAGAATCCGCGGCGAGAAAAACCCAATCACGCTGGGTCGATCGACATCGGCCGACGTGCAAAGCGTCACCCGTCGAAACCCAGCCACAGCTAGCGCCGCATCGCGCCCTGGCCCCGCCTCAACTGGCGTCGCCCTCTTCCAAATCCACCGCAATTGCACCGCACTAACCGTAAGCTTCACCGCCCTCACCAGAGAGGCCACAACCCACAGCGCGGCAATCGCAAAGCTCCATCGCACATCCACCTGCAACACAGCACCATGTTCGGCCATCCCACCATCAGCACGGAAGCCATACGAATGCAGCAGCGGCAGCACCACTAAAATCGCAAACACCACAGCCCACAAAGCAAATCGAACCGCCGCCGTTGTCTTTGGCATCAGGCGCAAACAGATCCCCACCCCGAGCGCCAGCACGATGCCCTGCCATAGCCCCGACACGACCGAGCTTGCCGCCAGTCGCGACAAGCCTTCAAAACCATGCAACAGGCTCAGATCCATACCCATCACAGTTCGTCCCCCGCGCGGTCATCCGCCGCGGCAGCAATCGCCTCTTTCAGGCGCTGCAACTCCTCCGGCGTCACCTCATCATCACCCAACAACGAAAGCAGCAGTCGCTCCCGCGAGTTCCCAAAGAACCGTTGCATCATATGACGAACCTCAGATCGGCCCGCCTCCTGCTCAGCGACGCAAGGGCTATACAAAAATGCCCTGCCCTCCTGCCGGTGCCGCACATAACCCTTCTGCTCCAGAATCCGGATCGTCGTCAGCACGGAGTTATACGCCAGGGCCGCCCCCTCCGGCATCGCCGCCACTAATTCCCCAACAGCCGACTCACCTCGAACCCACAGGATCTTCATGAGCCGTAACTCAGCCTCTGTCAACGTGATGGACTTCTTTGGCGGCATCATTATCCCTTATCAGCTCTCCCAGAACTTCCCCGGCAGATCCGAACTAATCTAGAGACGACCAACTAATCGATTAGTTAGCAAAGAGTCAGAAGAATTTGTCATCTGCCGTTTCCCAGTGATCGTTCTCCCGTTGTGGGTATCAGTTTCCCGCCCCGGAAACACCATACCCGTCCCGCACGACACAACTCGCCACTCATATCTATATGGATCGACACAATTTGCCTCCCACTGACAATCCCTTGCAGGCTTTCGCCGTGGCCGATCAAACTAAAAATTCCCTGTATGAGTTGCCTCCGCGCCGTAGTATCGTGTTTTACCATGGCTGCTGAAGACGCGAACGATCTGCGTAGAGCGCTTGAGAAGAACGAGATCATTCCGTACTTCCAGCCGCTCGTCGAGCTGCGGACAGGCCTCCTCGGTGGCTTCGAGGTCTTAGCACGCTGGCAGCACCCCCTCCGCGGCCTTATCCCGCCAGATGAATTCATTCCACTCGCTGAAGCCGCTGGCCTTAACGGTCTACTCACTGGAAATCTCCTCCGCGCCGTCTTCGCCGCAGCCAGAAACATCCCAAAGCACCTCACCCTCTCGGTCAATATCTCCCTCACGCAGCTCACCGATCTCTCCTTACCCAAACACATCCGAGCTGCCGCCGAACAAGCCAACTTCCCCCTCAACCGTCTTATCCTTGAGATCACCGAAAGTGCTCTCGTCGGCAACACCGAGTATGCCTATCGCATTGCAACCGAACTGAAAGAACAAGGTTCCCGCCTGGCACTCGACGACTTCGGAACCGGATATTCCAGCCTCCGACACCTCCAATCGCTCCCCTTCGACGAGCTGAAGATCGACGCGAGCTTTGTCCGCTCTATGGACCACACCCGCGAGAGTCGTAAGATCGCCGCCG
>Ga0207042_1130_pt1 | contig 13966 bp, 12 predicted proteins | sample Alteio_BWMinCont_70_FD_153310 | JGI IMG/M metagenome (GOLD analysis project Ga0207042, IMG submission 153310) | Enriched cells from forest soil in Barre Woods Harvard Forest LTER site, Petersham, Massachusetts, United States -... | ecosystem: Environmental > Terrestrial > Soil > Temperate forest >... | reverse complement strand
GGGGATTTTTGATTTGCAGGATAATTAATTCCAACGAATCAATTTATTAATTCTTAATAAAAATTCCTCAGGTAAGTAAGGGTAAGTCATTTTTTAGTTGTCTCACCCAAAATGAGATGATCGTCAAATGTAAAAAGCAACAGAAACAGTCCACAACAGATTTAGCAAAGATTCATCAAAGAAGCACCATGTGCCATTTACCGTGATGAAAGGCCTAAAGAGGGGAAGAACTTTTTTCGCCACGATACTTCTATCTGATAAATATTTAAAATTGTTAAATAATTTAGAACGACCTATGTGGCTATTGTGTTGCTCTTTGCAGTCATATTAAAATAGATCAAACTTCCACAATTAAAAACGTATACTTGCCCACCGGTATAAATTTCAGCGCTTTCAAAACTTATCATTGCATGTCAATAAACATTAATAATAGCCTTTGAAAGTTTTTTAGCAATTGGGTTTGTATCTCCTAATATCAAAGCGTGTGCTCTATTATTTAGCATTTTGTTTTGTATACATTGGTATCCTAAATAAATAGGTGTCGATGCAGATATTTCAGCAACTCCAAATTTTAGAGAATTCCCCTGAGTTTGCTCCGGTGATGTAAGAGCGGCTATATCAACTGATAGGCCATCTTCTTCTGGCTTTGTTTTAAAAGCAGCACTAGAAGGCACCTTTCTTCCATTTTCAAATTTCCAAAAAGCTTCATACTTTGGTTCATCACTAATTGGAAATCTACGATATAGAGTATCTTTTCGAGTGATAACATAATCGTCATCCTGCGTAGGTACCATCTTCCAAAAGATTCGATAATTCAGATAATTCGTAACTATATATTTTTTCCTTGTCGATAATATTGGCCTCTTGATCATATAGAATGTAGAACATTTCACCGTCAATATTAATCTCTAATTCCGCACACAAATTATTAGCATCAAATTCAAATTGAATACCACCATCCCGCATAGGGAAAACACTTATTTCCACGCCTTTTGAAAAAATATCACTTCTTTTTAATTGATTCAAAACTTCTAAAGCACCTTCGATAGCATTTTGTGAAATTGGATTTGCGTTATATGAATCCCAGTTTTGCTGCAAGTTTAAAAAGCCATTAATTACATCTTGCAACTGATAAAACTTAATTCCTTCAACAGATGCCGCTTCCGGAATCCTGTTATTTCTTATATCTTTTGAACCATCGGCGATCATTGAAAAAGTGGAACCCGTAACAAACATTTGCAATGGCTGTTGGTCGTCAAAAATGAAAAGTTGTTTCACTGAAAATTTACTCATTATTCTTCCTTTTGTTGTTTTGTGAATTGATAGTTACTAAGTTTTAAAATTATTACCAATGCTAATAATGGATACTCCAATCCATAATCAATATTATCGATTAAACCATGAGCTATGCGATTTCTAAGATTATAGCCAGCCTTTTCGGTTAATATAAATTTAATAAAAAAATGGTCGTCTTCTGTAAGTGTTCCCTCTAAATCTTGAAGTAGATCATCCAAGGTCTTTTCCATTATAATATCAGGTTCCCTTGGTTTGGTTTTAAATGTAGGTAAACCAATTTTGTTAGCGAACTCTCTTAATATATATTCTCCCTTTAAGACTAATGTATCTGTGGCAGATACTAAATTAGGTAAATACTCTGGAGTTGTATTCCATTTGTGAAGTTCATCGAAGAAAGATAAAATGCCTGATTCTAATAATGTCAAATAACTGATCGGTATTTCTCTTCCGTTCGACCTTCTAATATTATCTTGGCTTAACCAAGTCTGTTTTAAAAAATCAATCACCCCCTCGGCAGAAATTTTGTTTATTCTAAGTGCCTCAATAAATAATTGTTGTAGCGTCTGAACAGCTATTTGCAAATGGAATTCATATGTTCTAAGTAAAGCAAATTTTTCCCTCTCTTCATCGGAGCTATATACAGCAATTGTATTCCCAAACTTATCTTGTATACTTACTGGAAGCATATTCTGAAGAAGATTTAGCTTAAAAGACTCTTCACTCCATAAGCGAATTTTAGCCAATGGCATAATCATTGGAGTAAACATCAGAGTTTTCACTATTTCATCTTCGTCGTTTTCTTTAACTAGGGTACGTATGTGTTGAATAATTCTTTGACTTTCTTCTTGAGGCATTTCTTGACTTACCTCCCCAAGACTGAAATCGGTTCTCATCTGCTGATAAGTTTCTTGCAAACGTTTGAGGTTGACATCATCTTTCAACGCCTTGTAAATGCCCATAGCCTTTTCAACAAAAGAAACAGCAGCCATGTTATTTCGTTGCTTGGAATTATCAGCTAATTTCTCGTATTGCTTAGCTTTAAAAATTAGCAGATCCGTTTGCGGTAAATTTAATTTTTTACAAAGTTTAATAGAAATATCAATTACATAAATGGCTCCCCAGGCATGCGATTGCGATAGGTTTTTTGCAAATTCCCAATTTTTAGTGATAAAAGCATTTATGTTAGTAGTTAAAGAAAAATCCTTAAAATATAAAATAGCAAAATCTGTGAAATCAATTGCAATTCTTAATCCTGCTTCATTTTTTACATCCCAAGTTTGATGTATATCGAAGATCAACTGAATAATCTGCTTGTAGATAGCATTAATAGATTGGTCTGACTTCCTATTTTCCGCAATATGTAAAGCATTGGCTAAAACGGCACGGAGATAAAGTATATAATGCTTTCCCTCTTCATTTGAGTTTAAATTAGATATATATTTTTGTGCAAGTTCAAATAGCCCTTGTAATAATATTAATACCTCGTCATTAGGTTTTAAGTGACCAGCATAATATATCACTAAACCGTACTCTGCTCTTGCAAAAGTATTTCTCGTATCTTTAAAACGATTAATTAAATAATCGAAATCATCGATTGTAAATGTTCTAACATCTGGCCATTCAAATGGTATCTTGCTGCCATTGTCTAATGTTTGGTCTCCTGCAAATTTAAACGAAAGCTTTTTTTCTGGCGATTTGTTAAAAGCAAACGCCTGACGTTCAATCTCTGCAAAATGTAATGAATTTTCATCTTTATCATTGGACAAATCATCATGGACTTCTTGAAATGCATGATTGATATCATCAGTATTCGTTACGTCCCATTCACTTTCATCAATGATTTTATGCAGTTGCTCTAAGGCATTCATTTAAACCTATAACTTTATTTACAAAGATACTAAATTAATTAATCGCCAAGGTTATTTCAAACAGAGATCAATTACATCGTTTGCAGTGGCACTTTCCCAGTTAACCCCCTAAATTTCATATTCGTCCAATAGATTTAAAACAACAAAAGATGGGACAACGGTCCAACCCTCCGCTTCAACGAATTAGCTTATCAAATTCAAAAAGCCCCTACCTCCCTCCCGGCGGGCAATGCTCCTTTAAATAATTAGTATACAGCGTGCGTAAATACAAAGTAGTGCCCGGCCCTTCAAATATGCCATGCGTACGGTTAGGGAACGACATGAGTTGAAATTGCCTGTTATATTTTACCAGTTCGTTTATCAGCAATTCGGCATTGCGGTAATGCACATTGTCATCACCCGTACCATGTACATATAATAAATTGCCCCGCAGGTTTTTAGCATATGTTACGGGGGAGCCTTTTATAAACACTTACCGGCTTGCGTCGTCTATTGGCACGCCCATGTAACGTTCCTGGTAGATATTATCATAGCTTAGCTCCCATCCAACGGCAGCAACAGCGATGCCTGTTTTATAGATCTCAGGGTGCTGGAACATCAGGTTCAGCGTGCATGAGCCGCCGCCGCTCCACCCCCAAACTGCTACGCGGCTTGTATCCACAAAGGGCCATTTTAAAACCTCCCTGGCACCCATGGCCTGGTCCCGGATGTTTATGAGGCCGATATTTTTATAGATGGATTTGCGCCATGCGCTGCCTTTCGGGGCTGGTGTGCCGCGGTTATCCAATGATACATAAATATACCCGTCATCGGCCATATTGCCAACGTATTCGCCGTTGCGGCTGGCGCCATATCCGTCGGTTACCGTTGCACCGGCAGGCTCGCTGTAGACATAAAATACTAATGGATATTTTTTGGCGGGATCGAAATTGGTTGGCTTTACCATCCAGCCGTCCATTTCAACACCGTCAACCGTTTTTACCTTAAAAAACTCCGGTTTGTTTTTAGCAGCAGCGTTTAGTTTTACAACTTGCCCGCTAATATGTTTATGATCGGGCAGAGTGACCACTTCGCTTTGGGGTTGTGTGTAAATGTTTGAGAAGTTATGCAGGCCGATCTTCCCGTTTGGCGATATTTCATAGCTGTTTGTTCCCTGTTCGTCCGCAGGGGTTACCCGTTCGGCTTTGCCGCCTTTTATTTTTATACGGTACAGGTATTTTTGCGTGGCATTATCGGGCGAAGCGATAAAATATATATAACCGCCTGCCTCGTCAATAAGGTTCAGGCTGATCACATCATAATCGCCTTTAGTGATTAACGTTTCCTTGCCATCCATGCCTATCTTATACACATGCCGCCAGCCGTCTTTTTCACTTACCCAAATAAAAGCTTTGCCTTTATCAAACCAATCCCATCCTACCGGATCGCCGCCATTCCAGCGCGATTTGCCATCAATCCAGGCTTGATCCTGCTCTTCATGTATTAAGGCCGCTGTTCCGTTTGATACATTTGCAACAAATATTTTGCTGTCGTTTTGGGCTCGGTTCAACTGCTCTAAAATGATCTCGTTTGGGTTCTCGGTCCACTCCATACGCGGGATATAGTGCTGCACCGCATCGCCGGGAATATTTAACCAGGTAGTTTTAGCAGTGCTGATATCAACCACACCCACTTTGCATGAACTTGGGTCCTCTCCGGCAACAGGGTACTCTACCGGCACAACAAATGGATAAATGGAGTCGGTAGTATTCAGCATAAAGTAATTTTTGATCTTGCTTGCGTCAATTTGCCAGTAGGCTATAGCCTTGCTGTCAGGCGACCAGCGGAAACCATCCCTGCAATCAAATTCTTCCTCATAAGCCCAGTCGAACGTGCCGTTGATAAGCTTGTTGGTTCCATCGAAGGTTAGTTGTTTAATAGCCGCGGTTGTAAGGTCCTCCATATAAATATTATGCTCGCTTACATACCCTGCTTTTGTTCCGTCAGGCGATAGCTTGGCAAACATCAACGACGATGCAGGCCTTTCCTTGCCTAATTGCTTTAAAGTTTTAGCTGTAATATCATACACCCAATAGTCGCCGCGGGTGTTATATCGCCATACCCTTTTGGTGTTGGTAAAGATCAGCACTTTCGTCCCGTCTTCAGAAAAAGAAAAGTTGGCTATTGCGAGTGGTTGCTGCCCGGGCGGGGTAAGCATCTCTTTGGTCACTAAAATAGTTTTTTTTGCAGAGTCGCGCGTATCCAGCTCAACTATCTGCGCACCCTGTACACGGTAATACTGGTAACCATCTGCTGCCCAATGCGTTCTTCCACGCTGGGCCTTTGCCGCCTGCTGCGAAAACAGCAACGCCAATAAAACCAGGGCTATTTTTCCTGTGCGGTAAAATTTAAAATTCATCAATTTTTCGGTTTATGTGTTTAATTAAATATTCCCTCTGTAAATTTTGTGTTAAATTAGTACTTTAAGCCTTTAAAAATACTTGTAATGAAAAAAATAGTTCTTGCGGTTATTATCTTCCTTACCTGTGCCACAAGTACCCGGGCCCAGCACATCGACAGAAGTGGGTTTATTAAAGACAGCCTGGAATATTACATAAACAGGGCGATGACCAACTGGCGCATACCGGGTGCCGCCGTTTGCATTGTTAAGGACAATAAAATTGTATTATTGAAGGCATACGGCATTAAGGAACTGGGCGTTGACACAAAAGTGGATATAAACACCCTGTTTATGATAGGCAGCAATACCAAAGCTTTTACTGCTACTGCCCTTGCCATCCTGCAAACGCAAAATAAGCTTTCGCTTGATGATAAAGTGACTAAATACCTGCCGCAGTTTAAACTTGATAATAAAATGGCCGGAGAACAGGCCATCATCCGCGACCTGCTATGCCACCGCCTCGGCTTGCAAACCTTCCAGGGCGATTTTACTTTTTATAATACCAACCTTACCCGAGGGGAAATTATTGAAAAGCTTGGCCAGGTGAAAGCTGCCTATCCTTTCCGCACCAAATGGGGCTATACCAATGCCGCCTTCTTAACCGCGGGGCAGATCATCCCGGTAGTGACAGGCAAACCATGGGAAGTGTACCTTAAAGAAAATATTTTTGCGCCGTTAGGCATGATCAATACTTTGGCCCTTACTGCCGATATCCCTAAATCATTGAACAGAACTGTGCCGCATACCCTTATCAACGGGATATTATCAGCTATCCCCTATGCACAAATCGACGGGCTTGCACCAGCGGGAGCCATCTGCTCGTCTGTAAATGATATGAGTAAATGGGTGCTTGCTTTGCTGAATGATGGCAAGGTCGGCGCCAGGCAGGTGATTCCGTTCGCCGCTATAAAAGCAACCCGGGAGGCGCAGGATATTGTGGGCAGCGTTCATCATTTAGATGGCGAAACCAATTACGAACTTTACGGCCTGGGCTGGTTTATACAGGATTATTCAGGCCATCGCCTGGTAATGCATGATGGCGGGGTGAACGGTTATTTAACTTCGGTTACCTTAGTTCCACAGGACCACCTGGGCATTATTGTATTGACCAATACCGACCAGAATGAGTTGTTTGACGCCCTGCGATGGGAAATTATGGATGCTTATTTTAAATTGCCTTACCGTAACTACAGTGATGTTTACCTCGCTAACTATAAAGCCAATGAAACTATTGACAATGCGGCGGATAAACGCCGGCTTGATTCGGTAGCCTTAAACCCATTACCTGCCTTACCTGCGGTAAGTTATACCGGCAAATATGTTAACGATCTTTATGGCAGCATGGAGATTACGCAGGGTGAACACAATGACCTTGAAATACGCTTTGAGCACCACCCCCGTATGTACGCCCATTTACAGCCTTTGGGCGGAAACCGCTTTTATGTAACCTTCAGCGACCCTGTATTGGGCAAGGCTGTTTTCCCTTTCACCGTGCAAAACGGCCAGGTAACAGGTGTAAGGGTTAAGGTTGCCGATTTTGTGGAGTATAACCCTTATGACTTTAAAAAGGAGTGAAGGGGGAGGATTTCGGAATTCGGATGTTGGATTTCGGATTTTTTTTTCGAACCTGGATTGGGCAGATTTTACTGATTAATCAGACATAACGGGCATTATCGTGAAAATCCCTTAAATCACATAATTCCCGGTTCGGGCAACTAAATCTTCACTAAAAAATCTTCCTTAGCTTGCCCCGGCTTAAAAAATACCAGGCCTATCCAGAACAAATCAATAGTAACGGTAACTTTTGGGTTTGCTTTTATTTGGCTCCAGGCTGCCTTCATGCCAGCACTCCAGTAGATGTCATCAAAAATAAGGAGGGTGTTTTCATGTACTTTTGGAAGGCACCATTCAAAATATTTCAGGGTAGCCTCTTCTTGATGATTGCCGTCTACAAAGACAAAATCAACCTGATCTAAATTTTTGATCACATCAGGCAATGTCTTGTCAAAATTACCGGTAATTAAATCCACGTCATTGATCCCGGCTTTTATAAATGCTTCGTTGGCAACCCTTGCTGTTTCGGGGCAGCCTTCGAGGGTATAAACCCTGGCTTTGGGGGCGGCTTTTTGCAGATACAGGGTGGTTATACCCAGGCAGGCGCCTAATTCAATAATATTTCGGGGTTGCAGGTCGGCTGCCAACCTGTAGAGCAATTGGGCAAGTTTGGGCGGCTTTAAGGCGTTATGGGCTATATCGCTTATTTTTTTTTGACGGTTATTATTTACATGGGAACCGGCGCCCAGGTCGGTGATGGTTATAACCCGATTGTCAATAAATAGCTGTTCGCGCAGGTTCTCGGCTTCGGCATATACTTTTTTAGCTTCAAAATCGTAAATAACTTTGTCAACCAGCCGGTAAACAAATGGAGAGTGTACACCATGCCTGTTTTTTGCTTTAAAACGGTGCCACAGGTAATCCATTGCGAACCTTAAATTGAACATGGTTGTAAAAATATATAAACGTTTAGTATTTTAGCGGTGCAGAGCATGATAAATCCATCAGAAATAAATTCATTGATCCGCTTGTTAGACGATCCGGACGGGGAGATATTTGAGCACGTGCACCAAAAATTGCTGTCATTCGGCGGTGAAGCGGTTCAATATCTGGAGATGGCCTGGGAAGAAGCTTTTGACCCTGTACAACAGGAAAGGATTGCAGGCCTTGTACACGAGATCCAGTTTGGCACGGTAAAAAAGGACCTGCAGCTTTGGTACCAGGGCGGCGCGTTCGACCTGTTGCAGGGCATACTCATCGTTAACCGCTATCAATACCCCGATCTTGACGAGCAAAAGATAATTAACCAGGTAGAAGCCATAAAACGCGACATCTGGATCCAGATGATGAACGAGGCCAGTCCGGCCGAGCAAGTTAAACTCATTAATCATGTTTTTTACAATATTTATGGCTTTAGCGGCAACACCACCAACCACCAGGACCCCCAAAACAGCTATATAAGCCAGGTGTTCGAAACCAAAAAAGGCAACCAGATATCCCTGGCTATTATTTATTCAATTGTAGCCCAAAAATTAGACATTCCGGTGTATGGCGTAAACCTGCCTCAGCATTTTATCCTGGCCTACCTCGACGAAACATTGCAAAGCAGGTTTGAAGGCGGCATTTTATTTTACATCAATGCTTTTAACAAAGGATTTATTTTCGGCCGCAGGGATGTTGATATGTTTTTGAAGCAACTGAACCTGAAATTTGACAAACAGTTTTATGAGCCCTGCTCAAATACCGACATTATTAAACGGGTGTTACGTAATTTGATCAGCGCCTATGAACATTCAGGCTCATCTGATAAGGTGAATGAGTTGACTGAGTTGCTGGGAATAATGGATTGAGCCCGAGAGCGCATAAGGCTCCCCGACCAGGCCTGCCGGGGGAGATTTATATAGTAATGGTTTTTTCCGGATACCCGTGTTTTAAATGAAACATTGTGTGTTCTTCCCGACACAAGCCAGTATATTTGTAATTAAAAAAATGTGCAGTAGCGATAAGCAAACCGCCTATTGGCACTATAATTGCTTCTTGCCAGCTGGTGATAAATAAATGACCTGCGATGATGATTGCGAATCCGGTGATGAGCAATAACATGGGTAACCGCTTGTGATGGGTACGGAAGTAAGATAAGCTTATAGCGTAAATACCAATAAACAGCGCTAAAATTATCATGCTCCACTCTATCAGCGGATTGGCTAAAAAACCAAGTCCTATAAGTGGTAAGCTGGTGATGAGTATTGGTACAATAGCGCAATGGATGGCGCATAATACCGAAGCCGTCATACCTATATTGTCAAGCTTTAAAGAATGCTTTGTCGTTCTCACCTGGCAAATATAGCAATAAATGCAATAAAGTTGCATTTATTGCTATATTTATTTTACATGCAGATTATTTAATAATCAATTAAAGATTTCTTAATGAGCTATCTATTGTTACTTTTGCTAGGATTAATTTAATACTGTGCGCGATATATCAACATCAAAAATAAAAGATAGCTGGAAAGAAACCTGGAATTCACCACGTAAACGCCTGCGAATAATCATAGGTACTTTTATTATGATTATTGTTGTTTTTATCCTCCCGGTTTTTTTCGGCTATATCGAAAAAAGAAAAGGTGTATTGTTAGATGACTGGGTATTAGATCAGATACCGCCTCATAATGTCTCGGTTTTGATTTTCTCTATCATCTGGGGCATGATATTATTCGCCCTGATCAGGGCCATATACAATCCATCAATTTATATCACCTATTGCTGGTCATTAATATTTGTTGTGATTGCCCGGTTTATCTGCATTACCCTTGTACCCCTTGACCCGCCTGCGGGGTTGATCCCTTTGACTGACCCGCTTACCGGTATTTTTTACGGACATGCTGTTATTACCAAAGACCTGTTTTTTTCAGGGCATACCGCTATTCTTACTTTAATAGTTTTATGTCTTAAAAGAAAAACAGATAAGCTGATAGGATCGCTGGCCGTTATTTTGGTGGCTTTTTTATTGCTGGTGCAGCATATCCATTACACCATTGATATTTTGGCGGCCCCTGTAATAGTTTATGCGATTTACCATGCAACCATTCATTTTCTTTATAAAACTAAAAGCAAAAGAAAACCACAGGCAAAAGTGGTGAACATGCCACAAGAAGATGTACTGTCAAAAGTTTATTCTGAACGTAAATAAACCTATTTGCTTGTTAAATTTATCTTTAACCTTAGGCGCCCCATAGTATCATTGCCGTCTGTCTTCTCAAAAATCATAGTATAAAACTGTGTCCTTAAACCTATAAAATCAAATACTTTAAACTTTACATGATTTGCTTTGTTATTAATGTTACGTTGATTATAAATGGATTATAATCATTTGATAATTAAGTTACAGACATGAAAATTAAATTATTGTTACCAGTAATACTCCTGGTGTTAGCAGTAACACAGGGTTGCGTCAGCAATAAAAAGTATGCTGCATTACAGTCAGATTACAACAAGTCGCTCGACACAAACCGCAACCTGAAACAAAGCTGGCAGGTTACGCAGCAGGAGCTCGCGGGAGCAAGGGGGCAAGTACAAAGCCTGCAGGATCAAATTGCAACGGCAAAATCAAACGCCCTGGCCTTACAGGATGCACTAAATAAATGTTTGGCAGGCAACAACCAGGGGGGCGTGAATATTGCTAAATTGGCAGATCAGATAAATGCCTCCGATAAATACATCCAGCACCTGGTGGATCTTAAAAATAAAAGCGATTCGCTTAACCAGATATTAACCACCAACCTTACCCGTTCACTATCCCCGGATGAAATGAAGGATGTTGATGTGAAGGTACTAAAGGGAGTGGTTTACATTTCACTTTCTGATAATATGCTCTATAAATCGGGTAGTTATATGATTTCTGATAAAGCGGGGGCAACGTTGAGCAAAATAGCCAAAATCATTAATGATTACTCAACCTACGATGTGCTGATTGAAGGTAATACGGATAATGTACCCATATCACAGGTAAATATCCGCAACAATTGGGATCTGAGCGCATTGAGGGGATCATCTGTAGTACAGGCATTACAAAGCACCTATAATGTTGACCCCAAGCGTTTAACAGCAGGTGGACGGGGAGAATATCACACCGTGGCAGACAATACCACAGATTCAGGTAAATCTTTAAACAGGCGTACAGAGATCATCATTACGCCAAAATTGGATCAGTTTATGGCGCTTATCGGAAAGCCGGAACCGGCACGTCAGTAAGGCTTTTGATCATATTGGGTGAGAATGGAGTTTAAACCGCTCAAATTTTTGTGATTTATACATTCTTTTATTTGCTTACGCCTCCCGGGAAACCAGGGGGCGTTTTTTGTTATAATGGAATATCTATGAAAAATCAGCCTCGTATAATTCACGGCCTAATTGTTTTATCCCCATCAATACTTTTTTAGTTTGTTTTGCGGATGGTGTTTTAGCGCCTGTGATATATTGGGATAACAAGGTATAATTCATTTTCATCCGGGCTGCCAACCCCCTTACATTTATTACATTGTAATATTCAAAAAACTGGCCTAAATCAAATGCAAGTATGATATTATCATCCGATACAGGTTTTTTATGGTAATAATCTGATTGTAGATTGTAAGCTTCCAAAATATTGAATTTCAATTCGGATATACTGTCGCCTGTAGTAGCAACGACACCATTTGAATTTTCATGATAAGCTGAATATCCTGTATTCGTTTTCTCCACAATAAATTTTACTTTTTTCATCTTATTTTAAGCCCGCCTGTTTAAGTAATGTATTTTCTGTCCCTTTTGCAACTTCATTACTGCCGTGATAAGGGAAAACAATTGTATTTTCAAACTGGTCATGCATAAGTATTTTATGGCTACCTGTTTGCCTCACCTCGTACCAACCTGCTTTTGTAAGTTTTCTTAATAATTCGCTCGATTTCATTTCTGGTCGCTACGGCATCGCAAAGGTATAATAAATTATACTATGGTTAAAATAAAAAGTAAATTAAACTATACTTTGCTATAGTGAATTTAACAAAAAGTGTTCAGCTTTTCGCAGAAATGGCATTGGCTATTAAAATCCGGGTTATTGGTGTTATTTTTACCGGATATTTAACCCGCGATATGCTAAACATTACCCTTGTTCAATTTACCCCGGAGTTTGGTAACCCGACGCATAATCTGCAGCAGATCGCCGGCTTGCTTGAGCGTATAGAAACCGATATTATCATATTGCCCGAGCTGTGTACAACCGGCTATTCGTTTTTATCAGGCGATGAGGCGCTCGGTGCGGCAGAAGGGCCTGATGGGCAAGGCGTTGTCTTTTTTAAGCAATTGGCCGAAGATCATAAAGCAATGGTGATTGCCGGTTTTGCCGAGAGAAGCGGGGATAAGGCATACAATTCGGCTTTGGTTACACTTCCTGGCGGGGATCTAAAGGTGTATCGTAAAACCCACCTGTTTTACCGTGAGAAACAATGTTTTGAGGAAGGCGATTCCGGTTTTTTTGTGGTGCAGCATCCATTTAAGGACTGTAAAGTTGGTGTAATGATCTGCAACGACTGGCGCTACCCGGAAGCCGCCCGCAGCCTGGCGCTGCTCGGCGCGGATGTGATCGCCTGCCCCTCAAACCTGATATCTGACGTATGGCGGATAGGTATGCCCGCAAGGGCTTTGGAAAATAAGGTGTATGTTGCTGTAGCTAACCGCTGCGGTACCGAAACCCGCCAACTCGAAGACGGCACTACGCAATCCCTCACTTTTACCGGGGGCTCAGTACTCTACAATTACACCGGCGAACCCATTGAACAGGCAAGTAAAACAGAACAAAGTGTAATAACCCTTCAAATTGATCCTTTGCTGACCAGGGATAAATCCTTTAACGCTTTTAATGATCTGTTGAAGGATAGAAGGCCGGGGTTTTATGTGAAGTAAGTTTTGGGAAATATTGTTACCTTGCCATTACCATTATAATACCCGATAAAACCAGTGTCAGCAATATTTGTAATAGGCAGCTCCAATACTGATATGGTCGTCCGGTCGGATAAATTACCGGCTCCGGGCGAAACCATCCTTGGCGGCGTATTTTTGATGACAGCCGGCGGCAAAGGGGCAAACCAGGCGGTTGCCGCCGCCAAACTTGGCGCGAAGGTTACCTTTGCATGTAAAGTTGGCGACGACATTTTTGGCCGCCAGGCTTTGCACTGTTTTCGGCAAGCTGGTATCAATACTAATTTTGTACTCACCGACCCTGTTTATCCATCGGGTGTTGCTTTGATCCTTGTGGATGGAAGAGGCGAAAACAGTATTTCCGTAGCTCCGGGTGCTAATGGTGCCCTCCAAATCTCCGACCTTGAAAATGTTATTGAGCAAATAAAAAAAAACGACATCGTTTTAATACAATTAGAGATCCCCATCCCAACCGTAGCCTACGCCATTAAAAGTTGCTGCGATAAAGGCGCCAGGGTTATTTTAAATCCGGCCCCTGCCCATTTACTTGATGATGGCCTGTTCCGCTTTATTAATACCATAACCCCTAATGAAAATGAAGCAGAATTATTAACCGGAATTAAAATTTATAACGTGCAAACCGCAGCAAAAGCTGCCATTATATTGCAAAATAAAGGCGTATCCAATGTTATCATCACCATGGGGCCAAAGGGGGCTTACCTGCATAACAGCGTGTTACAAATGCTCATACCATCGCCTGTGGTAAAGCCTGTTGACAGTACTGCCGCAGGGGATGTTTTCAACGGGGCTTTGGCCGTAGCGCTTACTGAACATCAGGATATAGCCCAGGCTG
>Ga0207042_1136_pt1 | contig 14093 bp, 9 predicted proteins | sample Alteio_BWMinCont_70_FD_153310 | JGI IMG/M metagenome (GOLD analysis project Ga0207042, IMG submission 153310) | Enriched cells from forest soil in Barre Woods Harvard Forest LTER site, Petersham, Massachusetts, United States -... | ecosystem: Environmental > Terrestrial > Soil > Temperate forest >... | reverse complement strand
ATACCTGATGACACTTATATTAGTTTATAGCGGTGGTAGCTTGCTTTTGGGGTATTTACCCAGGTCCATATTGCCGCCCAGTGTTCCTTTTAATCGCTTTATCAAAGAATCATTGGCAACTATTGATACAAAGTCGGGGGTAAAGGCAGGCGTGGGGTCAATTTCAGGGGTGATATTGGTGAAGGCCGCTATCGCATCCTGGGTAAACGGCAGGTGATAAATGGTGCTGCTGAACTTACGAATGGTAAATGGCCGGAGCATGGTGCTCTGAAATACATCGGTAGCTACGCCAATGGTCTTGAACCCTGCTTTTTGTGCTTCTTTATAACCATAATAAATATTTTCGGTACTGTGGCGTGCGCGGGTATCGCAAATGATATTTTCTTTGGGTATGCCCAGTTTCTCTGCATATAACCCCATAATGATACCTTCTTTATATGGGGTGTACACTGCACCACCTGAATAGATAATGTTGCGTACATAACCATTGCGGTATAGTATAACCGACCACATAACGCGGGCCTGCATTACAGCATGCCATTTCTTGCCATCGAAGGGTACACCGGGTACTATAATGGCATCGAGAGGGGCGATGTCTTTTATCCTATCGAGTGCCAGTTGGGTGGTACGGTGTGGTGTGATACGATATATTAAGTATGCCAGGAAAACACCCATAGATGTGGCAGAAAGGGTGCGTGCGTGGCTCTTCTTCAATTTTTTAAATTATTATAGATTGCGAAGTAAGGTATAAAGATAACATTATAGGGCGTGTGAATGTTTCATTAAGATTTGGCAATGCATTTGCAATGATGGCTAATCTTATTTGTATTGTGACACAATGCCTTTCAGCTCGTTTAGTCTCAGCAGCGCCTCAACGGGGGTAAGTGTGTTCACATCGGTAGTTTGCAGTACCTGCTGTATGCGGCGCAAATCTTCAGTAAGGCCATCAAAAATATTGAGCTGGTATTGTGGCTTGGGCGGTATTTTTTTTACCTGCTGGGTTGTGCTTTCGTTAGCGCCATGCTTTTCTTCCAGCAAGGCAAGTATCTGGTTGGCACGATCGAGCAGGGCAGGGGGCATACCTGCCATGCGAGCCACCTGTATGCCAAAGCTGTGGCGACTGCCGCCGGGCTCCAGCTTGCGCAGGAAGATGACCTTGTTGCCTGCTTCTTTGTGTGTGATGTGGTAATTGTGAACGCGCGGTAATTGGTGCTCCAGCTCGTTCAGCTCGTGGTAGTGGGTAGCGAACAATGTTTTAGGGCGCGTGGGACTACCGTGTAAGTGCTCTACAATAGACCATGCTATGCTGATACCATCGTACGTGCTGGTGCCGCGACCGATCTCGTCCAGTATGACCAAGCTGCGCTCGCTAAGGTTGTTGATGATGCTGGCGGTCTCATTCATTTCTACCATGAAGGTACTCTCGCCACCGCTCAGATTGTCTGATGCGCCTACACGGGTAAATATTTTATCGGTAAGGCCAATTGTGGCGCTGGTAGCCGGTACAAAACTACCCATATGCGCCATCAGCGTTATTATGGCCGTTTGCCGCAGTAATGCCGACTTACCGCTCATGTTGGGGCCGGTAAGTATAATGATCTGCTGCTTTTCTTTATCCAGCAAGGTATCGTTAGCTATATAACTTTCGCCGGGTGGCAATTGCTGTTCTATTACCGGGTGGCGGCCCTGCTTTATGTCCAGCACAGCTTCCTGCACTACAGTGGGGCGGTGATAGTTGTACTGGCGTGCATTATTGGCAAAGCACAGCAAACAATCGACCTGGGCTATAATATGCGCATTGGCCTGTATGGTAGATATATGGGGCTCTATGGCGCTGAGCAGTTGCTGGTACAGGCTCATTTCAAGTACCATAATGCGGTCTTCGGCACCCAGTATTTTTTCTTCGTATTCCTTTAGTTCTGGTGTTATGTAACGCTCTGCGTTCGCCAGGGTTTGCTTACGTATCCACTCGGCAGGCACCTTGTCTTTGTGGGTATGTGTTACCTCCAAGTAGTAGCCAAACACATTATTATATGCTATTTTAAGAGACGAAATGCCGGTTAGCTGCGCCTCTTTCTGCTGTATCTGCAACAGGTAGTCTTTACCATTGCGAGAAATATTCCTTAAATGATCCAGCTCTTCAGAGACCCCTTCGCGTATCATTCCGCCTTTGTTGGCAATAGCGGGCAGGTCATCGGCCAAGGTATTTCTTATCAGCAGTTGCAGCTCCTGCATAGGCTGTAATGGGCGCACCATATTGCACAAGGCTTCTTCATTTCCCGCCATGCACTCCTCGCGCATGCGCTCTATAAAATGCAGTCCCTTGCCCAGCTGTGACACTTCGCGTGGATTGGCTTTTTTCAGTGGTATCTTACCAATAAGCCTTTCTATATCGCCCACCTGTTTTATATGGTGGGTAAGCGATTTGTTCATGTCCTGCTCCAAAATAAAATGCGCAACAAGATCGAGCCGATGCTGTATCTTGTTCATATCGAACAAGGGGAGCAACAGCCAACGCTTCAGCAGGCGTGCACCCATGGGCGTGCAAGTATGGTCTATGGCATTGAGCAGGTTGTTCCCATTTTCGGCAGCACTGCCTACTAATTCCAGGTTGCGTATGGTAAAACGGTCCATCCACAAAAAGTCGTTAGCCACAATGCGCTGCAGGCTATTGATGTGCTGCAGGTTGGGATGCTCGGTATCTTTGAGGTAATGAAGGGCTGCGCCCGCAGCTATAGTTGCTGCCTTCAGGCCCTCAATACCAAATCCCTTTAGCGATTGGGTTTGGAAGTGCGCCAGCAGCATATCGTACGTGTATTGCTCCTGAAACACCCACTCATCTAACTGGAAAGTGTAGGTCTTATTATCAAAAAGTTCTTTGAATTTCTTTTGTTGCGATTTGGACAATATGATCTCTGAAGGCTGAAAGCTTTGCAATAACTTGTCCATATATTCCACATCGCCCTCGGCCACAAAAAACTCGCCGGTTGTAATATCAAGAAAAGAAACCCCTGATGCAGATTCGCCAATGTAAATAGCAGCCAGGAAGTTATTGGTTTTGTTTTCAAGCAGTTTGTCGCTGGTAGCTACCCCGGGAGTTACAAGTTCAGTGACGCCACGTTTTACAATTCCTTTTACCGTTTTGGGATCTTCAAGCTGGTCGCATATGGCTACCCGGTAGCCTGCTTTTACCAATTTATGCAGGTAAGTATCGAGCGAGTGGTGCGGAAACCCTGCCAGCTCCACAGAATTTGCCGCACCATTTGAACGTTTAGTGAGGGTGATGCCGAGCACGCGCGAGGCGATAAGGGCATCTTCGGCAAAGGTCTCGTAAAAGTCGCCCACACGGAACAGCAGCACCGCATCAGGATATTTGGCCTTGATATCGCGATGTTGTTTCATCAGCGGTGTTACCACCTGTTCCTTCTGTACCATAACTTGTACAAACCTAACAAAAAGCACACAACCATAAAAAGCCGGTTATTGGACACTTGTGGATAACTAAGACGGCCTTCTATTTTATTTTACCAAAAGTTGTGTAGAATGGAAGATATTGGAATCTCCTTTTGATGAGAGTAATATGCAACCTGATAAAAGTGTAATTTAATTGCATGTGTTATTTTGAATTATTTTATTGATGGTTTGGTGTAAATATTATAATTGTATGACACATTATTAAAACATCGTTCGTATCATATCAAATTTATTACATAACTTTGCGCCTTATTTTTAGATTGGACATAGTCTATGTCAGATAAGTATTTAGAGCATAAAGGTTTACATATGCCAACCATTGAGCAGGATTTCCTGGCGAGGTGGAAGGACCAAAAAACTTTTGAACAAAGTGTTAATCTGCGCGAAGGCGCAATCCCTTTCGTTTTTTACGAAGGCCCCCCAAGTGCCAACGGCATGCCTGGCATACATCATGTTATTTCCCGTACCCTAAAAGACCTGATTTGCCGCTATAAAACTATGCAGGGATACCAGGTAAAGCGTAAAGCAGGCTGGGATACCCATGGTTTGCCCATAGAATTGGGTGTTGAAAAAGAACTAGGAATCACTAAGGAAGATATAGGTAAAAAAATATCGGTAGCTGACTACAATGCAAAGTGCCGCGAAGTGGTAATGCGGTATAAGGATAAGTGGGAAGAAATAACCGAGAAAATGGGTTATTGGGTAGATATGGGCAAGCCCTATGTTACCTTTGATAACGACTATATTGAAACGCTTTGGTGGGCGCTAAAGCAACTGCACGAAAAGGACTTCCTTTATAAGAGTGTAAGCATACAACCTTATAGTCCTGCTGCAGGTACCGGTTTGAGCAGCCATGAGCTGAACCAGCCGGGTACCTATAAAGATGTAAAGGATACTACAGTTGTAGCTATGTTTGAGTTGTTACCTAACCTGGATTGGGATGGTGGCACTAACGAGCTGGCTGTAAGCATACTGGACATAGCTGCAAAAGCGTGGTGGGGTACACCTTATGAAGGCAAGGGCAAGGAGGTATTCTTCATGGCATGGACAACCACGCCGTGGACTTTGCCATCTAACCTTGGACTGACAGTAGGACCAAACATAGAATATGTTTTGGTGCAAACCTACAATCCATATACCCATCAGCCTACAAATGTAATACTGGCGAAAGCTTTATTAAACAAATACTTTAAGCCTGAAGCTGCTGAAGGTGATTTTAATATTTATACCGCTGAAAGTAAAATACAGCCGTGGAAGATACTGGCCACATATACCGGTAAGGAGCTGGAAGGATTGCGTTACAAGCAACTGTTGCCTTATGAAGGTAACACACGCGAAGTATCGGGTGGCGACCCATGGCGGGTTATAACCGGCGACTTTGTAACTACTGAGGATGGTACGGGTATAGTACATACCGCCCCTGCATTTGGTGCAGACGATTACAGGGTAGGCAAGAAGAATAACATAGGTATATTGACGATGGTGGACAAGCAAGGTAAGTTTATAGACTACCTGGGCGAGCTAAGCGGTCGTTATGTAAAGAATTATAAAGACGATGCAGACTATAAAGACGTTGATGTTGATATAGCTGTAAAACTAAAGATAGAAGGCCGTGCTTTTAAGGTGGAAAAGTATGAACATACTTATCCGCACTGCTGGCGTACAGATAAACCGATCATCTATTATCCACTTGATGCATGGTTCATAAGGACCACAGCTGTTAAGGACAGGATGATAGAGTTGAACAAGACCATAAACTGGAAGCCCAAAGCCACCGGTGAAGGTCGTTTTGGTAACTGGCTGGAGAATATGGTGGATTGGAACCTGAGCCGCAGTCGTTACTGGGGTACACCACTACCAGTTTGGGTGAGTGAGGATGGTACAGAAACCAAGTGCATAGGCAGCATAGATGAGCTAATAAAAGAAGCTACACACGCTAACAAAGTCCTTAATATCAACCAGGAGATAACCAGGGAGAACCTGGATATGCACAAACCCTATGTTGATAATATAATACTGGCATCTGCCCATGGCAAAGCTATGCACCGTGAGCCTGATCTTGTGGATGTATGGTTCGACTCGGGCGCTATGCCTTATGCCCAGTTGCACTATCATTTTGAGCATAAAAATGATCTGCACAAGAATTTTCCTGCAGACTTTATAGCAGAAGGTGTTGACCAGACGAGAGGCTGGTTCTATACGCTGCACGCGTTGGGTGTAATGCTGTTTGACAGTGTTGCTTATAAAACCGTAGTGTCTAACGGGTTGGTGCTGGATAAGAATGGCAACAAGATGAGCAAGCGCGTGGGCAACGTGATAGATCCATTTAGCACCATAGAAAAATACAGTGCCGATGCTACACGCTGGTACCTGATCACCAATGCATCGCCGTGGGATAGCCTGCGTTTTGATGTGGAGGGTATAAGGGAAGTGCAGCGCAAATACTTTGGTACACTATACAACACGTACCAGTTCTTTGCACTGTATGCCAATGTAGATAGTTTTACATTTAAAGAGAAATACATACCTGTAGCACAGCGGCCTGAAATAGATCGCTGGATACTTTCATCGCTGCAAAGCCTTGTTGCTGATGTTACTACCTACCTGGATGATTTTGAGCCCACGCAGGCAGGCCGGGGAATGGAATACTTCCTGGATGAACACCTGAGCAACTGGTATGTACGTTTATGCCGCCGCCGATTTTGGAAAGGTGAATACGAATTTGACAAGATATGTGCCTACCAGACATTGTACCAATGCCTGGAAACACTGAGCCTGCTGATGGCCCCCATAGCGCCGTTCTTTGCTGATTGGATGTACAACAACCTGAATGCTGTTACTAAGCGTAACACCAGTGCATCGGTACATCTGTGCGATTTTCCTGTAGCAGACAGCAGTTGTATAGACAAAGACCTGGAAGAACGTATGCAGCTTGCGCAGGATACATGTTCGCTAGTGCTGTCTATACGCAAAAAGGTGAACCTAAAAGTTCGTCAGCCACTGCAAAAAATATTGATCCCTGTTGCGGATAAGCATGTACAGGAACAAATAGAGAAGATAGCTGATCTTATAATGAGTGAAGTAAATGTGAAGGAAATAGAATACCTGGCAGATACTGAAGGATTTATAAAAAAGAAGCTAAAACCCAACTTTAAGTCGTTGGGTGCCCGTATGGGAACAAAAATGAAAGCAGTTGCTGCAGCCATAGTATTGATGGATCAGCACGCCATAACATTGCTTGAAAAAGAAAAACAATACAATTTGTCTGTAGAAGGTGACATGGTATTGCTGACAGCAGAAGATGTAGATATAATAGCAGAAGATATACCAGGTTGGGCAGTAGCAAACAGCGGTACACTTACCGTGGCGCTGGATGTAACAGTAACACCTGAATTGCAGGACGAAGGCAATGCCCGCGAACTGGTGAACCGAATACAGCGCATACGCAAAGAGAGTGGACTGGAACTAACAGACCGGATAGTAGTGAACATAGAAGAGTACGAGCCATTAAAAACAGCTATAATAAATTATAACGATTATATTTGCGCCGAAATTTTAGCGGATAACATCAATTTAATGCCTCATGTTAATGACGGTGTTGAAATTGAAATAAACGAAGCGACTCTGAAAGTTCTCATATTTAAAAACTCTTAAAGCTATTGAGCTATGGCTACTAAAAAGAAAGTGGCTGCTAAGGCAGTAAAAAGTGTAAAACCTACAGCACCTGCAAATAAAAAAGCAGCTGCCCCTGCCAAGAAAGTAGCAGCTACCCCTGCCAAAAAAGCAGCAGCTGCCCCAGCTAAAAAGGCTTCGGTAGCAGCTAAAAAAGTTGCTCCTGCAAAGAAAGCAATAGCGATTAAGAGTATAAAAAAAGCTGCCCCAGTTAAAAAGGCCATTGCGGCAGCGAAGGGAAGTTCAAAAGCTGCCCCTGCAAAAAAAGGTGCAAAAGCAAAAATAGAGGTGAAAGCCGTGGCCGTTAAAAAAGCACAGCCTAAGCCTGTTTTCAAACAAGCAAAAAAAAATCCATCTCCGGTGAAGAATACGACAACATCTAAAACACCTGCAAAAAAAGCCGCTCCGGCCAGCAAAGCTGCGCCTACAAAAAAAGTGGCAGAGACCAAAGTAGTAAAGAAAGTAGTTGTGGCTCCTAAACCGACCCCCAAAGCTGCAGCACCTGCCCCTAAGGCTGCGCCTGCAAAAAAAGTGGCTGCCGTGAAGGTAGAACCTGTAAAGGCTGCAGCACCTGCCCCTGCTGCCAAAAAAACGCTAACTCCCCCCCCTCCTCCACCGGATCCTAAGAAATCAAAACCGGCTACGCGTACTGCATCTGGTAAGAAGATAGTAAAAGCGCCTATAAAAACAATAACTACATCTGTTACGGGTCGTCCGGCCCCAGCGCCTATTCCTGCTTCAGCTACATCAAGAATGATGCGTGAAGAGAAGAAGCCTAATATAATAGTAGCGCATCGTCGCGTTGAAAGTAAAAGTGCCGGCAATAATGAAAGCCGTACCATGATCAACTACCAGCCTGACTTTAACCGTTCTATACTTGACGAACCGGTACAGCAGCAAGGCCCAGTTTATAGGTACAGCGATGAGGAACTGACTGAATTCAGGGAACTGATAACGAGCAGGCTGGAAAGTGCCCGCAAAGAGCTGATGTATCTGCAAGGCCTTATAACCCGTAAGGATGAAGCCGGCACGGAAGATACCGAAAACCGATATATGAACATGGAAGATGGCAGCGGCGCTATGGAGCGTGAGCAACTTGCACAACTTGCAAGCCGCCAGATACAGTTCATCAATCATCTGGAAAAAGCGATGATACGCATAGAGAACAAAACCTATGGTATTTGTCGTGTAACCGGTAAACTGATAGATAAAGCGCGTTTACGTGCGGTGCCACATGCTACATTAAGCATAGAAGCTAAAAAATATATGGCTGGAAAATAAAAAGTCATTGACCATATAGGATACGAAAACGGGGCTTGATAGCCCCGTTTTTTATATAATCAACCCTCAAAAAATTATATTTTTACCGCTTGTTTTAATCCACTGCTTTGAAACATATTTTTATATACTTCACAATAGAGCTTCATCAGCATACGAGTATCTGTGATTATTTTTAATTCACCATTTACCAGGTGTAGTATTAGGCTTACTTTTTCCCTATCCATATCGGCGGCAAATTTTCGGACCGCATTTTCCCATCTTGTTATAAGGTCTGCTGCTGCACCCGTATATATTAGCTCTTCCCTGCTTGCATTTTTCCCGTTTAGTTTGTACTTTAAGATCATGGCAGTTTGTTTTGTGGTGGTTGATAAGCATTACAAGAATACACATCCTATCTTTAAATATTCTTCAAATGTTCTGAAATGACTGTATAATGTTCTGAAATGCAGGTTATTAGTTTTTATTATGGCATATCGTTATATAAATTTGGTTGTTATTGCGAGCAAGTAATTATATTAATTATACACTTTTGAAAAAACAGCTATTTATATCCATTCTTATTTTATACCCTGCCATGCTATGGGCACAGAAGGTGGGGCAGGCACGTATTGATTCTTTGCTACAGGAACTGCCGAAAGCAAAAGGAGATACAGATAAGGTTAAATTACTAGGAAGATTGTCCTTTACATATTATACTATAAATCCTGACGAAGGTTTAAAATATGCCAATAAACAGTTAGAATTAGCAAAGCAGCTAGGCTGGGACCAGGGAATAATAAGAGCGTATAGCGATATGGCTATTAATTATATGGCGCTTTCAAATTATCCCAAATCATTGGAGTATGAGTTTATTACATTGAAGAAGAGCAGGGAGAGCCATGATAAAGATGAAGAGGAAACAGCCCTTGAAAATATAGGTATTACCTACCGTTTGCAGCGAAACAATAGTAAGGCCCTGGAGTACCAGCTGAAGTCGTTAAAATTGTGCGAGGAAATGGGTTATAAAATAAAGATCGCTAACAATCTTGGAAATATAGGTGATGTTTATTGGGCTTTAGGAAACCAGGTTAAAGCATTGGAATATTGTGGCAAGGCCCTAACAATGAGTGAGGAGCTACATGATAAAAAAAATATTGCAAAAAATCTGGGCAACATAGGGAATATTTATGACGAAAAAAAGCAATATAACATGGCGCTGGATTATGATTTCAGGGCACTAAAAATATATGAAGAAATAGGGGATAAATATGGCACAGCTCGTAACCTTGGTAATATTGGAGAGTTATATGAACGCATGACAGTAGATACAGCACATACAACATTGCCCGATTCCTTAATTCCGATCGGCAGGTCTGCAAGGCTGGAAACCGCGATAGCCTACCTGAAAAAAGGTATTGATGCGAGTAGGGAGATAAACTACAGAGATGCAACCATGGCATTTATACTTACTCTTTCAGAAGCTTACCAGGCAGCTGGTGACTATAAAAATGCACTAAAGAGTTATAGACAATATGTAGATGTCAAAGACTCTGTTTTTTCCAATGAGAATAATCAGAAGATAAAAGAACTGGAAAATAAACAGGTTCTGGATATTAAGGAGAAAGATATACAATTGGCACAACTGGTAGTGGCAAAAAAACGTAATGAACGTGGTTTTTATCTTGCGGGTATAGTTGTACTTGTATTAATAATAGGTATAGTACTGAGAAGTAATCGGGCACAAAGAAAGACAAATAACCTGCTGGGTAAGGAAAAAATAAAATCTGATGGGTTGATGCAGAATCTTGAAGCATCGCTGCAGCAAAAAGAGATATTGATGAAGGAGATACACCATAGGGTGAAGAATAATTTACAGGTAATCAGCAACTTGTTGGAACTGCAGGGGCATGCACTTGATGACAAGGTAGCAAAAGCTGCCATAGCAGTGGGGCAGGGCAGGGTGAAATCTATAGGGCTTATACACCAGAAACTATACCAGAACGAAGACATAACTAAAATAGAACTCCATAGTTTTTTAGAGGACCTGTATAGCCAGGTTGCTATGGTTTTTACTTATCCTGGTCAGGACCTTGATGTACAATTTGATGTACCTGAATTGATATTGGATATTGATACTGCTATACCCTTGGGGCTGATCATTAATGAGTTGCTGACAAATGCTTTTAAATATGCATTCAGACAGGGCGAGAGAGGAACTTTGAGGATTATGCTAACCAGAAATGAATCCTATTTCCTATTGCAAGTGAGAGATAATGGTCCGGGTTTACCGGTTCATCAGAACCTGAGATCTTTTTCATCATTAGGTATGAAGCTGATATCGCGTTTATCAAAGCAACTGGGAGGATATACTGAATACAGGTATGATAATGGAAGTGTATTCAGCATTTATTTTAAAGACGTTTACGAACGTAAAAAGGTTTTATAAGATCAGCATACAAAAACTTGTTTGTAATACTTTTTTAAGCACTTTTAAATACTAGTTTTATAATGCCGTTTTCATAAAGAGTTGCTAATGCAGTGTTTTTATTATGAGTTTTGATGCGTTTAACCGATTTTTGATATATGGGGCAACCTATAAAAATAGGAATAGTAGAAGACGAGATGATCATTGCTGAAGGCATCAGCAATGCGCTGCAGCAGCTAGGCTATGCTGTTACAGAACCTGCTTGCACCTATTCAGAAGCATTGGTAATGGTAGCTGAAGAAAAACCAGACCTGATATTGATAGACATTACATTGGGAGGAAGTAAGGATGGTATTGATCTGGCATACGTTATCAAGCAACAATTTAATATCCCGTTTATATTTCTTTCTGCAAACTCTGATGCTGCTACAGTAGCAAGGGCCAAGGAAACAGAACCACCCGCTTACCTGGTGAAACCATTCAATAAAGAAGAGCTCTATACGTCAATAGAAATATGCCTGCACAATTTCAGCAAGCAACAGGATAGCCTGCAACTACAGATTGATGGTAACTATGTGGTACAGGATGCCGTATTTATTAAGGAAGGCAACTATTTTCATAAAATACTATTCAAAGACATACTGTACCTGGAAAGCGAGCATGTTTATGTAAATGTGCATACTGCAAGCAGGAAGATACTGGTACGGGCTGCGTTGCAGCACTATATTTCTAATTTCAGCGACAAAATATTTTTCAGGGTACACCGCAGTTATGCCATAAACCTGCAGCATATTGATACCATTAATACAGAGTATGTGATAGTAGGTGGCAATAAAATACCACTCTCCAAACATAGCAAGGCTGAATTGCTTGAAAAATTAAACATACGCTAGAGCCTTATTCATTTATCCAGATCGTTGTATTGTATTCAATGGTTTGGGGGTGATGGTTTAATGTTACTATCAGCTGTGTTATCACATTTCTTTCACATTTCTGCTACATTGATTTAGCCTCTAAAATCTGTAGATTTGCCGTATGTCTATTAAAGTTGCATCGCTCACAAAAATTTACGAAACCCAGAAGGCTGTTGATGATATTTCTTTTGATATAAAGAAGGGGGAGATCGTTGGCTTCCTTGGGCCGAATGGCGCAGGTAAATCAACTACCATGAAGATGATAACTACATACCTGCCCCCTACGGAGGGGACAGCAGAGGTATGTGGTTTTGATGTGCGTGAACAATCGATGGAAGTACGTAAACGATTGGGCTATCTGCCGGAAGCTAATCCGCTGTATTTTGAAATGTATGTGCGCGAATATCTTGAGTTTTCTGCCGGCATCCACAAGCTGGGAAAGGACACCAATAAACGCATTGAGGAAATGATAGCGCTTACCGGCCTGAATAAGGAAGCGCATAAGAAAATAGGTGCCCTATCGAAAGGGTACAAGCAGCGTGTGGGCCTGGCGCAAGCTATGTTGCACAATCCTGAAGTGTTGATTCTAGATGAGCCTACATCGGGACTGGACCCTAACCAGATAGTGGAAATACGCGACCTAATAAAAAGGATTGGCGAACAGAAAACGGTATTGCTGTCAACACACATCATGCAAGAGGTGCAAGCCATGTGCAGCCGTGTTATTATTATTAACAACGGGAAGATAGTTGCTGATGATTCAATAGACCACATACAGCAAGCAAACACAACGCAAGGTGCCCTGATAGTGACTTTTGAAAGCACTGTGGACAAGAAAATGTTTGCAGGCATAAAATCAATTAAAAGCCTGGAAAATATAGAAGGTAACAAGTGGAAACTGACTACGGACAAGCCAGATGAAATACGTAAGGAAGTGATGCAATGGGCTTTGAATAATAATATAAACATCAATACGATGCAGGCCGAAACGCAGTCGCTGGAAGAAGTGTTCCGCACATTGACCAAATCCTGATCTTAGTCTTGACCTGTATTTTATTTGCCAAACCTTCAGACATGGGAGCATCTGTTATCCCTTTCCGTCTCTAACCCCAAACAGGATACTATTTAACATTATTTATTAATGTAACTGTTTAAATTGGTACCGTAAAAGCCATTGTAAACAGCACGGCAAACAGCAGCAATGAACTGGAAAAAGATAAAATGGAACATACGCTACTACCTGCAATATTTTCCTTTCACCATCAATACTTTATTGTGCAGCATGGCCATATGGCTATGCTATAAAGTATTATACAGACCAGTTGTAAAAGACGATACTTCTTCCTTTTCTCCATTCATTACCCTTATGGGTAAAATGACTTTTGACCTTATCATTGGACTTTTAGCAATATCTGTTCTTAGTACAGTGGTTAGCTGGCTTTATTACCTGTGGTTACAAAAAAAGAAACAATATCATCTTGAAATTAATTTTACAACAGAAACAAGGGATGGGCGTAAAAACAAGCTATTCCTTACTGCTACACTTCAAGGCGTTTTCAGGCCTATTTTGGGTTTTATAAAAAGTCGTCTTTTTTATGATGATCATGATCTTACCGACAAATTCAGTTTGTTATCTAACAAACGTAAGGAGAATGGTTTCAGGCGTATTGCTGTTACGGGCCGCAGCCGCATTAATCTACCAGATATAAAAGAATACGAACTTAAAGGTGGTTTTATCTTCTTTGAAGACATGCTGCACCTTTTTTCACTGGCAGTGAAGCAGCCTGTCAGCGGCCATTTTTACCAGCCACCTGTACTAAAAGACGAAGAAGACCGCGAAGTGTATCCTAAAAAAACGGAGACGATGGATGTGCGGATAGACCAGCTGCGCAGGGTGGAAGGGGAGTATCTGAACTACAAAGACTTTGAGGCGGGAGATGATGTACGCCGCATAGTATGGAAAGTGTATGCCAAGAACAGAGAACTGGTAGTGCGCATGCCCGAACAGTATGAACCCTATGCATCTCACCTGTATTTTTATGCATCCTTTCATGCAGCAGTAAAAGCCCAGTGGCTGGGCGAGACTTACCTGAAAGAGATGTTGAACTACTACAAAAACAATGTATGGACGGTTTATGATACATTATCGCATAAGGAATGGGAAATGAAGTATATCCCTGATCAGTCATTTACCATCCCCGAACATTTGTCAACTGCAGAAAACCCAGCGTGAACGCACCTTTGAAAGCCTGTCCTGTGGCGGCAAAAAGATGAGTCGTCTCAACCAGTTCCATGCTACCATGTGCCTGAAAACCAATGAAGTTTTGATTAAGTAAACAACAGTAGAT
>Ga0207042_1131_pt1 | contig 14392 bp, 11 predicted proteins | sample Alteio_BWMinCont_70_FD_153310 | JGI IMG/M metagenome (GOLD analysis project Ga0207042, IMG submission 153310) | Enriched cells from forest soil in Barre Woods Harvard Forest LTER site, Petersham, Massachusetts, United States -... | ecosystem: Environmental > Terrestrial > Soil > Temperate forest >... | reverse complement strand
GGTCCAAATGAGAGGGATATATTTCTGGCGACAAGCATGTATAGGCAATGCCATTTTCGCGAAAAAGAGACAATGGCCAGGCTGGGCCCTTCTTTACCTCGGGCAACGCCCGGGGGAATTATGGGGGGAACTACCGGCTCATCAATAGGAGCGCAACGATTCCGCTCACGATGCCAAGCCCTGCAAGTGAAGGTCTGCCAGATGAAGCCGCATTTATATTACAATACTGCGAGCTTATCCCTGTCCCGCAACCTTGCGCATTGCTGGTGGTCGATGCTAAATTGCAAGCGGTCGTTTGCTGATTGGCCGTGATTTGCGCGGAAGTCTGTGTCGTCCCAGCGCCCACCGTGATGGTCGACGTGGCAAAAGCTTGTTGAAAGTCGCCAATAACCAGATCGGCAAACGCTCCAGCACCTGGCCCAAAATCGGCACAAGGATTATTGCAGCTATAACTGCACGTTGTAGACGTGACACCTGTCCCGTATTGGCACCAAGACTGGACGCTACAAGTTGGTATCGTGACTTGCGGACGGAAGCCTTGTTGTTTCACTGCCGTTGGCGTGAAGGAGCATCCACGCTGGCCTTCAGCGTTCGCCTGGTAATTGACGTAGGTGGTTTGGCGCGCGGCTAGAAATTGACTCTGCGTCATCCCACTGCCTGCGGCCATCTGAATGGTGCCCTGATTAAAGCTACTGTTGAGGTAGCTATACATCTGATTGCTAATCGAACTTACGCCGCCCGCAATCATGCCACAGATCGGAGTCTGGCAGTCATCCTCCGTACAGGTTGCCGATACCCAGGAATTATCCTGAGTACAGGTCGCTGAAGCAGAGCAGGAGTTGCTGTGCGCCGGCGCAGCATGGAACGCCGTGACGACTACGAAACCAAACGCAAGAGAAAAAGTTCTGAATTGCATTAACCACCTCTACCAATCGTTTATGCGTAGCTATAACAATTTTCGCGAGATTCTAGTTCCTTTGAGGGCAATATTGTGACTGATCTACCTCTTGGCCAGCTCTTTGTCTTTGGTTTCGATGGACCCGAGCTCTCGCCCGAAGCGCATCAACTACTCACCAAACATCAAGCCGGTGGTGTTACCCTCTTTCGTCGCAATATCACGTCGCTGGAGCAGGTTGTACAACTAAATACGGCGATTACAAATGCCACGCGCAATTCGTCGCCAGCGCTCATCTCCGTCGATCAGGAGGGAGGTCGCGTGGCGCGCTTAAAGGGCATCTGCACTGATGTCCCGCCGATGCGTGTCATTGGCGAGGCGAGCAAGAATGATCCGGGCTTGCCCTATCGTATCGGTGCAATGATGGCGCGCGAGCTAAGTGTGCTTGGCTTTCATCTTGATTTTGCGCCGGTAATGGATGTCGACAGCAATCCACAAAACCCGGTAATCGGGGATCGGAGCTTTAGCCCTGACGCAAAGACTGTCGCTGAACTAGGTGGCCAGTACATTCGTGGCATGCAGGGTGCCGGAATTGCCGCGTGTGCCAAGCACTTTCCCGGACACGGTGATACCGATACCGACAGCCATTTTGACCTGCCAATTCTTCGCCACGATATGGCCCGTTTAGAGCAAACCGAACTGGTGCCTTTTCGCGAAGCCATTCGTGCCAATGTGTCTAGCATCATGACGGCGCATATTTTGTTCCCTGACCTCGATGCTGCATATCCAGCTACATTAAGCCGCCCGATCATAGACGTTCTCTTGCGGCAAGAACTTGGCTTTGATGGCCTAGTGATCTCCGACGACATGGAAATGAAAGCAGTCGCAGATCGCTATGCGACAAGAGAAATGGTGAAGCTCGGTCTTTTGGCGGGTGTGGATTTATTTTTGATCTGCAAGGATATGCACAAAGCAGTAGATGCGATTGCGTCCGCCCATGACTTGGTTGAATGCGGTGAAGTACCAAGGGAGCGGGTATTAGAAGCGATTGCTCGCGTCGATAGTTGGAAACGTAGATACATTGGAGCGGTCGCCTCGCCTGTTCTTGACGAAGCCAGAAAAATCGTGCGCTGTGCGCCGCATTTGCAACTTGTGGAGCAATGGAGTAGGTCATGACGCAACATCGACGTATTTTGGTCGCCGACAAGCTTTCTGAAGAAGGCATCGCGTTGTTGCGACAAACGCCTTCTTTCACGGTCGATGTAAAGGTTGGCCTCTCGGAGCCAGAACTCATGGCAACCATTGGCGACTACGATGCGATTCTTGTGCGCAGTGGTGCTAAGGTCACAGCCAAAGTGATTGACAAGGGCACACGCCTCAAGTTCATTGGTCGTGCGGGCATTGGCGTCGATAACATCGATATGGATGCTGCTAAGCGTGCTGGCATCGAAGTGCAGAACACGCCTTTTGGTAATTCCGTCAGCACGGCAGAGCATACAATTGCTATGCTCATGGCGCTTGCCCGTCATATTCCCGAGGCGCATGGGAGTCTCCGGGCGGGAAAGTGGGATAAGAGCAAGTTTAATGGCGTCGAGCTTGATGGAAAAATACTTGGCGTGATTGGCCTCGGGCATGTGGGCAAGGTAGTCGCGCGTATCGCGGGCGGGCTCAACATGAGCGTGCTGGCGAGCGATCCATTTGTGACTGAAGAAGATGCGAAGCATGCGCGCGTGGAGTTGGTTAATTTGGAGAATCTGTTTAGCAAAGTGGATTTCGTGACGATTCACACACCGCTCACCAATACCACGCGCAATCTGCTCGGAGCTGATGCGTTCGCTAAAATGAAGAAAGGTGTGCGCATTATCAACGTCGCGCGGGGTGGTCTGGTCGATGAGGCAGCGCTTTTTCATGCGCTTGAGGATGGTACCGTGGCTGGTGCGGCGTTGGATGTATTTGAACAGGAGCCGCCATCCGCGGGAAACCCTTTGCTAAGTCATCCGCGTGTCGTCATGACACCTCATCTGGGTGCTTCCACCAAGGAAGCCCAGGAACGAGTGGCGATGCAAATCGCGGAGCAGGCTCGGGATTTCCTTTTCCCCCTTTGGAAAAGGGGGTAGGGGGATTTTATCGTGATGGCACTTAGAAAAATCCCCCTGGCCCCCTTTTTCAAAGGGGGAATTTTCCTTTTCATCGGTGCGATCGCCACGTCGCTATTTTTATTTGGATGCGGCTTTGACTATCAAAGCTCCGGCGTATGCCCAGGATTTGTCGCTGGCTCCCTGCCAAATCCCACTTTTTCCGCAGGCACAGTGAATACGAAGATCCCCGTCAATCACATCATTGTTCTCATGCAAGAGAACCATTCTTTCGACAACTACTTCGGCCGCCTCAGTCATCCCAACTATTACGGCCAAGAAATAGACGGCTCTCGAGAGGGAATGTCCAATCCAGATATCGCTGGAAGATCTGTTGCAATATTTCACCAAAATGATCTCTGCATGGCAGATATCGACCACAGTGCAGCTGGCATGTACATGGCCTGGAATGGCGGCAAACATGATCAATTCGTGAGAAACATGGGTGTTTCAGCGATGAGCTATTACGACCAAACCGATCTGCCGTACTATTATGAACTCGCCAACCAATTTGCCATCGCTGACCGCTATTTTAGCTCGTTCCTGGGCCCAACCTATCCGAATCGCTATTTTCTGCTCGCTGGAACCGCATTTGGTCATGTCGAGAACGACATGCCGCAATCTGCCAATGACTTCGCGCAAAAAACAATCTTTGACGTTCTGAATCAGTTCAATGTGAGCTGGAAGTACTATACAGACTACCGAGGCGAAGTAGATGGGCAACCTGGATACTTGGCACTATTTGGACCTATGGCCAGCAGAAATACGTCGAGAATCGTGTCTCTCTCCGAATACACGCAGGATATCGCGCAGGGGAAACTTCCCTCCGTCGTCTTTCTCGATGCCAATGAAACGAATCACGAAAGTGAACATCCAGGCTTGAACATTCAAATCGGGCAATCCTGGGTGTCGGATCGATTACATACATTGATGAACAGCCCTTATTGGAGAGACTCAGTCATGTTTTTGGTTTACGACGAGGGCGGTGGATTTTATGATCACGTCCCGCCACCAGAGGCATGTTCTCCGGATAATATCAACCCGCAAGCCTATACGCGTTATGGCTTTCGCGTACCCTTCGTGGCGATATCACCTTATGCAAAGAGACATTACGTTTCGCATCAAGTTTATGACCATACCTCTATCCTCAAATTCATTCAGACGAAATTTAATCTTCCAGCGCTCACCATACGAGATGCTGCTGCGAATGATCTCTTGGATCTATTCGATTTTTCAAATCCGCGCTTCGACTTGCCTCAGTTTCCGTCCACAAGTAAGATCCGTGGATGCGGGTCAAGCTCCTCTTCATGATACTATGGCTGTGTATGGCGGCTTTTGATGGTCATGCAGCGTCGCAAAATGACACGGAGCTCTCGATAAAATCTCTGCTCCCATTTTTTGGCGGAGGTGGGGTAATTCCCGGAGTTGGTATCGAAGTAGATACTGCCATCGGCAAAAAAAATTACTTCCGTGTTGGAGGCTTACTTGGCGCCCAATTTTCCGTCGCTGGCAATGGTGACTCGCTTCTTGATCTTGACCTCATGTTGATGCCACAATATCCGATTGCAAAGAGTTCCAAATATCTCGTCGCCTATGTTTCGATTCCAATCGGTGTTACCCTGCGCCCTCTCATGAACTATGCGGCGATAGGTATGAATCTTGGCTTCATTCCTGGCGTGCGCTATTTCTTTGATGATCATTGGGGAATCTTGACGGAGCTCGGATTTTCCTATCATACGATTTTAACGACACGAGGAAACACGAGCCTTCCCGGAGGGATCTGGAACTTGGGTGCGGTCTTTGCTTTCTGACATTAGAAATGTCTGGCCTCTAAAGCAGATTTCAACTGGTCAAAATAATATTTTTCATATTCATTCACACCGCTCATACCGAGGTTTATTGCTTCTCGTGCTGCAACAAGAGCTTGCCCTTGGTTCACCAATTGCGTAAATAAACTGAAGGCCTGTGCATGCCTATAACTATCGCTAATGACTATAGCCGCCTTTGCAACTTCTTCAGCTATTATGAAAGCCTTGCCGTGAACAACCAGATTGGCGAGAAGGCTCAGTAGAGAATTCTGTATTTGCGGATCGTTATCTGCTACGCTCCTGCGCACTGCGTCCTCAGCCTCGTCCAATGCACGTCCCTGTCGGACTAAACCAGCATACAAGGTGAGAGCACCCGATCGCACCGAGGCGTCGCTATCCTTTATCGCTTTGTGCGCCAACTCCTCACCCTCGACAAGAGCGAGGTTCTTGTTTACCAATGCTGTAGCAAGTAGCAAACTGTTTGAATACGTGTTCGGGTCAGGGCTCGCCGCAAAGGCCTTTATCACTCTTTCCGCTGTGGTATAGCCATGACCTTGGTTGACCAAAGATAACAGTAGAGCGAAATACTCATCGCGAAGTGATTGATCTCGTGCCTCAAGTATCTTGCTTACCGCCGCCTCGGCGACTGCAAGAGCACGGCCTTTTTCCGCCAGAGAATTCAGGAGATTTACCCCCATCCGCTGCGAGCCAGACTCCTTTCTTGCCAAACATGCCATTGCCGCTTTTTCTGCAGATTCATAGGCACGTCCCTTACTTACCAAATTGCCCAATATATTTGAAGCAGTTCTTTGTGCTACGTTGTCCCTACCCATAATACCCCTAACGGCCGCTTGTTCCGCCGTCACGAATGCTTGATCTTTTGAGATCAAACTTAGGAAAAGATTCAGTGCTGCGCGTTGTTCACTGGGGATTTCACTATTCATGTGCCGGCTCGCTATTTGCTCAGAAATTGCAAATGCAAGTTTCTTATCAACTAAACCACCATATAGCCCCATGGCCTCTACCTGCACGAGAGAATCAGAGCTCGGTGGCAGCCGTGCTAACAGTTCTTCCGATAAGGCTAAGGCCTTGTCACGAAAAACGAGCGTGCCCAATAGTCGCAATGCAGTTCTTTGCTGAACTGCCACCCCACTCGCCATCATGGATCTGGCCGCCTTCTCGGCGGAATCATAAGCGATGTTCTGTTCAAACAGAGGCTGGAATAGAGAAATAGCCATACCTGAGACTTGCTGATTTTCGCTCATGACCCCTTCAATCGCCGCCGCCTCAGCGCTCGCCAATGCTCGCTTCTGCCGAACGAGATCGCCGAAAAGGCTAATCGCCATACTTTTCACAGCCGGATCGCGATAGGTCGAGATGCGATTTGCGGCTTCCTCCGCTGCATTCAGGGCCTTACCCTTCGTCACTAACTGACGGAAGAGCATCACTGCACCTGATTGCAGCTTCGGATCAGAGCTAGATGCGCCTTTCTTCGCTGCGTCCTCCGCTTCGCTAAGAGCCAGGTCGCGTCCTACCAACTGGCCGTAAAGGCAAAGAGCCACAAATTTCGATCCCGGCCTTTCGCTCGTGGTGAAGCTTGCGGCAAGTTGCTCTCCCAAAGCCATCGCCTGGCCGGCATTCAATAATCTGGCGAAGAGTTGGATTCCCGACGATTGCACTAACTCATTCTCGCTGAGAAGGGCCATTTTTGCCTCTTCTATCGCTAGCGCATATGCGCGCTGGCGCCCAGCCAAGCTTGCCAGCAAGAGCAAATCAGCATACCGCACCATGATATCTTCGCTGCCAGCACGAAGCCTTGCCACGCCTTCGGCTGCATCAAGCGCTTGGGATTCATCCACCAGTCGCGTCATGAGCTTCAGCGCTGATTCCTGCACGGCCGTATCCGGGCTTTGGGCACCTCGCTTTGCCATCTGTTCAGCATCGCTATAGTTTTTGTCCCGTTTCAATAAAACACCATATAAATTCAGAGCAGATCTGAACTTGATCGGATCTTCGCTGCGACCAGCTTTTTGCATCCATGTTTGAAAAAATGTGGGTTGATTTGTATTCGCGTCGTCAATCATGTCCGCAGAAATTGCCTCGCTGTTGGCGATTTCTCCCAAGTTCCCAGCCAGGAGAGCAATTTGCGGCGGTGAAGCTCGATGAACCGATTTAAACGTCAGTTGTATTTCCAGTTCACTTGACTTCACATCAGACACTTTTAGCGCGAGAGCATCCGACATGAGCATTGAATAAGCTTCGATCAAACTCCACCGTTCCCTCGCTTGCCCCATAAACTGGAAATTCAAATCGACACTGCCATCACCCAAGTTATACTTGAGAAGCAGCCTCGCACTGTGATTCTGCAAGGGCATATTGATGGAATACAACAGCCCATCGCTGCGCATTTGAATTCCCGTCAATACGATGCGAAATTGGCCTTGTTGCAATGCCGCAAAAACTTGCGCAAAGTTCTCTGGTAAATCCAAACGACCGGCAATTGCCAGTTGCACCAAAGCACCATTCACCACATTCAGTGATTGATGCATCAACGTAAAAAAATCCTCGAGAGTTTTAGGGAAATGCCTTTCGAAAGATGTTCCTGCACCTAGAGAAGCGGCTGCCACACTGAAATCACGCGACGGCAGCAAGTCTACATCCGTTAGTTCTATCTTCGCTGCAAGCAGCTCTTTGACTGTGGCCAAGTATACCTGCAGAGGCCATTCGCTGTGATAAACGATGTGTCCTGCTGGGACACTCAAAGCCCATTTTTCAAGCAAGCCCAGACTGTCTTCAATACGCGTCTTGAAGTGCCGCAATTTCTCCTCGGGATTCTTATATTCCTGACTCCCCTTAAGAGCCTTGATGGAAAGATCAAACGTCTCCACAAAATTTTCCATCAAAGATGTGGCCGCCATCGCATGCAACACCGTTTTGTGCTGCAAAAAATCGTTAGATTCGAAGTACTTTAAAAAGGTATCGTCGAATTTCTTCCTGTTCTGCTCAAACTTCGTCGGATTCTCCCACGCCGAAACATCATAAGACGCTAAGGCAGCCTTCATCGCCGCCAAGCGTTGCAAATCTGCGGCAGATTGCTGATAATCTTGATAAAATCGTGCAAGCAAATGGAGATTGATGCTGTCGGCATAGCCGTATCCCAATTTGGTCTTCGCCCACTGCCAAGCACCGGAAAAATCCCACGCTGCTGCAACTCTTCTCGGAGCGTCGAGACAAAAATACTGTTCAGCCATAACGGCATCATCTGCAGAGACTCAAACGACGACACTAGAGTCTTGAGCTCATCTTTCTCCTTGGTGCTCCCCTTGGTAGCCACCGTATCAACGAAGCGAATAAAGCCTTCGCTTGCTTGCTTGGTGAGCGCAATCTTTGAACTGTGTTCCGCGATGGCAAACATGTCATCGTCGCGCAACAAATTATCGGTGACCAAGTTTTCAGCCATCTGCGGCTTGAGCTTGTCTTGCACAAACGCCTGGTACTTCTGATAGTCTTCTTTCACGCTACCAATCGAGTAAGATGCAACAACGTCTTTACCCGGCTTTTGGTAGACGAGCGCCTCCAAGAAACGTCTTGGAAATAAGTCTTCGAGACGTGTCAAGTCTTCTGGTCTCTTGGGCAATTCCTGCAACATGCGATCGGCGTACATGTAGAGATTGGTGAGCGGCGTCATCACTTGTTGCGCAGGGGCACGTTGCTCGAGGCATCCTGGAAGCTCCGGATCACAGGTTGCTTTTTGATGCGTATATTCGACAAAGTGGCCGAAGTCCTTCACCTCGTTTCTGAGTCGATCGACGAGACACTTCGTTTGCGTGGAAAAGCGATCGATTTTCATCTGCGGAGCAAGACAGTATTGTGGCTGATGCGCTTCGATGCTTACCCGAAGAGGCAGTGGATAATTGAGCCAGCCTGATTTCAGCACCCGATCCTCGAAGAGTGCTCGCATGCTTGTGCCTGCCAACGTTGTGCTCGCAAGATTCACCGTCAATTCACGTTGGCCATCGATGAGCAAATCAATGTTTTGCTGCTTGAGCCATTGCTTCAGCTTATCAATGTCTTCGCTCACAAAAATCGTTTTGCCATCTCCCCGAAATGTTGCTGACGCGTGAGAAGTCGGGTCTGCCTGCTGTTTAACAACCACTGTCTTCACACGTGCACGATTCGTGCTCGGAAGCGCGTAAAATTTGAGCGCATCTTCTAGTGTATTAGCGACAATCATTTCGGCTGCTTGATGGATACGCTGCACGCTGCCGGAGCCAATGCTGATGATCATCGAATGAATCGTCTGCTCATCGTTGAACTGTGTGACTTGGACGATATAGCTTGGACCCTCTTCGTTTTCTGGAATTACCAGCGGCCTTGCTTGTACGATATGAATCACGTTGCTGGCTGGTTCATACACCAGCTCGATATCCATGCGTTTTTTGTAAAACGCGTCGATGAATCGACCGACCTGTGCGATCGATTGAATGGCATCGGCATGCAACGCCGGGTGTTTTTGTATCGCTTCGGGATTAGCGACTTCTTCGAGTCCGAAAACATCGTTCTCGACCATCGGGACAAGTCGCTTGGTTTTTATTTTCACCAAAGAGCGCAACATATGTCCTCGGCTCACGTAGTAGGTGTCGAGAGGAACCAAGCTTTGCACAACGCCCTCGTTGTGTCCGGGCGCGCACTGTAAAGTATCAACGCTGGCTAATTTGCCGCCGGGCTCCGTTGTGTAAAGCACGCAGCCAACTGGTATGTCTTTAATATTATCGGCACCACCCACTGTTTCACCAATCATGCGTTGAATCAGGACTGGCGTGAGTGGCGGATCAAAAATCGTTTTGTCTCCGGCAGAGAGCCTTTGCGTAAGCGAGCGCTTTTCGAAGTACGAGCCAATCACTTCGCCGATGGCCGCTAATACATCCTTGGCGTTTGGCGACACGTTGGCAACGCTCTTATTTCCGCCAGCATTGGCCAGCTTGTCTGTGTCTTCTTTGCCCGTGCTGCGCACCATCAAGCGCCAGTTGTGTGTCTTCGCTTCATCCAAAAACTTCTGCAGCGATGGCAATTGGTTTGGCCTCTCGGATAGGCGTATAAAACTCTTTTTGATTTGCTCGGAGAGAGCGGTGCTTGCATCGATCAAACCAGGCGGGAAGGTCTTGCTCGCTAACGCCAGGTCGATGCTGACAGGGTCCATTAACTTCGACACAATCAATGCCCATTCATCGAGTAGATTGAGCTGGACTTGCGTCAGCAAGTCTTGCCCATCGCCGCTGGACAGCGGGAGAAACTCGGGGACGTGTACGTGGGGTTCTTTGTCGGCGAGGGCGTCTCGCAGAATCATGAGGTTCGACGATTTGTAGCCGTAGCCCTCTATCTCTGCTTTGTGCGACAAGGCTGCAGGGCTGAATTGTTGCTCGGCTGCATGCGCAACATGCAATAAGAGAAATGAACAAGATATCGCAGAAACAAGATTGCTGTGTTTCATCATCTACGCAATTTAAAACGAGTAGCTCAGCATAGCAATCAATCTGCGCGGATATTCCAACTAGTTATCGTCGCAATACAACAGGCATTAGTGTAATGCTAAAATCGTGTTCATCGGGGTCACCGGCATCAACTATTGGAGCGAGAGATCCAGAAGATATTTTAGCTGGCAGCGTCGCAGGCGGAGCAGCTGCAAGGGCCACTTTGGCCGGTGGGGCTGCAGGCGCAGCCGTGGATGGAGCTGCTGCCGAAGAAAGTCTCCGCGCTTGAAAACTTTTTTCGAGCAAGATCAAAAATATAGCGTCGGGAGCACGCTTTCGCTGCCTAGCGATGGCCTCAAGCGTCTTATCTATTCCGTTTGCTTTCATAAAAGCGTTTATGGCCTCAAAGTACTTTGAATCATTCGGATTTACCCCCGCCAAGCGAAGAACGCCTCCATTATAATATTTGTCATATGCCCACAAATGAGCGCCCTTTGCCATTAATGCATCGCCCTCGGTAAGAGCATTGCGGGCTTCTCCCTCTGCTCGCCGCGCATGTTGTGCCTGAATTTGTGTCTGGGCCACATGCGCTTTTTCAAGCAGTTGCAAAAAAACGTCGGAAGGATTTTTTTTCAGTTGTTCTGAAACAAATTTGACGGCTGCATCTACCCCGGCCAAGACATCCTTCTCGAGTGTCGCCATTTGCATCAGCGTTGCTAAATCCTTCACAGCCGCTTGCACAGTCATCGCTTGTCCCAGGTATCGCGCCAGAGCCCTCTCATAGGAGCCTTTTGCCATTAATGCATCACCCTCAGCAACAGCGTTGCGAGCTTCTCTCGCCGGCCGTTCTCGAGCATCCTTCGCACTTTGCAGCTCCATCATTTGCCTTGCCAAATAGGTTTTCTCAAGCGCGCGTAAAAAAACATCATCTAAATTTTTTTCTAACTGACCTGCCAGAAATTTCAGCGCTCCCGTCGTTCCATCTTTAAGCGCAAGCGCGGTCACTGCATCTGCAATTTTCTTCTTCTCGCCATCTTCCTTTGCCATGCGCCTCGCTACCTCAGAATATTGCTGGCGGGCTTTCTTTAGAAACTGCATCTGCAATAAGGTATCGCCTCTATGAAGAGCTGCTATCTGTGGTTGAAATTCATCGAGCTCCAACATCTCTGATGTGATCCGTCCTTCGTGGCTCGGATGCTCCAACATCCAGCGTGCGACGTGACTGCTCATTGCCGCGCAAATACCTTGTCGCAGATCGCGATCGCCGCCAAGCAAGCTTTGCTTAATTTGAAAACCACGTTGCAGAGCTTCCCTCATGGTTGACGATGCTGGCGACTGAGGGCCATTTTCAAGCACATGGTGATAAGGTGAATATTTGGAATGATTGTATCTTGAATTCACAAAATGGATGATTTGTTCTGCAAATTCATCCGGATCATGAAAGACATAAAGCCCATGATTAGGGTCGAAAAAGCGGTAGGTGTTGGTTTTTGGATCTGTAGATACCGTCATTCCGTGCCCGGTCACATAAAAATAAGCTGCATTTTGGCTTTGCGTCAGATCTCTGAGCTGTTCGACGGAAAGATAGAGATTCTCATTGCGGCACGTCAAGGAATGCGTCGGTGCTAGCCCAGCAGATTCAAGCATCTCTATTCTGCTCACATCTGAGTGTGTCGCCATATTTTCTGCTTGGATAGCAGGGTAGCGTTTCCTAGCCTGCTGGTCCACTTTAGTGGTGGCAACCGTGAGTTGTGATTTGACTTCAGAAGATTTTAGCAGTTTCTTTGCTTGCGATGCATAACTGATACCTAGCTTATACTTTGCTTGTCTGAACCGCAGATGTGGGCCAGCGCCTTCTGGAACAATGGTTTGCTGAAGTCTCGATAAGAGCTCCATCGCCGCCATTGTGACACTCGTATCTTTTTTACCCGCAGGTTGGGCGCGCGCAAATTTGGATAACTTCTCGCTGAGCGCAGTAAGCGTTTTTGCAACCTCCTGGCGGTGCTCTTGCGATAACGCAGCAATGCCTGGATGACTTTGCAAATCCTCTAGCGCTCGGGTAGCAGCGCCTACATTTTGGTCATTCAGTTCGGTCAGATTGCTCGCCGATTCAGAAAAAGCTCCTACTCGAAATGCATTTCTTTGTTGCTCGAGAGACTGAATCAGTGCTTGATGTTGATGTCGCACATCGTTTAGTTGTATAAGCGCTTCGTCTTTTTGCTTAGGGGAAAGATCGCCACTCGTTCTGATTGTTTGTTCTCGCCTTGCAATAATGACATTGAGACCTTTTACTTTAGTGAGATGACGCTCAACATCAAGCGCAGAAGACAAAGTGCCCTCTCGGCCAGAGTGCTCCAAAAAGCGCAGCCGCTCGATAATTCCATTGGTTGCATTGGAGAGCCGCGCCGGAGCTGCTTCCTTCGCCGGAACTGCAGCATGCGAGAATTCATGTGATATGCGCTTAGCCATCTTCTCCCCCCTGCCCAGTTGCACCAGGCAACATAAAAGATAATAAGACGGAATCTATGCGCTGGCAACTTCGCTCCAAAATCCACAAAGCAACTGTCACTGATGCCAATGTGGCCTACGTAGGCAGCATCAGCATTGACGCCAACCTGATCGAGCTCGCGGGCCTATGGGTGCACGAAAAAGTACTGGTCGTCAGCAACACCACCGGCGCTCGGCTTGAGACTTATGTGATCGCTGGCGAACAAGGCAGCGGGACTATCTGCATCAATGGCGCGGCGGCGCATCTGATCGGGCGCGGGGAAGAAGTGATCATCATGGGGTTTGAGCTGACCGACAGACAGATCGCAGCAAAGAGTGTGTTGGTGGATTCGGGCAACCAATTTATTCGGTATCTTGAGCCGTAAAACTAAAAATGAATCGTCATCCCCATCTGATAAGTCGGCTGTGAAAGATGAGCATCAAGCAAACTCAAACGCGAAGCATCATTCGGCCTGGGCGTCCCATTGTTTGGGAAAGGGCCGCTCCAAATGTCAACAATTTCCCATAGCTTAAACGCGCCGAGGGTAAAACCACCGATCAGAGTCAATGGAATGCTTGCCCCATTAGGCATCGGCACCGTTGTCCCGATAATGATCAACAAAATGCTCAAACCCTCGCTCACGCTAAAAATCAAACCCTGGTCAAAATAACGTCTCTCGATCGCGTGCCCAACCCCAAGACCCACAATTGTTCCAAGAATGCCACCGATGACATAACGGTTTTGTGCGCTCAGCGAATAGTGCTCCTGAGCAACTTGATCAGCATGCACAATCGCTGAGAGAGCAAAAGCCATGCAAAGAAGAACAGCTTTAAACGCCTGTTTTGTCATCATGGCCTCGCAAATGGATCTAAAAATGAATTGTGAGCCCAGCTTGATAGACTGGCGCAGCCATATGGGGATCAAGCAAACTCAAACGCGTCGTATAGTTCGGCCAGAGCGTTGCATTGCTTGGCATTGGCCCTGTCCAAATATCAACAATTTCCCAGATCTTAAAGCCTGTGAGACCGAGCGCACCTACAACAATCAAGGGAATGCTCGCACCTCTAGGCATCGGCACTGCTGCCCCGATAATGATCAACAGAATACTCAGACTTTCACTGATAGTGAAAATCAAACCCTTGTCCATATACCGTCCCTCGATGCCATGCCCAATCCCAAGACCCACAACGGTTCCGACAATGCCACCCGCAAGCCAGCGATCGTGCGCATCGAGTGATTGTCGTCGAGAATCACCTCGATCAGCGTGAACAATCGTTGAAAAGGTGAAAACCATACTAAGAAGAAGGGCAGCAAATGCTCTTGTTGTCATGAACGCCTCATATTGTCGGGAGTTAGAACTGTTGTATAACCCAACAAAACAAAGCTGATAATCCACCCGTTGCCGGAATGGTAATCAACCACGACGCCATAATCCGACGAATCACCGAAATATTGAGGCCGGCAATTCCGCGTGCAAGCCCAACGCCAATCACGGCGCCAATGCGATTGGTCCTGTGGCGGCTGTGGTGGCAATCGTGCGCCACGATGCGATCGTGCTTCATTCTACGGTACCGTTTTGGCTGCTTGGCTTTGGT
>Ga0207042_1129_pt1 | contig 14479 bp, 11 predicted proteins | sample Alteio_BWMinCont_70_FD_153310 | JGI IMG/M metagenome (GOLD analysis project Ga0207042, IMG submission 153310) | Enriched cells from forest soil in Barre Woods Harvard Forest LTER site, Petersham, Massachusetts, United States -... | ecosystem: Environmental > Terrestrial > Soil > Temperate forest >... | reverse complement strand
AAAATGTGTTAAGGCAACTCCATCTCTTTTTCCATCACAAGTTTTTACGTAAAGTTTTCCTACTTCAACCATAGATTGGACATGGCCTGAATTAGCAGCTTTTTCTCCTAAATCTAATAGTTCAAATGTAGGAAGTGGATCATATCTAATATCATTATTGTAAAATGTTAAAATTTTGCAGATTGCTTCTTGACAAGCTAAAGGAATGGGGTCTTGGTTTGTAAGATCTATAACCGTATGAGAATTCTTAATCTCCCTTGATAAATGATCATTAACTGTTAATGGGACTTTAAAAGTTTTTTTCAAATTTGTTATGAGTTCCACATTAGCCGGAGTATTATAATTTGAACAACGATCCTCGTTATTTTTTTTTAAAGTTAATGTAATAGCATTATGATACCACTTTATTGCATCTACAGGGGAATATTCCGGTCTTAGGTGATTTTCATAAATTTTTGCTATTTCTAGCATTGATTCAATATGTTTAAGTTCAGCACCCTTTCCTAGCCAAAATAAGGCAGTAGGTATCTCTTTTCCTTCTCGAAGATATTCCTGTGCGCATTGAAAATAAAAAGGAATCAACCCCTCAGAATCATTTATTTCTGGAAAAGAGGAGGGATTTTCTAAAAAATCTGGTTCCACAACATTGTCTTTATAAGCAATAGGTGTAGTCATTATATTCCTTTTTTGAATAGGGAATCTCAACAATCTTGAAATTGCCTAAACCTTAAATTTCCATAAAGGTCGTTTGCAAACGTTCCTACATACTGGCTAAAGGGATATACGATTGATAAAAGATGGTCAAGCTTTTCTAGAACAAGTAACTAAAACTTTGATTATTTAAAGGGTAAGTAGGAGTGTTTTTTCTCATGAATGTCGTAAAAATTTTAACACAGAGTAAAACACAAGAAACAAAGACACAAAGAGAGTTTCTCTCTTAGCTCTTTGTGCCTTTGTTTCTTGTGTTCTACTCTGTGTTAAAATTTTACGACATTTTCTCTAGAAAGGCATGCTCATCATAGAGCCCAAACTATCCGGTGTGCCTGCTTGCGCATCAATCTGCTTTGATGCATCATTGTAGGCTGCTTTTATCAAATCTTGTAAACCTTCAATATCATCCGGATCAACGCACTCTTTATTGATGTTGATTTTTTTCATCTCGTACTCACCGGACAAAAGAACAGTAACAAGGCCATTCCCAGCTGATCCTGTAAATTCTTTATGTTTCATCTCTTCTTGAAGCTGACTAAATTTCTCTTGTAAGAGCTTTGCTTGCTTTTTTCTTTTTGCAAATCCTGTTCCCATTTTATTCTTCCTTATCGTTTTCTTTCTAATCTACCTTCTAACTCAATCGCTGCAAATTGCAGGATAGTATCATGTTTACTTGTTGTTTTTACCGGCGGTCCTGACGCAGGAACTTCTGCTGGCTTGGGAGCCGCTACTTTTGCTGCTTTTATCCCTAAATCCGCCGGAGAAGGAATCGGGTCTTCTGTGATGGACATAGGAATCTGCACTGGAGCAGGCGCTGGTACAGAGATCGGTTTAGGGGGTTCCACTTTTTTTACTTCAGGAGGCTGAGTAACCGGTTGTTCCACTATTCTTGGTTTTTCTTGCAGAACCGGAGTCGAAATCATAGGGGAAGGAGACGAAGTTACTCCTGAAAACTTTTGTTCGAGCTCTGCTAAGCGACGCACAAGAACATCCACCGATATTCTTTGACCTGAACGTAATATTTTTAACAAAATAGCTTCGAGCATAATTCGAGGAGAAGAAGCAAACCGAATTTGCTGTTGAGCTGTAACAAGCTCATCTAATAAATATAAACATTGTTCTCTGGAATAAAGCTTAGAAGATTCAATGTACTTAGCTTGATCTTGCTCTGTTAGCTCTAGAAAATGCGTTTTATTTCCTGCAAGCTTTACTTGAATTAGAGTGCGAAAATGGTCGGTTAACGATTCGACAAAATGAATCAGGTCCTTTCCCTGTGCAAAAATCTGATGGGCAATTTCAAAAGCCATTGCTAAATTTCCGGCGCCTGTAGCTTGATCAAGTTCGAAAAGAATATCACGCGGCATAATGCCCATCACAGCAGAAACAGACTCTGCAGTCACTCCATTTTCTTGAAAAGAGATGACTTGATCCAATAAAGATTCCGCATCTCGAAGACCGCCTTCGGCTAAAGAGGCCACTAAACGAAGGCCTTCTTCATCACTTGCAATTCCCAATTCTTTGGTAATCGAGTGTAGTTTATCGATGATGGTTTGCAGAGGAATGCGGTTTAAATTAAAACGTTGGCAGCGGCTCAAGATTGTCGGTAAGATTTTGTGTACTTCGGTGGTCGCAAAAAAGAAGATAACACGTGGCGGCGGTTCCTCTAATGTTTTCAAAAGAGCATTAAATGCTTCTTTAGTCAACATATGGACTTCGTCGATAATATAGATTTTGTATCCACCCGAAGAGGCTGCATAACCAACTGTGTCATTAATTTGTCGGACATCGTCAATCCCACGATGAGACGCACCGTCAATTTCGATCACGTCTAACGAATTTCCGCCAATAATTTCACGGCAAGAAGAACACGTATTACAAGGCTCACATTCGCTACTTAATTGGTGACAGTTCAAAGCTTTAGCTAATAATCGTGCAAGCGTTGTCTTTCCCGTTCCACGCGAACCACAAAAAAGATAAGCATGGGCTAATCTTTGCTGGCGAATTGCATTTTTAAGGGTAGTCACAATCGCGTCTTGTCCTAAAACCTCAGAAAATGTTTTTGGACGATATTTACGTGCTAAAACTTGGTAGTCGCTCATTAGAAAGCCTATGTAAGATATAAAAATTGTACAGTTTAGCAGTTAATTCTGCAAGGCAGTCCATGCATGACGAATCATGGTTTCCAACTCGGGGTATTGGGGGCGCCAACGAAGTGCCTGAGTTGCCTTAGCTGAATTGGCTAAAAGTATCGCTGGATCTCCTTCACGTCGTGGTCCGATCTTGGAATTAACCTTTAATCCTGTGACGTGTTCGGCGGATTCTATAACTTCTTTCACGCTAAAGCCTTGACCATTTCCTAAATTGTAACAGGCTGAATTACCTCCGTCTAAAAGTTGCTTCATGGCTGTAATATGGGCGGCTCCCAAATCGTAAATGTGAATATAGTCCCGAACTCCTGTCCCATCTCGCGTTGGGTAGTCATCCCCGAAAATAGTGATAGTTGCTGAAGGATTTTTTAAACTTCGTAAAACGGCTGGGATTAAATTGGATTCTTTTTTCTTTAAATTAGGGATTTCTCCATCAGGATCTCCACCCGCAGCATTAAAATAGCGCAACGCACAATACTTTAGACCATAAGCATGATCAAAATCACGTAAGATCTTCTCGACCATTAACTTAGATTCCCCATAAGGATTAATAGGATGGCAAGAATGCTCTTCTGTAATCTCTGGTTGTTCCGGATTCCCAAAAATAGCAGCGGTGGAAGAAAAAATAAAAACTTTAACGTGATGACGTAGCATCGTTTGCAGTAAATTCAAGGTATTGACGACATTATTTACATAGTACTTAGCCGGATCTAGTACAGATTCACCCACATCAATACAGGCAGCAAAATGCATGACTGCATCGAACTTATGTGTTGAGAATAAGCGCTCTAGGTCATCTAAATTAGCCATATCTCCTTGAATAAAAAGGCCTCTAGTGACAGCTTTCCGATTTCCTGTGCTTAAATTATCAAAAACCACTGTTTCATATCCGGCTTCATTTAGTAATTTATTGACGTGCGAGCCGATATACCCAGCACCGCCCACTACTAAAATTTTCTTTTTAGACATCGGTTCCCCCAACTATTAATAAATTTCTATTCTAAGAAATTGTCGAATTTTAAAGAACCTGTTAGTCTAAAGAAGATACATAAAAACTAAAGATATGAATAACAACACAGAACTTAAGTTTTCTCGGGACCAAAGCTTTTTTGATAAAAGCATTGGAATACGGTCATTAATTGCTCTTTTATTTACTCTTGTTTTGTTTGCTTTTCTGCATTTTCGTGAAGTAAGAGTTGAGGTCTTAGAACTCAATAGTATTGCTCCAGGATATATTGTAGCACAGGTTGACTTTAATTTCTTTGATGAAGAAGCCACTATTATTTTAAAACAAGAAGCCGTTCGTGATATCGGAAAAATCTATCAACTATCCGATAAAGAAATCCGTCAAAAACGAATCGAATTCGAGAACTTTCTGATCTATAATCAAGATTGGCGCAAATATGCAGAACAAAGCTCTTTTGATGATATGTACAAAGGTGTCGATGCCTTAACCAAGACAATGGGTCAAATTCGGTTTACTGATCCACGGACATTGCAAAAATTAAAAGAAGTGAAAGCATCTGTAGGAAAATATTTAGTTTATACTCCGCCTGATATTAACGTAGAAAATCAATTACCTGATTCCATTTGGGAATATTTAAGAGAAACTGCTTTATCAGCAGAAGTTCTTCCTGTGGCTTCATCTAGTTTAATATTAAGTTTTTTCCGGGAAAAAACATGGAAAATCGTTGATGACATTCCTGCACAACGTAATTTAAGACGAAAAATTCAAGATGCTGTGCCAGAAAAATACACGCATGTGAATGCGGGAACACGCATCATCGACCAAGGGGAACGTGTCACTGGAAGACATATTGCCATGTTACAAGCGATGAAATCTGCACTAAATGAACAACGTAATTTATGGCATCCTCTGACTCTGTTGGGAAGCTTAATACTGACGTTAATTTTTGTGGCTATATTTATCGCCTATTTCAAGTCAAATCAACCCAGTGTTTTAGCGTCGAATAGAAAACTCTTTCTATTAATGACAGTGACTGTGGTGACTTTAGGCATCTCAAAATTCACAGAATTTTTTGTTCTTTCTTCAAAAAGTAATTTAATTGAAGTCGTACGCTATCCTTTATTTGTTCCTTTTGCGGCTATTTTACTATGCAGCTTAATGAATGCAGGGGTAGCAGCCTTTGTGAGTGCCTTTTTAACCTTTGTGATGACAACAGCGCTTTCTTTTGATCGTCAAGGGTTTATGGTGATGAATATCGCAGCAGCCTTGATTGCGATATTAAATACCCATTCATTACGTCGTCGCAAAGAAGTCTTTATCGTTTGCTTGAAAGCATGGTTATTGTGTGTGGCCCTAATTTTTTCCTTTCATTTTTACCAGAATACCTTATGGAGCATGGGGATTCTCACGGATATCATGGTTTCTGCTATGTTCCTCATGTTGACTGGGATATTAGTCATTGGATTATTACCTCTTTTGGAATCGGGATTCCGTATTATGACTGACGTTTCTTTAGTGGAATATATGGATCCAAATAATGATTTGCTTCGACGGTTAACGATTGAAGCACCGGGAACGTATCAGCATTCTGTAGTTGTTGGAAATTTAGCTGAAGCAGCAGCATTAGCCATCGGAGCCAACGGTTTATTTTGTCGCGTCGCGACGTTGTATCATGATGTGGGAAAAATGGCCACACCCCAATATTTTACTGAAAACCAGCAGCCAGGTTCCGTTAATGTTCACCAGTTGTTAACTCCTGTGGAATCTGCCCAGGTCATCATTGCTCACATTAGTGAAGGCGTGGCGATGGCGCGAAAAGAGGGATTACCAGAACAAATTATTGATGTCATTAAAGAGCATCATGGAACAAGTTTAACTTATTATTTTTATCGTAAAGAACTTGAACGTGTAGGCGGAGATAAATCTAAGGTCGACGAAAAAGAATTTCGTTATTCAGGAACTAAACCCCGAAGCAAAGAATCCGCTATTATTATGATTGCAGATTCCTTAGAAGCTGCTTCGCGTTCCTTAGATAAAATCGATGAAGCTTCTTTGACAGAGTTAGCTACACGATTGATTCGTGATAAAGCAGAGGATGGACAATTTGATAATTGTTTAATCACATTTGAAGAATTAGCGATCGCAAAAGCAATCCTAGTGAAAACTTTAGTGGCATTTACGCATTCTCGCGTGAAATATCCGGTAAGAGAAATATCTAAAAATCCTGTAATTACAAAACCATGAAGTTTAATCAAGCATTGATCACGGGGGCTACCTCAGGAATTGGGGAATGTTTAGCCCATTTGTTAGCCAAAAAAGAGATCCCTCTTATTTTAACAGGTCGAAATCGGGAAAAACTTGAAGAGTTAAAGACTCAGTTAAGTGAACGCGTTCCTGTCACCATTGTCGAAGCTGATTTAGCTTTAAAAGAGGGAAGAGATTCTCTTATCCAAGTTATCCAAGAAAAAACACCTGATTTAGTGATTAATAATGCTGGATTTGGTTTATATGGAAGTATTTTACGCTACTCAGTTGCAGAACAGATGAAAATTTTCGAAGTGGATGGACAGGCAGTTTTGGAATTAACCTTGGAGGCAGCGCATGCATTACACAATGCTGGTAAAAATGGGGTAATTCTGAATGTTTCATCAGCAGCAGGATTCTTTGTATTTCCAAGCTTTGCAGTCTATGCAGCAACGAAAGATTTCGTGACACATGTTTCAGCTTCATTGGATTATGAATTAGCGCCGAAGGGGATTCGTGTCTTGGCAGCTTGTCCGGGAATGGTTAAAACAGAATTTCGTCATCGCGCAGGTGGGAGACTAGATAAAGATAAAATTGAATGGATGAGTGCTGAATTTGCAGCGCAAGAAATATGGAAACAGATTGTTTCAGGGAAGAGAACACACCTGTTTAATTGGAAGTATCGTTTAGCGTATTGGTTTTCGCGTCTTATTCCGCAGGGTGTACTAGCACATTTTCAGCAAAAAACCATTGGCGTCCACAAACCTCATTAGGTGACGTGTTGTAAAATTTTAACACAGAGACTAACACAAGAAACAAAGACACAAAGAAGAAGAAAAAAATCTTTTCCCTTTCTTTGTGTCTTTGTTTCTTGTGTTCGTCTCTGTATTAAAATTTTACGACATTAAGAACAACAGTGATTAATCAAATAATGCTCCCAAGCAATTTCAGGCTGCTTCGCCAAATGATTCACATAACGCGAAACCACAAAAATATAATCCGATAATCGATTCAAATAAATCATCACGTCCTCCGATACATCTGCATGCGCTGTCAACGGCACGATTAACCTTTCGGCGCGGCGACAAATACTGCGTGCCATATGAAGCGCTGCTCCTGATGGATGGCCCCCGGGCAAAATAAATGTCGTTAATTGTGGAAGTTGGGCATCCATTTCATCGATCCATTGTTCAAGCAATTCAATGTCGTCATGATCAAAACGGGTTTTTTCTATTTTGGCATGGGAAGCACGTGTTCTAGGAGTAGCCACAGCGGCTCCGAGATCAAAAAGGGAATGCTGTATTGCGATCAGTTGACCTCGTGTTTTTGTATAGGTCTCTTCCTGCGGAAGTAATGAAATCGCTAATCCCAACGCACTGTTACATTCATCGACTGTTCCTAAAGCTTCGATGAATCCGTCGTTTTTTGGAACGCGTTTTCCTGCAAAGAGGGAAGTTTCCCCTTTATCACCGGTACGTGTGTAAATTTTCATGATTCCCTTTTTTGGTATTCAGGACTTTGCATGGCTAGTGCTCGTCTCAATTCTTTGAGCGCCTTTGGATAATGATTTCGAGAGGTAGTTAATTGTTCTGCCAAACGATAATGTTCCCAAGCTTGGTTGAAGTCTAATCGTTCCGCATAAAGTTGGGAAAGATAGTATTCAGCTGTTGCATCGAAAGGATACATGGTATGATATTTTTTGAGAACTTCTAAGGCTTCTCCGTTGCGGTGCAATTGTAACCAAACGACAGCTAAATGAAACCACCCAGAACGAAAGTTAGGTTGCTTAGCAAGAATTTGTTCAAGTTCTTCTTTTTTCTTAAGAACGGATTCTCTAGTTTCGTCAACGCGATGAAATAAAACGGCTATTCCTTGTTTGTCGACATTTCCTAAAAGAATATCTTCCGATAATGTTTCTTTAGAAACGGCATGGTCAGGCAAATGATCTTTAATTTTGTTAAGTAAAGCATGTCCTGTTTCTTCATCATCGTTCAAACAATACGCATACCCCAGTAATTCGGTGATTAATGGATCCTCATCGACATACTTTTCAGCTTTTTGATAGCCAGCGATTGCTTTTGCATATTCCCCCTCTTCCCAGTACAATGATGCTTGGTTAAAGTGTGCCATTCCAATCATTTCTTTTTGATTACGGACTTGCAATGAGCGAGTGTCGATGCCTAAATAAACTTCTGATTCTAAATCGATTCCCCGAGCCGTCGTTTCAATATTGATGACACGAGAACCATCATTCCAGCGAAGATAAATGTGTCCTGGTGGTGTGATCGCTTCAAGAATTAATCCTAAACGTTGTGCAAGACTCGCATAAAGAATAGACACGCCCAAGCATACCCCTTGGCGAGAATCTAAGACAGAGGGGAGAAAGGTGTATAAATCGATATCTTTTGCATACAAAGAATGGGGAGGAAAGCGAAAACGTAATTCATCAAAAATAAAATGATTGATCGCCCGTATTTTTTGTTCAGGTGTACTATCAAAAGGTGCTTGAACGAGTATTTGCAGGGCCATTAAGTCGATCATAGCTTCATAGCTGCGAATACTTCGTAATGCTTCGGGAGATTCTCCCATTTGACTTAGAAGTAAGCCACGAGCGATATCGATTTCGTGAGGTGGCAACTGAAGAACTTCTACTTCCGTTAATGCTCGATGCCCTTTTAGTTTGGTATGAGGAAGGCGTTGGGCCAGCTTTTCTATTAGATTAAGTTGGGTATCTGTTAATTGAGGCTTTTCTTCGTCAGGGTGTTTGTTGACGAGGGCAACGACGGAATTAAGGGCACTTTGAGAGGAAGTCACAAGATGCTTTAGTGTGTCAGGATTTTGGCCTTTTTCTCCGCTTAGTAATTTCCATGCATTTTCAAGAGCTTTTTGACCTTCAGGAGTTTGGGGATAAAGACTGTAGAAAGCAAGTTGTTGCGATACAGAAGAAGGATCCAAACTAGTAGAAAGAACTTTAGGTGAGGCTGTAGCTGCTAAAAAAACAGCTAAAAATAGTGAAATCATGGAATTAGTTGTTTCATCCATTGTTTGAGTTCTTGATTTTCGATTATTTTCTCGATATAGGGTCGAAAACGATAGCTCCAATTTCGAGAAGAGATGGTTCCCGGCAAATTAATCCGTTCATCTTCAGGATCATCCCACGTAAGCCCAGGAACTAAGGCTAGATATTCTTGAAGAAGATTGATGTGAAATAGGCTGGGTGTACGGTGGCTTTCAAACAAGAGGGTAAAAAGATTGTTTTGTGATAATTCTGGAGCATAAGGCTGTTCTTTCCATGTGGCCCATAGCCGAGCTTCATCAGGATTGTTTTTCCACCAAAGGACGAGGGTTTCAGAATCATGAGTAGAGACGGTAGTCATGCTTTCAAACGGATAATTTTCATATTCAATATATCCTCGATCGCTATTCCAACGACGTTCCCAACGCATCACTTTTGTTCCACAAATCCCTAATTTTTTTAGATCTTCCTTAACTTCGTTAGGAACTGTGCCAAGATCTTCTGCTATGGGTAACATATTCGTTGTTTCAAGCATGATCTTCATGATTTTGTTCCCATGAGGAATCCATGAGGCAGGATCATTAGGCACAAAATAGCCTTCCTTGCCAGTTAGACCCATAGGGATAGACCATATACGATAAAAACCCACAACGTGGTCAAGACGATAGAGATCGTAAAGGTCTTTAGCTACTTCTAAACGTTTTTTCCACCAACGATAATTTGTTTTTTCCAAAGCATCCCAGTTGTAAATGGGAAACATCCAATTTTGGCCGTCGCTACTATACATATCCGGAGGGGCCCCTGCTGTTAGTCTCAGATTAAATAGTTCCTGGTTATGCCAAACGTCAGCGCTTTCTTTATTAATGAGAATGGGAATATCGCCTTTAATAAATATCCCATGTCCATTCGCAAGTTTTTTCACTTCTTGGAGTTGTTGAAAGCATAAAAATTGAATGATTTGATGAATCAACGTGATATCTTCTGAGATAAATTGGGCTTCTCCCCAACTTTGCCAAGGCTGCCAATCTGTTGCTTCTTTCATTGCTTTAAATCGGCTATAGGGAGCTAACCAGAAATCATTAGCTTGAATAAAAGCTTTTAAGCCATTGATAGATTTTAACTTATCTTTAAAAGTGTAGTAATAATCATGTAAAAAGGATGTGCGTTTGCTATATAGAAGTGGGTAATCAATGAATTGCGAGTTAGAAAGTGATTGAAGGTCTTTAATTTTTTGGTCAAATTCGTTTGTTAAAAAAGGAAGCTTAGAAAGAGAAAGATGAATAGGATTCAAAGCAAAAGCTGACAGGGCACTATAGGGGCTGGATTCTTTACCGGTATCATTGAGAGGAAGCAGTTGGATGACTTTTAAGCCAAGTTCATGACACCAAGGTAAAAGAGGTAGAAGATCAAAGAATTCGCCGATTCCGCAACTGTGTTGAGATCTTAAAGCAAATAGAGGAACCACAATTCCGTGAGTATGTTGGATGCCAATTTTTTCCCAAGCAAGTTTGGCCGGCGTTTTGAGTAAGTCAGCTAACATAATTCCTTAAAAGTTGTTAATAATGTGTTTGGCATGCTCTAGAGCTGGTTGCAAAAATAGATAAATGGATTTCGCGCTGGTGCCTTCCCTTCCTAAATCGTGAACGAGCCCGAGCCCGAGCCCGAGCCCGAATTTTGTTAAATGGATTAATGCCCAACAAAACTCCGACTAAAATGTCGTAATAAATTCGGGCTCGGGCTCGGGCTCGTTCACGATTTAGGAAGGAACGGCATCAGTACGAAATCCTTTTATTTATTTTTGCAACTAGCTCTAGAGCCTACTAGCCTTCTACTTTATCAACTAATCTTTTTCTTCAAAAGCTCATTAACAACCTGGGGCGAGGCCTTTCCTCTGCTTAACTTCATCACTTGTCCGACTAAAAAGGCAAAGGCTTTATCGCGCCCCGCACGAAAATCAGCAATAGACTGTGGATTCTCTGCTAATATTTTATCTACTAAAGGTTCTATCTCTGATGTGTCATGCACAGGATTATAGTCCGGATTCTCCGCAACAATTTGTTCAGGATCTTTACCCGGCGATTCCATCATATTATCAGCAACAGCTTTGGCAATACGCCCAGTAATTTTTCCTGAATCAATCATCGTCACTAATTTTGCTAAATGATCGGGTTCAATTCCAATGCTCACCAATGAAAGACCGGTGTCTTTTAAACGTCCTGCAAATTCAATGGTAATCCAGTTACATAAAGCACGGGCATTTGTACACTTTTCCAAAGCTTTTTCAAAATAATCCGCTGTGGGTTTGTCGCTTGTTATAACAAATGCACTATGATGCGACAACCCAAGTTTCTCAACATAACGTCTTTCACGTTCTCTCGGTAATTCAGGAAGTTCAGCACGGATTTTATCGATATAAGCAGGCGTCAAAACAATAGGAGGTAAATCTGGCTCAGGAAAATAACGGTAGTCGTCAGCAGTTTCCTTTCGACGCATCATGACCGTTTCTTTCTTTTCAGGATCCCATCTATAGGTGGCTTGTGCGATAATCTCGTGAATTTCTTTATCTGTATTGTGTGAATACTCCCAGATTTGACGACGAATTTCTGCTTCTATTGCCAAATGCATGTTAGAAAAAGAATTCATGTTTTTAATTTCAATCTTAGGACGTAATCCTTGCTCACCTTTCTTTCTCACAGAAATGTTTGCATCTACACGAAGTGATCCCTCTTCCATGTTACAGTCAGATGCATCGATATATTGCAAAATCGCTTTGACTGCCATGCAATAAGCAACAGCTTCTGCGGGGCTATGAATGCAGGGCTCTGAAACAATCTCAATTAATGGAACGCCTGCACGGTTGTAATCGACTCCCGTAAACGACGTAAAATGTTTAAGCATCCCGGCGTCATCTTCGAGGTGTACCCGATTCACTGCAAAACTTTTTTCTTGGTCATTGACATCAGCAATAATGGTTCCACCGATGACTATAGGCTCATCAAACTGCGTGATTTGAAAATTTCGGGGACTATCTGGATAAAAATAGGACTTACGATCAAATTTACTAAATGCCGCGACTTTCCCATTGATGGCACAGCCAAATTGAACAGCTTTTCGCACAGCTTCTTTATTGAGAACAGGAAGTGCGCCTGGTTGCCCCGTGCAAACCTCTGAAATATTCGTGTTTGGCTCGTCCCCAAAACGATTAGGGGCAGAGCTAAATAATTTGGATTTAGTATTGAGTTCAACGTGTATTTCAAGGCCAATGACAGTTTCCCAATCGGAATGATGCGTAGGTTGAGTCATAGATTAAATCTCCTGTTGGGCTAAGGGGGGCATGGCATTATGAAAAGGCGTCGCTTGCTCCCATGCATAAGCTGCATGAAGGACGCGTTTATCTGCTTTCTGGGGACCTATCAACTGGATTCCCACCGGTTTTTTGTCGGAAGTAAAACCGTTAGGGACGCTAATGGCGGGAACACCGGCTAAGTTAATAGGTATCGTGTAAATGTCTTCTAAATACATTTGTAATGGATCTTTTATTGATCCTTTTTCAAAGGCTGCGAAAGGGGAAACGGGTGTTGCGATTAAATCACAAAGCTTAAAGGCTTCGCGATATTTTTCGATAATTAAGGTGCGCACCTTTTGGGCCTTGCGATAGTAAGCATCTTGATAACCTGAAGACAATACGAAAGTTCCTAACAGAATACGTCGCTTGACTTCAGGACCAAATCCTTCTTCTTTAGACATGGTATAAATTTCTTCTAATGTCTTTGCTCCCGGAGCTCGCACGCCATAACGAATCCCATCAAACCGTGCGAGATTTGTAGAGGCTTCTGCTGTGGCAATAATGTAATAGGCAGCAAGCGCATACTTTAAAATATTTAGATCGATGTCGACTATCTGCGCACCCAGCTCTTGGAATTTCTTTAAAGAATCATTAAAAATTTTTTTTGGTTCTTCGGCTAATTGTTCTAAGAATTCTCTGGGAACCCCGATACGCATACCCATTAACCCATTTTTATTCATTCCTTCTAAATAATCTTCCCCTGGAATGGGCAAACTTGTGGAATCATGTTCACAATGTTGTCCAATCACTTCCATTAACAGGGCAGTGTCACTGACAGTTGTTGCAAAAGGAGAGATTTGATCTAGTGAAGATCCATATGCCACTAAGCCATAACGTGAAACGCGTCCGTAAGTAGGTTTGAACCCAACGATTCCACAAAAAGAAGCGGGTTGCCTGACTGAACCTCCTGTATCGCTTCCTAAAGCTAAGGGAGCCATACGTGCCGCTACAGCGACCGCTGAACCACCTGATGATCCACCCGGAACACATGTTAAATCCCATGGATTTGAAGTACTTTGAAAGGCTGAATCTTGTGTCGAAGAACCCATTGCAAATTCATCTAAATTAGTTTTTCCAATGAAAATAGCATCCTCTTTTTCGATCAAACGACACACAGTAGATGAAAAAGGAGCGCGATAATTACTTAAAAACTTAGAACCACAAGTAGTAATTTCGCCTTCAATGTGAATATTGTCTTTAATGGCAATAGGAAGTCCTGCGAGTTTTCCCATCACCTGACCTGATGCTTTTTTTTCATCGAGCGCTTTAGCTCTTTCCATTGCTTGTTCAGGAAAAAGTGATAAAAAAGCACCTAGTTGCTCATCCATTTTCATGGCACGATTCAGATAAAAACGACAAATTTCCTGAGCTGAAAATTTCCCTTTTAAAAAAGAGTTGCGTAATTCAATAGCACTTAAGCGATGCATGGAAGATCCTATGATTGTTTAAAGACAGGGGAGACGACAACAAATCCACCAAAACTTTTTGGAGTATTGGACAAAAAGATATCGCGAGACAAAGTGGCTTTTCTTTCATCTTCACGAAAGACATTTTCAAGATCGACGACTTGATTACAGGGGAGTACCTCTTCTGTGTTGATTTCGTCAAGAAGGCTAACGTAGCCAACCATTTTATTTAAATCTTTGGACAACGCCTCTTGCTCTTCTTCAGTACATTCAATTCGAGAAAGATAAGCTAATGTCTTGATCGTTTCTTTGTTTATTTCGGCCATAAGTCAATGTTCCTGGGACAAGTTTTGACTTATAGAATAAAACATTCGGGTAAATCTGTGCAATTTGTATCTAAGGGGGATGTCTAATTGCATATATTTAAGATCTGGGCTAGACTTTGCGTAAATTTTTAAAAGGTTTTATATATGTTTAGCCTGTCAGGGACTTCGTCAAGCATAAGTTCAAGTTCTATTTCCAGCCTGCTTCCTGAACTTTATGATATCCCTGTAGAAGATCTTGTGGGATACGCGGAAGAATGGGTTTTATCTGTGCCTAATATGCAAGACACAATTAATCATGATCAATCTCCGATCTTCA
>Ga0207042_1128_pt1 | contig 14782 bp, 15 predicted proteins | sample Alteio_BWMinCont_70_FD_153310 | JGI IMG/M metagenome (GOLD analysis project Ga0207042, IMG submission 153310) | Enriched cells from forest soil in Barre Woods Harvard Forest LTER site, Petersham, Massachusetts, United States -... | ecosystem: Environmental > Terrestrial > Soil > Temperate forest >... | reverse complement strand
TACTAACAAGAGCACGGACTGCCCGAAGTGCTCTAAACCAACCCGCATCGTCAAGCGCGTCAAGGACCGTGAACGTAATACTCCTGGCGGAGTGTATATCTCCTGCTCGGCATGCGATTTCTACGAAAAGCTTTAACCAGATTTAGCTCGAATACGAATTGTGCACCAAAGTTGTACCGATAATTTACAGACAAGGGCTTGACGATCGTTATTGCGGAGGGGCAGACTCAACGCTGGAAAGTAGGAACCTAGTTTTTATGATAACCACCGCTTCTGCATCTTCCTCTCCTTTTAGCCTTGCTTCGCTCCCGCACTTCAATCGCCCCACATATCTAATGTGTCCCCCGGAGTTTTATGACGTGGACTACGTCATCAACCCGTGGATGGCGGGAAATCTTCACCAGCCGTCGCGGGATACGGCGTTTATGCAGTGGAAGGATCTGTATCGGCAGCTGCAGCGGGTGGCGGATGTCCGTCTGCTACATGCGCGTGAGGGTTCGCCGGATATGGTATTTGTGGCGCATGCTGCGGTGGTGCAGCATGGAGTAGCGGCAGTGTCGAGCTTTGCTCATCCACAGCGGCAGACGGAGGAGGGGCATCTGGGGAAGTGGCTGCAGGACGCGGGGTTTCTGTTGTGGGAGACGCCAAGAGAGACCGCGTTTGAGGGTGAAGGGGATGCGTTGTTTGATGCCAATGGCGGGCATTTGTGGGCTGCGCATGGTGTTAGGACGTGCAGGCATAGTCATCGGCACTTATCTGAAGCCTGGCATGCGCCGGTGACGTCGCTGCACCTCGTAGATCCTCGGTTTTATCATCTGGATCTTTGTTTTGCGCCGCTGAGTGGAGGGTATCTAATGTACTTCCCAGGGGCGTTCGATGCGGCTTCCCTGGAGAAGATTGAAGCGGCGTATGAAGCTGATAAACGTATTCCTTTGAGTGAGTTAGAGGCTACCCAGTTTGGTTGCAATGTGATCAATGTGGGGCGGGATATCTTGATGGGAGCGGTGGAGACTAACCTTGCGGTACGGTTGATGGCACGGGGATTTGAGGTGACCGAGCTGCAGTTGAGTGAGTTCCAGCGTGGGGGTGGGTCGGCGAAGTCGCTGGCGCTCAGGCTGAGCGACTCAGGGCTGGCGCTTGGATCTGAGACTGCTGATTCGGTTATCGGGCAATAGATTTTCGGGCTGATTTTGGCGGATTTTTCTGGGCGTGGTGAAACTGCGTTTTTGCTGGGGTATTTGCAAAAAATAGGGTGCAAAACGTGGTGTTTTCGTGGTGAAGTTGTGGTGTTTTGCGTGGTAAACGTGGTGCTTTGACACCGCGTTTTTGGCGGGCGAAGAATACGCCACGATTTCCAACTTTATTTTTCGAACTGGAACCGAAAAGAGCTTTTCAGGCGTAAGCCAGTTTCTGGTCGATCTCGTGGAGGATGGCGCGAACGGCGGCTGCGGGGTCCGCTGCGCGTGTGATGGGGCGTCCGACAACCAGCATGGAGGCTCCGTCGGCGATGGCCTGGGCGGGAGTGGCGATGCGCTTCTGGTCTCCGATGGCGCTTCCGGTGGGGCGGATCCCGGGGATGACGAGGAGGGTTTCGGGGCCGGTGGCAGCGCGGACGGCGGCGACCTCCTCGGCAGAGCAGACCATGCCGTCGATGCCGGATTGTTTCGCCAGCTTTGCAAGGCGGAGGACCTGGTCGGCGGGGGAGGCGGTGATGCCAATGCCGGTTAGTTCGTTGGCGTCCATGCTGGTAAGGACGGTGACGGCGAGGAGGCGAGGGGAGCCGGGAGCCTGGGCGGCTTCGGCTGCTGCAATCATCATGGCCGCCCCGCCACTGGCGTGAATGGTGAGGAGGCTCGCTCCGGACTGGGCGACGGAGCGGACGGCACCGGCGACGGTGTTGGGGATGTCGTGAAGTTTGAGGTCGAGGAAGACGTCGAAGCCACGGTTGCGAAGCAGGTGTACGAAGGAGTTGCCGGCGGCGTAGTAGAGCTCCATGCCGACTTTGAACCACTGGCAGGTGTTATCGAGGCTATCGACGAGCCTGAGGGCGGCTTCGGCGTCCGGATAGTCCAGCGCCACCGCCAGGCGTTGCTTAGGATCGAGGTGTTTGTCGGAGGAGGCCATGAGTTAAGTGTAGCTCCGGGCCGGTGCGTCGCTCAGTTTTTTTGGTGAAAGTAGGGAAGCTCCGGAGAGGCGTGTAGAGCATACATGGAACGGAGATTCGGGAGTCGGACCAGTCAATGACGAGCTTCTTCTCTACGAAGGACCAACGGCTCTCCTGACGTTTCAAGTCATTTTACTGACGAGAAGGCGACATCTCGGCACTAACCTGAACCTCGAGGTTGACGAGTCTGTGATGCCGGCCCCGGACTGAGAACGGTAGATGTACATCTATTGCCAGTATGGCAGTGCGTTGAGCGAAGTTGCATCAATGTTGAATGCTTGTCTGCGCAATCCCATACCGTATCGCTGTTTTGAGAACATCGACTTTTATGTCTGCTAACGTTTTGAATTTGATGCAGTATCCTGTCACGCTTGCTTTGCCGAGATCCCGCCCAAATGTCTGAGCCAGATACTTCTTGTCCTTTACTCCCATAATGTAGACGGAAATGCCTGTTGTATTAGCGCTGACGCCGATTTGATAGAACTCCCTGGTTTTTCCATTGGCGTATTCCATAGTTTGGGATCCATATCCAATATTTGGGTTGGAAACGATTTTCCCCTTCTCGTCTTTCCCATCTAAGAACCACAACTTACAAGCTGGCATCAACGCCAAAATCATGCCATGTAGCTCTTGCATTTCGCTACGTTTTGGCTCCGGTTGAGCAGCAATGTACTCCTTGAGTTGTTTCTGCACCGTCATGTTGATCTCCTTGGCCTAGCGGTAGTCCAGTGCTCCGGGAAGACAGTATTGGATCGGCCTGGTTAAGCAGTGTCAATCGATGAAAATGATAGCGGAGCTTGCCGTCAATACGAAGTTCGGCCTGAAGTTCCAGGCCAAAGCGCACGTTGACCCACCGTTGGCGGCGACGCGGATTAGTCCCGATAAACGCGCTTCTCGGCAGCAACGATTGCTAACGAGAGGTGCGAATTGGCTACCGCCAGCGAAGAGTTTTGGAGTTTATTTGTGAGTTCGTTTGCCCCTGAATATCAGGGGACGCTTAAATTGTCCGTTTTTGCCGGCTTTCGGAGGAGGGTCATCGAGAGATAGGCACCGATCCACGAACCGACGGCCGCGAAACAGACGTAGACCCAATTTTTGGTGTAGTTGATGACGGCGAAGGCTGAGAGCAGATACCAGATGCTGCTCCATGTAGCTGCCGGGATGCGGCGACGCGACGATACGGCGGCGTTGAACATGACGTAGACGGCGTCGGTGGCTGCGGTGGACAGTGACACACCGAGCGCTAATAAGGGATCAATGTGTGTCATTGGTCACTGCCTCCTTGGTGAAACTTTGCTGCAAGAGTATCGCAGGGTTGGTGTGAGTTTCATGGATAGAGGTGCGGGTACGACTGCGCTGTATGCGCTTCCGTTATGCTGAAAGAGCAATGACGATGCCTCTGTTGTGTGAACGATGCTGACTGTACTGACGATTGCCGGGTTTGATCCGTCTTCGGGAGCGGGCGTGACCGCCGACCTGATGGTGTTTGCGGCGCATGGACTGTTTGGGACGTCGTGTATTACGAGTTTGACGGTGCAGTCGACGGTGGGCGTGAGGGCGAGCTCGCCGGTGCCGACGGAGTTGGTGCGAGATACGCTTGATTGTCTGCAGAGCGATCTGCCGGCGGCGGGGATTAAGATCGGGATGCTGGCTACGGCTTCGAATGTAGCGGTCGTGGTGGACTTTTTGGAGGGGCTTCGGTCGCGCGGGTCGCAGGTGCCGGTGGTGCTTGATCCTGTGTTGCGGTCCAGCTCGGGAAGGGATCTGCTGGACGCGGAGGGGGTGAATGCGATGCGCGATAGGTTGCTGCCGCTGGTGGATTGGGTGACTCCGAATCTGGAAGAGTTGGGGACGCTGGCGGGGCGAATCGTGATGCAGAAGGAAGATCTTCCCAGAGCGGCGCGCGATCTGCAGGCGATGGGGAAGGGATTGAATGTGGTGGCAACGGGAGGGCATTTGATCCCTCCGGATGACCTGTTGCTACGAGCTGGCGGAGAGATGGATTGGCTGCCGGGGGAGCAGATTGTGAGCCGGTCGACGCATGGGACGGGGTGTGCGTTTTCTAGTGCGCTGCTGAGCCGGTTGGTGCTTGGGGATTCGGCGCTGGGCGCGGCGATGATGGCGAAGAGGTATGTGGCGGAGGCGATTCGAATGGCTCAACCGATGGGGAAGGGGATTGGGCCGGTGAGTCATCTTTGGCCGCTGAGGGAGGAGTAAGCGGCTCCTCGGTTGGTGCTTTTCGATTTCTAAATATTTCCAAGGAGCAGACTGTTTACGTTTTGTTGGTGACGAGCTTTTAGCGGCGTTGGAATTCGGGTGAGCCGAAGAGGAGACCGGCAGCCAGGGCGGATTGGCTGTCGATGTTGGTGAGGTCGCCGTCGTGATGGTTGCGGGGAGCTACGGCGAAGGGGTCACGCTTGCGATCTTTGATGGCGACCTGGCGGAGGTTGGCCTCCTGCTGTTTGGGGTCGGTGGTGATTTGGGTGAGGATGGTCTGGTGGGTGCGGTCGCTGACAGGGACGTGCAGGAGCTTGGCTTCGAGGATGGTGGCTTTTGCTTCGGGTGTGAGTGCGGGGTCAGTAGTGGTTGGGGTTCCGAGGATGGCGGGCCAGTTGGTGGTGACGCCGGCTACACGGTTTGAGGAGAGAGCCAGGGCGAAGTTCATGCGGTCGATGAGGGCGGCGGTGTTGTTCCAGGCGTCGGACTTCATGGAGTAGCCGTTGGGTGTGAGCATGCCATAGAGAGGCATGCCGAGGTCGGCGATGACGTCGACGAGGGCACCGGGGCTGGTAACTTCGGCACCTGAGGCGCGGACAGCTGAGACGACGAAGTCCTGTGGGGTTTTTACCTTTGCCCGGTAGGTGTCGCGGGTGAAGAACTCGGGGGAGTTGATCATGGTGAGGAGCACCTTGCGGATGTCGCCGTTGGTGCTGAGGAAGGTCTTCGCCATGCGATCGATCATGGCCGGAGGTGGCGTGTCGCTGACGAAGCGGATGGCGAGCTTGGTGCAGATGAATTGCGCGGTTTTGGGGCTCGTGGCGAGCATGTGAAGGACTTCAATGCCTTCCTTTTCGCCCTTGTCTTTGATGGTGACGCCGAGAAGCTGCTTGGAGCCGGGTTCGTGTTTGGACTCGTCGTATTCGGGGTCAAGGTCTTCGCTGGCATTAGGGCGGCGGCCGACCGTCCAGCCGGTAAAGACCTTGGCTACCTCGGTGACGTCGCGTTGGGTGTAGCCGCCATTGACGCCGACGGTGTGGAGTTCCATGAGTTCGCGTGCGTAGTTTTCGTTTAGTCCACTGGGTTTCTTCTGGTTGTTGTTACGGAAGGGGCGAGTGGCGAACTGGGAGTGGGGGCCGATGCTCGAGGAGTTGTCGAGGTAGTTCAACATGGCTGCGCTGGATGCGGTTGCAACCAGCAGGGCCTCGAAGTGGCCCAAGGCGTGAGGGCGGATTGCGTTGCGCTCATATGAAGCTATGTAATAAGGGGCTTGCTCGGATTTCTTGATGTAAACGTTGAAGTGATTGAGCCAGAAGTCGACCATGACCTCCTGCAGTTGCCGCTCGCTGTAGATGTCACGGAGGAGCTTGGTCTGGACTACCTCGGCTGCGACCAGGTTCTGAGGACGGTTGAAAGCGGCGAGTGCTTCGAGTTGACGCGGAGAGAAGCCGTCGGTGAGATGGTCCCGCTGGTCAGGGTTGAGGGCGCGGCGAAATTGCTGGAGTTCCGGGGGGCGCATCTTGCAGAAAGCGGAGAAGCGCTTGTCGGGAGGAAGGGAGACGATCTCGGCGACCTGGTCGGCTGGGAAGGGCGGGGTGTTGTCTGCCGCGGGGCTTTGATCCTTTCCGTTTTTCTTATTTTTTTCACGGTCCATCTGGTCTGCGTAGATTGCTTTTTCAGCTTCGCCGCGAGGCGCGCCAGGACCTCGGCCGTTTATATCGGCGCGGATCATGGCGTTGGTGGGATACATCTCCATCATCTGTTTGAGAGGGAGTTGCATGGCGGGATAGGTGGAGAGGCGCGCGTCGAGGGCGCTGTCGTCGATTGTCTGCGGGTTCATCTGCTGCTTGAACCAAGCGGTGAGACCCATTGAGCGGAGTCGCTCGAGGTCGCCGGGTCGGGGACCGTAAGTGAACCGGTCAAGGATTTGGAGAAGCTTCTCGTCGTTGTCGAGCGGGCGGTCGGAGTGGGGAAGAGATGGGAGGGCTGAATGGGTGGTGGCGGCCTCAGGGGTCATTTGCGGCGCAGGCGGAGTGGGCGTTTGACAGAGTAACTGAGCGGGGAGAGCCATCTGGGCTAACAGGAGAGCGACCATAACCGTTTGCAGAATTGGGAATGGCTGAGTACAACCTGCAGCGCGGGGGTGGCAGTGGTCGGGATGAAGAAGGGAAGCGAGCACGGTCAACTCCTGTAGATACCGATGCATGGATGTTACGACGCTCGAGGTTTTTCGCCTGACTGTCCTGATTGTGTAGACCCGAAGGTGACGGGGTTGACTCGCTTTGGATGTGTTTTTTGGATTGATGACGGAGAATAGTCCGCCGATAGGAGCTAGGACGGAGGTTTTCAGTCCATGGCCACAGTAGCTTTTCCAGGGGTGTTTCGCCCGGCACGCACTCAACGGCAGTCCAAGGGGCTACCCAGTTTTTCGCCAGGCAATCCAACTCCCAAGAAAGCCGACCTGACGATTCACAGAGTTACCAAGACACATCATGGGCGCACGCTGCTGACGTTGGGCCATGCTGCCGAGTACCTTGTGAACTCTCGCCGGTTTGCGATGATAGGGTTCGACGACAGCGCAGATGAAGAGGCGATTCACATTTTGATGGGGCTGAGCCGCGAGGTCTTTGAGGAATTTGCGGAACAAACTACGGAGAAGCGCCGGGTAGGGGATTGGGTGATTGAGCGCGTTGTCCGTCTGCTGGAGTAGTGGCTTGAAGCTCTGCGGCCATTCACCTGCTAGGCTGAAAGAGTATGTCACTTACACTGGTTTTGAACGGTCAATCCCGCACCTTCGGCGCGCTAGAGCAATCATCCAATGTTGAACAACTCGTTGGTGAGTTGGGGTTGAAGGGTGATCGGGTTGCGGTGGAGCACAATGGCGAGATCGTTCCACGCTCGACATGGACGACGACTATGTTGAGCAGTGGGGACCGGCTTGAGGTGGTTCACTTTGTCGGCGGTGGACTGTAGGTCGATTAGGGTCTGTTAGCGCGGCTTCCAGATGAGGCCTTCAAGGCTGGTCCAGACTGCGCCCGAGTCGGTTGTTAGTTGAAAGCTTGATGTGGCGGTTGCGGGTAACGGTGGAGCTGCATCGGTGATTTTTGTGGTTTGTGGCGATGAGGCTGCGATTGCTCCATGGACTGCGGTCTGCTGCTGGTTTGGTGGAGCGGCGGGCGATAGGGCAGGTGCTACGAGGGTAAGCAGGATCGCTTTGCCTGTCCACTGCTGATCGACGGGTGTCCAGTGTCGGCCAGCATCGAGACTGAGATAAAGGGTGCCAGCGGTGTCGGCCGCCAGGGTCTGATGGCCGTTCGAGATGGTGGTCGCGGTGGCGAGATTGCTGGGTAAAGGAGCGACCGCAAGTCTTTTGGCATTGACGTTAGTGCGAAGAGCGAAGAGGCCGCCCGTGGTTCTCGCTGCGGGTTGGATCTGCGGTGAGGAGGATTCAACTTTAACCGTTTCGTTCGTGCTGCTCGACTGAGTTGGAGCGAGCGAGAGTGTAGCTGCTGAGGCTGTCTGGTCAAGCGCCTTCGTGGATGATGCAGGTGCGAGGTCAGCGGCGTTGTGTGATGCGATCGGTTGTTGTGGCGAGAGTGGTGCGGAATTGGCGTTTGTGTTGCTCGCTACCGCTCCAAAGGACACGCCGCTAATTTGCGGGTTGGATGGTTTTGCTGTGCTTAGGGTATCTGTGGTTGGTCTGGTTACTTTGTTGGGTTGGCTGGAGAGTTGCGCAGGTGGGACGGTTCCAGGTTGTAGCTGCGGCTTCGTCCGAGCGGCTAGTGGAGGTGCTGCCGTTTCCATGCTTTTTTGATTTGGTTCGATTATTCGTTCGGCGGTGGGTGATAGAGCTGAACTCAGGGTTGCCTTAGATGAGACGGCAGGGGATTGCGAGATGTGGTGAAGGTGCAACGAGACGGCGACAAGAGCACATGCCAACGATGCTGCAGCCAGAGTGAGGGCGGGGGTGGAGTTGAACCAACGCTTCCATGCAGGTGTGGGCTGCGGGAGCGGGGTGATTGGCTGCTGAGCTTGCTGGGAGAGGAAGACGATCTGACGGCAGTGAGAGCATTCGGAGATGTGCGCGAGCGTGGCGAGGCGCTCGTGTTCAGGGAGAGCGTGCTCGACGAAGGCGTTGAGCTGGTCGGGATCGAGATGCTGGCCGGGTTGGAGGAGTTGACTCATGACTGCTTTGTGTCCGCTGTGGTTGTTTGATGAAGGAACGTTGGAGATGGCGAAGGTTGCAAGAGGTTTCGCAGATTAATTGTGAGGTCGCGTGGGTCAGTGCCGAGGGCTTCCTGCGCGGCGCGTTTGGTGAGGCCGGCGCTTTGCAGGTGCTTGAGGATCTGTTTGGAGACGTTTGTGGTCAGACGCTTGAGCCTGCGGCTGATGGTTGCTTCATGCACGCGAAGGAGTTGCGCGATTTGCAACAGCGTGCGCTGATCGAGAAAGTAGGCGGAGAGAAGGAAGCGGTCTTCGAGTGTGAGGGTTTGGAGCGCTGCAGTGACTGCGGCTTGTAGTTGGTGAATTGTGTCGGGTGAGGTAATTGGTAGGGAACTCGTGGAGGCTGGCTCCGTGTCTTCGAGTGGGGATTCGCGATTAGTGCGGCGGTGATGGTCGACGTGGCGTTGAGCAAGCGTCGTGCGGAGCCAGCCCATCAGGGAACCGCGACCAGAGTAAGAGGCTAAGGGAGAGCGGCGCTGGCCGTCGCGCTCGGTGAGCCCGAAGAGTTCGGAGTAAAGAGAATCAGCGAGGTCTTCGCCGAGTGACGAGGAGCCGGTGATGGCGATGGCCGCATGTTTGAGGGGCGTCCGATAACGGGCGAAGAAGTGTTGCCAGGCCTGGTCACGGCCGAGAGCGCAGGCTTGGGCGAGGGCTAGTTCTGGTAGCTGAAGCGTGGCGTAGAACTTGTCCATCTGCGTGCGTGTGGCGCGGACTGCGGGGGGAAAGCCAAAGTTGTGCTTTGTCCCGATAACGACGAGGGCCGTTTCGAGTTCAGGTTTGGTGAGGCCTACCGCGTCGCATTCTGCGGAGAGCCAGAGATTGTGGAGCAGTGCATTGCGGATCTCCACGGGTTCGACCGCAGGGGCCGGAGTAGATGGCAGATCGAGCGTGAGTTCGCCGGATTGTGGCGAGGCGGTGTCCACGTACTCACGATACGCCGGAGACGAGGATGAAAGTGCTCGGAAAAATTTCTAAAAAAACCTGCAAGGTTTCGGCGGAGTCGCGTTCCTGACTTAGAGGCCGGTTGAGGGCCAATGAGGAGAACGAATATGCCGAAGGTTCGCTTGGTGGTTGCGTTTGCGATGCTTGTTGTGTGTGTCTTGGCTGGTGGGACGATGCCCGTTGCGGCGGGACCTGTAGGTGGATTCAAAGTCCTGAAGCCGATCGAAAGTGGAGGACTGATGCTGTTTCCGGTGGTGAGGACGAACGGTCGGTCTGGGCAGGATGATCCTTTTCTGACTTTGGATGAGGAGTTGAAGAGTGGCGAGGTGGAGGTGACAGAGGCGGGGCGCGTGCGGCCGTTGGTGCGTACGCGCGGAGGCACTCTGCCTCGCTACAGCGGAGATCAGGTGAACACGTTGGTGCTGGTGAATCATTCGAAGCGGCCGCTGTTGCTGCTGGCGGGCGAGATTGTGACGGGAGGGAAACAGGACCGCGTGATTGCCAAGGACAGAATTGTGCCGGCAGAGGCTGATCCGATTGACCTCTCTGTCTTCTGCATCGAGCATGGACGCTGGACCGGGACTTCGGATAAGTTCGGTGCGACGGCGAATACTTCGGCGGCGAGTTTTATGGTGCAGCCGGCGGTGCGACAACAGGCGATGGTGGCGAAGGATCAGCAGCGGGTTTGGAACTCTGTGAGCGAGACGATGTCGGTAATGGCTTCAGCGGCACCGATGAGTGGAGGGGTTTCCGCTGGTGGTTTGCACGGAGATGCCTTGAGGAGCGGGAGTTCAGCGCTGGGGACGACCAGTTATGCGAAGGCGATGCAGCTCAGTTCGGTGAGCGCGAAGGTAGATGAGGCCAGTGCAGGATTGACCCAATCTCGGGAGCAGGTGCTGGCTGTGTTGAAGCAGGAGCACGCGGTTGGAGTGGTGGTTGCTGTGCGTGGAGAGGTGATATGGGCGGATGTCTTCGCCAATACCGATCTGCTGGCGCGCTATTGGACGAAGCTGGTGCGGTCGTATGCAGCGGAGGTCCTATCCGGTGCGAGCCAGCACGATGCGGCGACGATGGAGGATGCGCAACGGTTTCTCGAGTCGCCGATGCGGGGCGTCGAGACATCAGAGGGGGAGGTTGGGGTGTACCGCTATCGCGAGGTGAAGACAGGTGCGACCGACCAGTTTGCACTGGAATCTTTGCTGCCTGGGGTCACGTATGACGTACACATCAGCAGACTGAAGATCAAGAATGCATGGGAACGTGGAGTTTCTTTCTGATGATGGAACAGCTTCGGAGGTTAGGCTTTGCAGACCCCTGCCGGGCGGGTTAGTGGCCCTTTGTTGATGGGTGGTTCCCTTGAAGATCCAGCCTTTTACGGCAGGCCGAAGTAGCGATTGCCGTGAAGGTTCATGTTAGAGTCGAACGCAGAATGGGAGAGGTCGCTCATCTCTTGCGGAAATTGAAGACAGCGGTTTGGCGACTGCGTGTATATCATGACGTTCCTCAATTCGCGTGTAATCCGCATCTCAACCGCCAGTATCCTCGCAGGCGTTCTTATCGGATTAGTCGGCGGTGCATTCCGTTACCTGCTGATCGCCGCCGATAACTCGCGTGATGCGCTCGTCACGTGGTCCCACAGCTGGCCCCGCATGGGCTGGATGGCGCCGGTCGCACTAGGACTTGTGGGCGCTGCTCTGGCGCGCATACTGGTGGTTCGGATTGCGCCGACGGCAGAGGGCAGCGGCATACAACGCGTGGAAGCCGTTTTCAGCGGTCAAGTGAAGCAAGCCCCCCACGCCATTGTGTTCGTCAAATTCTTCGGCGGCCTGCTTGCCATGGGCTCCGGCCTCGCACTCGGCCGCGAGGGCCCTACCGTGCAAATGGGAGCGTCCATTAGCTGGCTGATCTCGCACTACCTCATAAGAGACGACGAAGACGGGAGGATTCTTGAAGCGGCAGGCGCGGGCGCAGGACTCGCTGTCGCATTCAACGCTCCCATCGGTGGGTCCATCTTCGTCTTCGAGGAACTGACGAGTAGTTTTACCCCCTGGCTCATGGTCGCTACGCTGGCCGCTGCGCTGGTCGCCGTGTGGATCATGCGATTGATGTTAGGTAACGCCTTGGATTTCACGATGAGGCATGTCAGCATGACCCAAGTCTGGAAGGTTGGCCCATTTCTTGTTCTGGGCGCGATGCTGGGCTTTGTCGGCGCCGTCTATAACGTATGCACCGTGGGCCTGCTTCGTTTTGCGGACCGGTTACCCCGCCTCTCGTCGATAAACCGCGCAGCCATCATCGGGGCCACGGTGGGCCTCGCTGCGTGGTTTGCACCGTCCATGGTTGGAGGCGGTGAGACGCTGACGCAGGCCATACTCGCCGATCGCTATGCGCTCGTGGGGCTGCTGACAATATTTCTCGCGCGCTTTCTCCTTGGCCCGTGGTCATATGCGGCAGGTACGCCGGGTGGTATCTTTGCGCCGCTCTTAGTGTTGGGCGCTTCTTCGGGCGCGCTATTCGCCGGAGGGCTTAATCACTTCGTACCTCACTCAAATGCCTCACCCATTGCCTTTGCGGTGATTGGGATGGCGGCGCTGTTCTCGGCCAGCGTTCGCGCGCCGCTGACGGGAATCGTGCTTACGGTTGAAATGACCGGCCGTGGCGATCTCACACTCAGCTTGCTGGGGGCTTCGCTGATGGCCATGGTGGTTGCGATGCTGCTTAACAGCGAGCCTATTTACGAAACACTGAAGCGGCGCATGCTGGGTCAAGAGATCGCGGCTGGCGGATTGCTTGCGGATGGGTCGAGGGTTGTTACTGATGCCAAAACTTAGGATCTGTAACCCTATTGTGGATGGAGCGGCAGGCACAACTCACGCAACCTTGAATCGTCCTGATTCGTATAAGCTTAGGCAGATACTTTCTATTCAAAGCTAGCATTAGGAGGGAAGTTGAACAAAAATCCCTAACGCCCTCATAGCGGAGAGTTCAAGAGCGTCTAGCGAGACGATAAGTCATCGCCGGTATCTCGGACTGTAACTGTACATAATATGTGTTATCAGACGTACTGCAAATCGTGCCTGGGTATCGTTTGAATTGGTGTCCGTTTCTGCCTCAAAATGAAATACGTTGGACACTGTAAGTTTCCCGTCTGGCTTACGCCGCTGTTTGGACAACGACACTCTCTACCTCCAGCCAAGAGCCGGAGCCACCGTGGTCAGGATGGACGCAAGGACGTGCGCGTTGTATTCAACTCCCAATTGATTGGGAACGGTCAGCAATAAGGTGTCGGCTTCGGCAATCGCCTCGTCTTCTCCCAATTGCTTCACCAATGCGTCGGGTTCCCCAGTGTAGCCGCGTCCGAAGATCGCCCTCGTAGTCGGGTCGATCATGCCTATGGTGTCCTGTTCTTTTCGACCCATTCCGAAATACTTACGATCACGGTCGTTCATAAGCGCGAAGATGCTGCGGCTGACGGAGACGCGCGGTGTGCGTGTGTGGCCCGCCTCCTTCCAGGCCGCTCGAAAGGCGCGAATCTGCGATGCCTGCTGGACGTGAAACGGCTCACCGGTCTCGTCCTCCTTCAAGGTGGAAGATTGCAGATTCATGCCAAGCTGCGCAGCCCAAACAGCCGTCGCATTCGATCCGGCTCCCCACCAGATTCGGTCGCGGAGCTCCTCCGAGTATGGTTCAAGTCGCAGAAGTCCTGGTGGATTCGGAAACATCGGGCGGGGATTGGGTTGAGCAAACCCTTTGCCCCGCAGTAACTCAAAGAACTCTTTGGCATGACGTCTGCCCATGTCCTGATCATTCTCGTCTTCATGCGGCACGTAGCCGAAGTAGCGCCACCCATCAATCACTTGCTCCGGAGACCCACGGCTAATTCCCAGTTGCAAGCGGCCACCGGCAATAAGGTCCGCGGAACCAGCGTCCTCCACCATGTAGTGAGGGTTCTCGTAACGCATGTCGATAACCGCGGTGCCTATCTCGATTGTTCTCGTCTTGGCACCAACAGCCGCGAGCAGTGGGAATGGAGAAGCCAGTTGCCTCGCAAAGTGGTGAACTCGAAAGTAGGCCCCATCAACCCCCAGCCTCTCGGCTTCTATAGCGAGATCTATAGACTGCAAGAGAACGTCAGCCGCCGACTGCGTCTGTGATTGAGGGACAGCGGTCCAATGCCCGAACGAGAGGAAACCGATCTTTTCATGCAAGACTAGTCTAACGGCGGCCTTGAGAGTTCAGTGCATAGAACCGCAGGGGCTCTTCGCCTTCTGTCCAGCGTTCTTCGAACTTACCACTGTCGTGTAGGGGCGGCGCTATAGGAAACTCAACCAACGCAATCTTTGCGTTCGGTTCCAAAGGCGGAGTTCTTTCTCCACAACGCAGCTGATCATTTCAGCTGCGTTTCGATCTGTTGAGCAATAAGATGCACGGATCGCCCTGAGGTATGAGGATCATCGTTTTTTGTCGAGGAAGCGTCACCGCGATTCAAGGTTGGTCTTCGCTGAAATTTCTCGTCGAGAGGCCCCCAGCCACCAGAAGACGAATTGCGCTTCGGCGTTTTCGATATGTCTCTAACTGCTGTGGTTCTTTGATTGCATCTTCTGCCACAGTTGGCCACACATCCAGATTCAAAAGGTGTGGATCGAGCTCGGAGTCTTCTCGCGCACCATCCGAGAAGTAGCATTTAACTCGATTTGCTGATCCATTCATGCACTCTCCTCAGTGAGGAGAGTGCATGACTAGTCGTTGGGTGTCTTGGACGCAAGAATCGAAGCCATCTCGATTTGCGGAGCCGTTGCGAAAAGTTCTTCAGCCCTGGCAAAGAGTGCTTTGGCCACCGCACCACTGACGTGCGCAGTTCTTCCCTCTTCGTCGACAAAGGTATCGAAGATGCCGAAGGATGCGGGACCGATCTTGATCGCGTACCAGGACGTCGTTCCTGTCTCTTCTTCAACAAGGGGTTGAGCTGACTTCAAAAACTCTTCCACTTCATCTTCTTTGCCAGGCCGGGCATTCAACAACGCCAATATCGCAAACCGATCCATGTATCGCTCCAGTAATGTTGTATTCGTGCTGCATGGTGTGACTCGGACAGCTTCTTCGGGTTACATGAATATTCCGTCACACGCCAAGAAATACGAGTCAATAAATTGCGGGCTACAGATAAGACCCGTAGCCCGCTGGTAACTGCTTAGAGTGCGGCGATACCGTTGAAGCCGACGCTCTTGGGCAAAT
>Ga0207042_1126_pt1 | contig 14846 bp, 12 predicted proteins | sample Alteio_BWMinCont_70_FD_153310 | JGI IMG/M metagenome (GOLD analysis project Ga0207042, IMG submission 153310) | Enriched cells from forest soil in Barre Woods Harvard Forest LTER site, Petersham, Massachusetts, United States -... | ecosystem: Environmental > Terrestrial > Soil > Temperate forest >... | reverse complement strand
ACAATAAACTTAAAAAACCTTTACTAACCCCCATTTTAAGAGCATTGATTGAAACATGCTTTATAATTTTTCTGTTTTATTCAAATTTATTAATGGGAGAGTTTGAAAGGACGGGTAACGGGCAAAGGAAAAATTTACTTTGGGCCCTTAATGATATTTTTACGATTAATAATTTTGTAATTGCTATCATGGCTGCTATAATCGGTTATTTTGTATTTGAGTTTTTGAGGAAGAAAATTTAAACCTTTAAAATCCCGCAAACATTCCCCGCAGGGGGCTCCTGATAGGTTCAGATAACAAACAATTTGATAAAACCCTATCATTTTGATAGTGTAACCCGAGGGTTTTCTAATCAAAAACTAATGCGACCCTATTTTAGTTTTCTGATTTTCAACAGGTTGTAAACACCATCGTATTTATGGCATTAGCTTGGTGTACACATCCGTGAAAAAATCAATCAACATGGATATAATACTCACGATTGCTTATGTACTATGCTTCATAGTCGTATTCTGGATATTCTCCAAAACTGTTAATTACTTCGAAAAAATCTAATCATTATGATCGCATTATTCATCGTAGCAATCGCCGTATTTTTTTATATGGTTTATGTGCTCATCAAACCCGAAAAATTTTAATCACAATCAAATCAAATCAATATGAATACTGAATACATAGGTATTATTTTCATGTACCTCGCAACTATTGCCCTGGCTATACCAATGGGTAAATATTTTGCCAGGGTATTTAAAGGTGAGAAAACCTGGTTCGGCTTTATGGCCCCGCTGGAAAGGCTGATCTTTAAATTCAGCGGCATCGACCCCAACAGGGAAATGAACTGGAAACAGCATTTGAAAGCTTTATTAACCATTAATTTATTGTGGTTATTTTATGCTTTCTTTTGTTTGTTGTTCCAGGCGCATTTACCATTAAACCCTGATAAAAACCCCAGTCAAACACCCGACCTTGCCTTTAATACTGCGCTTAGTTTTTTAACCAACACTAACATGCAGGATTATTCGGGCGAAACATTGGCTACTTATTATACACAGTTATTTGTGTTTATGTTTTTGCATTTTGTTAGCGCCGCCACAGGTATTGCAGCCATGATGGTGATTTTTAAAGCCATGAAGGATAAAATAACCGATAAGCTTGGCAACTTTTGGGATTACCTGGTAAAATCGATCACAAGGTTATTGCTGCCTTTGAGTTTTGTTGTAGCTGTTATTTTGGCTTTTAACGGCACGCCAACCAGTTACAAGGACAAAGACACCGTAATAGGCTTGCAAGGTGATACCGTACATGTTTCACGCGGGCCGGCGGCAGCCATGATCGCCATTAAACAAACCGGCACAAATGGCGGCGGTTGGTTTGGCGCCAATTCGGCACACCCCTTTGAAAATCCCACTTATATGACCGATATGGTCGAAAACATCAGCATTATTCTAATTTCTATTGCGCTGGTATTTGCCCTGGGCTATTATCTTAATAAAAAGAAACTGGCCTGGGTTATTTTCGGTGTAATGACGGCGGGCTTTCTGCTGATGCTATTCCCCTCGGTCAGAGCCGAGGTTGGCGGAAATCCGGCTATTGCGCATTTAGGTATCAAACAACCAGGGGGTAATATGGAGGGCAAGGAGGTCCGGTTTGGCCCCGCAGCTTCGGCATACTGGGGAATAACCACAACCGTAACCTCAAACGGCTCGGTAAACTCAATGCACGACAGTATGATGCCTGTATCCGGCATGGATCAAATGTTTGACATGATGGTAAACTGCTTTTATGGCGGGGTTGGCGTCGGCTTTATGAACTTTTACATATTTGTCATCATTGCGGTATTTATTTCGGGTCTTATGGTTGGCAGGACACCCGAATTTATGGGCCGAAAAATAGAAGCGCGCGAAATGAAAATCGCTTCGCTGATAGCTTTGCTGCACCCTTTTATAATTTTAGTGGGTACTTCTATAGCCTCGTACGTACTGGTTCATTTCGCTAACGCTAATTGGGCGACAAAACCATCGGCATGGTTAAATAACCCGGGCAACCATGGGTTTACCGAGATGCTTTACCAGTATGCCTCTGCTGCTGCCAATAATGGTTCGGGTTATGCAGGGTTAACTGCTAATAATATATTCTGGAACGTAAGTACCGGCCTGGTAATATTTGTGGGAAGATTTTTTCCGATCATAGGCCCTGTGGCTATTGCTGGTATACTGGCAAATAAAAAATTCATCCCCGAATCGGCAGGTACGCTTAAAACTGATACCGCCACTTTCGGAGTAATGGTATTCGCGGTGATAGTTATTGTCGCAGCGTTATCGTTCTTCCCTGCTTTGACCTTAGGGCCTATTGCAGAACACTTTTCAATCAAATAATATGATTAATCGCCTCACCCCAACCCCTCTCCAAAGGAGCGGGGCTTTAAAAAAAGCGAAGTTCAAAGTCCTCTCCTTTGGAGAGGATGAGTGAGGGCGACGCCGTTTAGGTGAGGCGAAAGAAGGGCTAAAATTTAATACACATTAAAAAAAGAATTCATCATGAGATCTAAACAAAATATATTATTCCAGCGCGACCAGGTGAAAGAAGCATTCAGGCATTCTTTTGTTAAACTTGATCCCCGCTTACTATTCCGTAACCCGGTGATGTTCACGGTGGAGATCAGTGCAGTTGTAATGCTGGTGGTAACTGTTTTCTCTTTATTTAATAAAGATCAGGGCAGTTTTGCCTATAACTTTACGGTATTTGTGGTTTTGTACCTCACCGTGCAGTTTGCCACCTTTGCCGAAGCAATAGCCGAAGCACGCGGTAAAGCCCAGGCCGAAAGTTTACGTAAAACCCGTGAAGAAACACCTGCCCGCTTACTGGTTGACGGAAAAGAAAAGATAGTAATGTCGTCATCGTTGAGGAAAGGGGACGTGTTTGTTTGCGAGACAGGCGATAACATCCCTACCGACGGCGAGATCATTGAAGGTATTGCCACCATAGACGAATCAGCCATTACCGGTGAGTCGGCGCCGGTGATCCGTGAATCAGGCGGCGATAAATCATCTGTAACGGGTGGTACCAAGGTGTTGTCAGACAGGATAAAGGTTATGGTTACAACCCAGCCAGGCGAAAGCTTCCTGGATAAAATGATTGCGCTTGTTGAAGGTGCATCACGCCAGAAGACACCTAACGAAATAGCCTTAACTATATTGCTGGCAGGTTTTACCCTCATATTCGTAATAGTTTGTGTTACGTTAAAACCTTTCGGCGATTATGCTAATACGCCTATAACCATAGCGGCATTTATCTCTTTGTTTGTTTGTTTGATTCCCACAACTATCGGTGGCCTTTTATCGGCCATCGGTATTGCGGGTATGGACCGTGCATTACGTGCCAATGTGATTACCAAATCGGGCAAAGCCGTTGAAACCGCAGGCGACCTGGATACATTGCTTTTAGACAAAACGGGCACCATCACTATTGGGAACCGTAAGGCTACCAACTTTTATCCTACAGAAGGAATAGACGAGAAGGATTTTATTACGGCCTGCGTCTTAAGTTCGCTGGCCGATGAAACCCCGGAAGGTAAATCAATTGTTGAACTGGGCGAACAGGGTAAAACCAAAGTATCTGTTAAAGTTCCTGCCGATTCCGTATTCATTAAATTCACTGCTGAAACCCGTTCAAGCGGCCTGGATACTCCCGGCGGACTGCGTATCCGCAAAGGGGCTTTTGATTCGATAAGGAACATAGCGCTTAAGGCCGGGAACAAATTTCCCGTTGATGTTGAAGACACTGTAAAAACGATATCCTCAAATGGCGGTACGCCATTGGTGGTGTCACAAAACGAAATGATACTTGGTGTAATTGAACTGCAGGATATTATAAAAACCGGTATTGCCGAACGTTTTGAACGCCTGCGCAAAATGGGTGTTAAAACTGTAATGGTAACGGGCGATAACCCTTTAACCGCCAAATTTATTGCCAATAAAGCCGGTGTGGATGATTTTATTGCAGAGGCAAAGCCCGAGGATAAAATGAACTATATTAAAAAAGAACAGCAAGGTGGTAAGCTGGTAGCCATGATGGGCGATGGCACAAACGATGCACCTGCCCTTGCCCAGGCTGATGTTGGCGTGGCTATGAACAGCGGTACACAGGCTGCAAAAGAAGCAGGCAACATGGTGGACCTGGATAACGACCCTACAAAGCTTATTGAGATCGTTGAGATAGGCAAGCAATTGCTGATGACCCGCGGAACATTGACCACTTTCTCCATCGCTAATGACGTGGCCAAATATTTCGCCATTGTTCCGGCCTTGTTTATGGTTTCAATACCTGCATTAAGGGCATTGAACATTATGGACCTGCACAGCCCGCAATCGGCTATATTATCCGCAGTGATATTTAACGCAATTATCATCCCGATGCTTATTCCGCTGGCTTTAAGAGGGGTTGAATATAAGCCGATAGGGGCAAGCGCTTTATTGCGCCGTAACCTGTTGATCTATGGTTTGGGCGGTATACTCGTCCCATTCATTGGCATCAAATTAATCGACCTTGTGGTCGGCATACTAATATAGATGTGAGTATTGAGATATGAGATTTGAGACAAAAAACTAAAAGTGTCAAGAAGAATCTCACATCTCATATCTCACATCTCAAATCAAAATAAAATGTCTCATATCTCAAATCTCACATCTAATATCTCAATAATATGAAAACTTATTTCTTACCAGCTTTAAAACTAACTGTGATATTGTTAGTGCTGTTATCAGGCTTATACCCGCTTGTAATAGCAGGCATCGGAAAATTTACACCGGGACATGGCGATGGTGAAACCGTTCAGTTTAAAGGCCGTACAGTTGGTTATGTTTTGATAGGCCAGAAATTCACTAAAGATCAATATTTCTGGTCGCGCCCTTCTGCTGCTAATTACCAGGCAGATGCAGGGGCAGGCTCAAACAAAGGCCCTTCAAACCCTGATTACCTGAAAGATGTTAAAGCCCGCATTGATACATTTTTAAAACATAACCCGGATGTAAAACGGGAAGAAATTCCGGCCGAACTGGTGACAGCATCAGGCAGCGGTTTGGATCCTGATCTTTCTCCCGCAGGGGCAAAGGTACAGGTGGCCCGTATCGCTAAAGCCCGCAATATCCCCCAGGCAGAGGTAAACAAAATTATTGATGACAATACCGAACAACCATTATTAGGCCTGTTTGGCCCGCCAAAAGTTAATGTTTTAAAAATGAATGTGGCTTTGGACGAGCTTAAAAAGTAAGGCCCTGCATCTACCTAAATAACATAAATAACACGTATAAAAATGAAAACACAACTGCTAACAATAATTAATTATTGTTTGTTAATTATGAATTTGGTTTGATTGAAGTCCGCGTGGATCAAGGGGGTGCTTGCACCCCCTTTTATAGGTTTTTGGGAATTAGTTGATTAAGTGAATGGTTGATTAGTTGAGTAGTTGAAATATTAACTAAATCTTCCAGACAGCGGGCCTTTGCAATACAGAATGTAAATTAGTGGAAAATTAAAAAAGTCTCCCCTACCGGGGGAGATTCAGAGGGGGCTTAACCCAATCAACCTTAGACTAAATATATGACTGAAGAAGAAAAAAATAAAGAGCAATCGGTCGAACATTTCCTTGATCTGATCAAACGTTCCAGGCGGGGTAAGTTTAAGATATATATTGGCATGAGTGCGGGTGTAGGTAAAACTTACCGTATGCTAAAGGAAGCACGTACCTTGCTGCGCAATGGTATTGATGTAAAAATTGGCTACGTTGAAACCCATAACCGCAAGGAAACAGAAGCCCTTATAGAGGGGTTGCCGGTAATTCCGCGCCGTAAGCTTTTTTACAAAGGTAAGGAACTGGAAGAGATGGATCTTAACGCTATCATTAATCTTAGGCCCGAAGTGGTTGTGGTTGATGAACTGGCACATTCAAACATCGAAGGCAGCAAGAACGAGAAACGCTGGCAGGATGTACTGGACATTTTAAATGCCGGTATTAATGTGATCAGCGCGATAAATATCCAGCATATTGAAAGCCTTAACGAAGAAGTTGAAAAAATAACAGGAGCGGTGATCAATGAACGTATCCCCGATAAAGTTTTACAAATGGCGGATGAAGTAGTAAATATTGACCTAACAGCCGATGAACTGGTTGACCGCTTAAAGCAAGGGAAAATTTACGATGAGAAAAAGATACAGCAAGCGTTAAATAATTTTTTCCAGGTCGAAAGGATCTTGCAACTGCGGGAGTTGGCGCTTAGGGAAGTTGCTAACCAGGTGGAACGTAAAATAGATGTTGAAATACCCAAAAATATAAAATTGCGGTCCGAATTGTTTTTGGCCTGTATCAGTACAAATGAAGAGTCGGCAAAAATAATTATCCGTAAAACCGCACGGCTGGCTTCGTATTACCGCTCAAAATGGTATGTGCTTTATGTACAAACCTCCAATGAAAGCAGTGATAAAATAAACCTGGCATCTCAAAGGCACCTCATAAATAACATGAAATTAGCCACACAATTGGGGGCACAAGTTTTGAAGGTGAAAAGCAATAACATAGCAAAAACTATTTGGGAAACAGCCGATAAATACGATATCACCACTATTTGCCTCGGAAAGCCCCACTTTAAATTTTACCAGTTGGTTTTGAAAACCGCTGTATTTACCCAATTACTAAATAAATTGTCGCAAACCCATATTGACCTTGTAATACTTTCGTAAATGACTATTAAAAATAAACTCCGTGTTGGTTTAAGCTTTCTGTTTATACTGGCCTTATTTTGCTGCGGTTTATCTATTTACTTCGTGAACCGGCTTTCGGATGATGAGAAAAACATTTTAAAGGATAATTACCAATCGGTACAATACACAAAAAACATTTGTGTAGCTGTTGACGCAAGTCGTGATGTGCTAAGTAAGCCGCAAATTAAGGTAATTGAAGAAAACCTCACCGGCGAGGAACATGATATTACCGAGCCCGGTGAGGGGCAGCTCACCGACTCGTTAAGGTCAAACTTTGAAACGCTTAAAAGGATTAACGCCAACGCTTCAAATGCAGGCGAATTGCATTCCGCGATAAGGAAACTGTCATATGGTATTATGCAATTAAACATGACTGCAATTGAACATAAATACGCGGCTGCAACAGCCACTGCAAACAGGGCCACATTGATTATGGCTTTCGTAGGGTCATTCCTGTTCCTGATTGCTTTTAGTTTCGTAATAAATTTTCCCGGATACATTGCAAACCCTATAAAGGAATTGACGGAACGTATAAAAGAAGTTTCGAACCGTAATTACCAGCAGCAGCTTAATTTTAAATCCAATGATGAGTTTGGCGAGTTGGGACAGGCATTTAATACCATGACACGCAAGCTCGATGAATATGAGCACAGCAACCTGGCAAGTATTTTGTTTGAAAAAAAACGTATCGAAACCATTATCAATTCAATGCACGATGCCATTATCGGGCTCGACGAAAAATCATTCATCATTTTTGCCAACGAGGTAGCAAGTACCCTCATCGGTTTGCCAGAACAAAGCCTTACGGGGAAGTACGCTCCTGATATTGCTTTGGAAAACGACCTGCTGCGGAACCTGCTGGTGAATGACGACCATAAAATGAAAATATATGCTGATAACCGTGAAAGCTATTATACAAAAGAGGTGTTATCGGTAGCTAGTAAAGATAAGGTTATCGGCAAGGTGATCATCCTGAAAAACATTACCGAATTCCAGCAATTGGATGAAGCGAAAACCAATTTTATAGCAACCATATCGCATGAATTGAAGACACCTATATCTTCTATCAAAATGAGCCTTAAGTTATTGGAAGATAACAGGATAGGCGATATGAATACCGAGCAAAAGCAGTTATTGGAGAATATTGATGAAGACGCACGCCGGCTGCTGCAAATAACCGGCGAGTTATTGGATATGGCACAGGTTGAAACAGGTAAGCTGCAACTTAATTTTGGTAAAACACATCCTGGAAATATTGTAGATTATGCTGTAAAAGCCTTAAAAACAACCGCGGAACAAAAGCAGGTAAGTATAAATGTACAATGCGATGGGAGCCTTCCGGATGTGCAGGCCGACCTTGATAAAACCACCTGGGTATTGATCAACCTGCTTTCAAACGCAATAAAATATAGTCACGAAAAATCTGTTGTTGATCTTGTGGTCAAACAAATTAAAGCCGATGAAATAGAGTTTTCGGTACAGGACCATGGCCGGGGGATAGATCAGAAGTATTTATCGAGGATATTTGAAAGATATTTCAAAGTGCCCGGCGCTACTTTCGATCAAACCGGTACGGGTTTGGGCCTGGCCATTGCGAAAGATTTTATTGAAGCCCAGGCCGGTAAAATAGGTGTTGAGAGTGAATTGGGCGCGGGCAGCAGGTTTTATTTTACTTTAAAAAGGTTTGGGAATTGAGGTGAAAGGTAAAAAGCGAAATGTAAAAGGTGCTTCAAATTAATAATACGATGTCATTTCGGATTAGGTTTAAATACAATTATTAATTTCTATATTCACGTTAATTTGCAAACCTAATTAACTTATGGCAACAACTTTAAACTCAAACCCCGAATCCGGTCGGTTATTATCACTCGATTTCCTGCGGGGCTTCATTATGGTATTGCTTGCCATTGAATCAACCGGTTTGTATGATTATTTAAATGAACATACACAAGGGCAGCCATTTAATCATTTCATTACCCAGTTTACGCATTACCCCTGGCACGGCCTCCATTTTTGGGATTTGGTGCAACCTGCATTTATGTTTATGGCCGGGGTTGCCATGGCGTATTCCTTAAATAAACAATGGGCAAACGGGGTTACCTGGAGCCAATCGTTTAAAAAAACACTGAAGCGTTGCGGCTGGCTGTTCTTTTGGGGCGTGCTGGATTATGCCGTGCGCCCGAAAGGCTTATCGTTTGAGTTGTGGGACGTATTAACCCAGCTTTCATTCACCACCCTGGTAGCATTTCTTATCTTCAGGTGGAGCAACATGGCGCAAATAGGAGTATGTATAGGACTGCTTATTTTAACTGAGATATTATACCGCTTTACAAATGTCGCCGGTTTTAACCTGCCATTCACCGATCAGCACAATTTTGGCAATTATATCGACACCATATTGATGAATAAAATTAACCCTGGCGGCTGGGTAGCCATTAACTGTATCCCTACTGCCGTCCATACGATTGCCGGGGCCCTGGCAGGGAAGTTATTAATAAGCGGCAAAGATAAATTAAAGACATTATTAATTTGGGGGTTGGTTTGTTTGATTGTTGGTTACGGTTTGGATGACTTAGGCATAACACCGATCATCAAAAGGATAGCCACTACATCATTTACCATTGTTTCATTGGGGTGGTGTTTATTGTTTTTGACGCTTTCGTATTGGTGGATAGATGTAAAAGGTCATCGTAAACATTGGCAATTTTTCACCATTGTGGGCATGAACTCACTTTTCATTTACCTGTTTTTCGAAATTGTTGGCAGCAGGTGGTTTACTGGTTACATCGACAGTATTTCAAACGGTGTTTTAAGCTGGTTCAACGCGGGTGAGCTATTGAAAGTTTTGGTTGGCGCTGTTTGTGTTTTTGGATTGGAGTGGCTGCTATGTTATTTTTTGTATAGGAAAAAGATATTTTTTAAATTGTAATGATGAGAGCAATAATCATATCACTAATTCTCTTCCCATGTTTGGCACTTAGTTAAGCAACGAAGGACGACTATGCTGTTTATTCTCAATGCTCAACAAACTATCTATGTGAAAAAGGCAGAAAAATGAATTTTGTGGTAAGAGAATCAACCGATTATTTCACCAAATTCGATACGAGAGAAGTAAACGATGTAACTAATGATTTAAGAAGTTATTTAAATGGCAAATGTGAATTTTCAATTTAAATCTTTTGCAGATATACAAAAAAGATACAAAGTGGATGCCTCTAATTGAAAAATTAAATCGAAAGGTGAAAAGTGAATTTGTTTTGGAAAGCCAATTTTCAAAAAGCCTCAATACAACCATCATCAGTAATAACGATCACGAGACCTATTTTAAAAAACAAAAAGATCAGGAAACGTTGGGTGGAATTTCATGATCATTTTTCAGACACAGCAGTATTAATAGAATTTTCTATGATGTGCAATGATGGTAAACTTGCCGACTTTTTTTATATCCATCAAATATAACTCCAAACAAATTAATCCAAAAAGACTTCCGAAGTTTTGGAAACTTCGGAAGTCTAACCAATTCATCGATTCATTTTAAGATGGATCATAACTCATAAGACTTGCCGTCAAAAGTAAGGTGTTTTTCAGAATACCGGATCAGCCTTTCCCCGTCGGCCTGAAAGCGGGCACCACATTATTAACCGGTTTAGTCGACTTCAGGTAATAAAAAATGGCCTGTATGTCGGCATCTGTTAAATTGCTGAGGTCTTGCCAGGGCATAGGCGGCATCAGCATTCTTGCCCCATCCAAACCTTTGTATTTTCCATGCCGTATTGCATTTTTGAACTGTTCTTCTTTCCAGTTTCCTATCCCGGTTGCATCCGAGGTAATATTAGCCGAAAAGGTTGTTCCCCATGGCCCGATGCAGGCCGTAAGATCGCCATTAAATACAACTAAACCATTTTTTATATCCCCGGCGCCTGCCACCGGAACAGGCGCATTTGAAGGAAAGCCCGACAACATTTTCGCAGAATCGACATACGGTCCGTTTGGCCCCATTTTCTTAGGGGAATGGCAATCATTACAGCCAATAGACGCAACTAAATAATTGCCGCGTTTAACGAGGCTGTCTTTTGAAGGTGGAGTATTATCAGTTGTTTGCTTAGGAGAATTGCAGGAATTCAACGACCAAATAAAAACTGAAACGATTAAAACAACGATGAGTGCTTTCATGACGAGGTGAGTTTTGCTTTTAAGGAATAAATTGATGACTCAAATATAAAAAAATTATCTATAAACCAAATTAATTCAACCACTTACGAATTTTTAAAGCTTAGTTTTATGTTGCATATAACCAATTATCTGTAAATTGGTATTGAAGAAAAAAAATTATATGTGGACCTGCCCAAAATGCAAACATAAATTCTTTAATAAAAATCAATCCCACTCATGCGGGAGTTATACTCTTGATGATTTTTTGAAGGGCAAGCCGGCAAAAAGTGTTGCCCTGTTTAATTTTTTCCTTGCTGAATACAAAACGATAGGCCCGTTTGAATTGCACCCGGTTAAAACAAGGGTTGCATTATTAACAAAAATGCGTTTCTGCTCTATTAATAAGATCGGCACAGATCATATCGACATACATTTGGTACTAACGGCACTTTTTGCGGACACGTTATGCTTTCATAAAATTGACAACCTGGCAAACCGCTTTTTTGTTCATCATGCACGGCTGTATAATAAGGATGATATAAATCAAGAGCTTAAAAAATACATGGCAATGGCTTACGAGGTTGGGGACAGGGCGCATGTCCATTTAAAAAACAAAAAAATTGATTAAACCTAACAGCTTTGTTGTAAAAACTATCGGATACTTTATCTTTACGGTATGAAACGCTTTTACGCATTATTTATCATATTGCTGATTAGCCATTTATCAAATGCGGCGACCAGTGTGAGGGCTGATACCATAAAGAAAACGAACGGTAAAAACTACTATACATCCGGTGGACTTGAGCCAGAATACCCGGGTGGCCCCGGCGCATTTGATAAATATATAAGCAAACACCTTTATTACCCCGGTGCCGCCCGTTTGATGTGCATTAACGGAAAAGTGTACGTATCATTTGTAATAGAGAAAGACGGAAAAGTGACAAACGTTACCGCGTTAAATTGTATAGGTGCAGGCTGCGAATCGGAAGCTGTAAAAGTTGTGCAAAAATCAAAATGTTGGAAGCCTGGGGCGCAAAATGGCAGACCGGTAAGCGTAAATTACGTAGTACCCATAAATTTCACTATGCAGGAAGAAAAAGTTTATATGGAAACTTTGGCGGCATCGGATTATGGATTTGTTTTTAATATAAAAGGCAAACTTTACACAATTGATGAAGCGGAGGATATACTTGGAAAGACATTTTTACCCGAAAAATGGTTTAGTTGTATTTAATAGAAATTGCCGAACCATTTGATAATAATAATAAAGATTTAAAATTCCATCTTCATCATAAAAAAGAAGTTTATTTACTAATAATCAAACCGACATGAAATTAAAGATCGCAATTATTTTTCTGTTAGCTGTTGGGGCCCTCTATTACGGCTGTACTACAACAGTGTCCAATAATCGCCTCGGCAAAGCTACCCGTGAAGATAAGAACGGATGGATATACATTCACCTTTCAGGTTCACCATCTGATATTGGTTTCCAGCATGGCTACCTGGTAGCTAAAGAGATCGACACTTTAATTAAGGTGATGCAATATTATTTACCAAGTAATGGAAGCGGTTTTAAGTGGGATTTTTACCGCGCAGCCGCCAAACGGTTTTTATGGCCTAAGTTAGAAAAAGAATATAAGGATGAAATTAAAGGCATTGCAGAAGGCTTACAGGCCAAAGGCTTTAAGTACGATTCGCTGGATTTAACCGCTTTAAATGCCAATATTGAATTATCGCAGTATTATGTACCTACTTTAATGAACAAAATAAAACCCCGCAGCGGCGAAAATATGGCCCCCGGCAATTGCAGCGCATTTATTGCTACAGGCAGCTTTACCAAAGATCATAAAATAGTTATTGCACATAATAACTGGACTGATTATATCGAAGGTGAAAGATGGAATGTTATTGCCGATATTAAGCCTGAAAAAGGAAACGAGATATTGATGGACTGCGAGCCTGGTTTTATACATAGCGGTGATGATTTTGTGGTTAGTAAAAGCGGGATTTTAATTACTGAAACCACTATAACCCAATTTGTAGGCTTTGACACAACCAAAACCGCTGAGTTTATGCGCGCCCGTAAAGCGGCCCAGTACGGCAACAGTATTGATGATGTTGTAAAGATCATGACCACCGATAATAATGGCGGTTACGCCAACGACTGGCTCATTGGCGACACCAAAACCAACGAGGTTGCCAGATTAGAACTGGGGCTTAAAGATTGGAGGGTTTGGCGCTCAAAAGATACTGCTTTTATCGGTTCAAATTTTCCAAGCGATCCTGAACTGACAAAAGAGGAAACTACATTTAAAGTTGACGACCCGACAAGTTCAGCTAATGCCCGCAAGTTACGGTTGGGAAAACTTGTTTACACGGATTATAAGGGAAAACTTGATGTTAACAACGGAATGACCATTGAAGGTGATACTTACGACGCGCTCGACGGCAAACAAGCCTTTAACCGCTGCGTTATTGACGGCCATGTAGACAACGACCCCTTAGGCAGTAAAGAATGGAACGAACCGCCTTTCTTCCCGATGGGCGCCGTACAGGGAAAGGTGACCACAACAAATTTAGCCAACAAAATGCAGCTTTGGGCACACATGGGCCACCCAGGCGGCGCCGACTTTTTGGTTGCCCCATTCCTTAAAGCACATCCGGAATATGTAAAAACACAAGGGAAGTATTTAAGGGATATGAAGGCTTACCCCTGGACATTGTTTACGGCGAACTGAACCGCTGATTTTGGCTGATTTAAAAGATTTCGCTGATTATAAAAAGATCGGCGAAATCTTGGTTATATGATTTCATCTCCCTGTCTATTACGTTACCCCTTATACTCTCATTGCAATCAACTTATAATCAACAACTTAATTCGCATTTTCAAAATAAAAATAAAATAGTACTATGTTATAAATAGTACTATGTAATTGTATATATTTGTCCGGATTTAAAATACACGGATATGAAAAAAAAACATCTTGCTTTCTTAATTATCTACTTATTTGTAGCTGTGGCTGTAACAGGTCCGGCAATGGCGCAAAATGAAAAGCCGACCAACACAACCTCAAACGGCTATCGTGAAACCACCCCAAAGATCAACGACCTGGTGCATACTAAACTTGATGTGCGGTTTGATTATAAAAAACGCTATATGTATGGCAAAGAATGGGTTACCCTAAACCCTCATTTTTATGAAACTGACACTTTAAGACTTGATGCAAAGGGGATGGATATTCACCAAATTTCGGTGGTGAAAAATGGAGGGTATACACCTTTACAATTTACTTATGACAGCCTCAGCTTAAATATTAAGCTCGATAAGGTATACAACCGTAACGAAAAATATACTATCTGCCTGGATTATACTGCAAAGCCTGAACAGTTAAAAAATGTTAGAAATGACCAGCATGGTATTTATTTTGTAAATCCCGACAGCAGCGAGAGCGGTAAACCGGTACAAATATGGACGCAGGGAGAGCCTGAAGGAGCTTCGGCCTGGTTCCCGACTATCGATCATCCTAACCAAAAAACTACTGAAGAGATCGTCATGACGGTTCCTGCCAAATATGTCACTTTATCGAACGGGCGCCTGGCATCGAAGAAAAATGACGGGGACGGCACCCGAACCGACACATGGAAAATGGACCTTCCGAATGCCCCCTACCTGTTCATGATGGCGGTTGGCGATTTCCGCATCTATAAGGATAGCTGGCGCAGAAAAGAGGTAAGCTATTATCTGGAACCAAAATCGGCCCCGTTTGCAAAAGAGATATTTGGAGATACGCCTGAGGCCATCGAATTTTTTTCGAAAATAACAGGGGTTGATTTTCCCTGGAACAAGTACTCAGAAATTGCTGTCGGTGATTATGTAAGCGGGGCGATGGAAAACACTACGGCTACGATGTTTGGAGAACAGGGTAAGAACAAACGTG
>Ga0207042_1004_pt1 | contig 14866 bp, 10 predicted proteins | sample Alteio_BWMinCont_70_FD_153310 | JGI IMG/M metagenome (GOLD analysis project Ga0207042, IMG submission 153310) | Enriched cells from forest soil in Barre Woods Harvard Forest LTER site, Petersham, Massachusetts, United States -... | ecosystem: Environmental > Terrestrial > Soil > Temperate forest >... | reverse complement strand
GTGATTGTTAATGCGACTGATACTCGTGAGACTGCTAAGACTGGCATGACTGCTGCTGCAACTGGTACAAGTGTTATTGTTGAAACTGGTATTACTACTGGCGTAACTGGTACTGGTGTGATTGTTAATGCGACTGATACTCGTGAGACTGCTAAGACTGGCATGACTGCTGCTGCAACTGGTACAAGTGTTATTGTTGAAACTGGTATTACTACTGGCGTAACTGGTACTGGTGTGATTGTTAATGCGACTGATACTCGTGAGACTGCTAAGACTGGCATGACTGCTGCTGCAACTGGTACAAGTGTTATTGTTGAGACTGGTATTACTACTGGCGTAACTGGTACTGGTGTGATTGTTAATGCGACTGATACTCGTGAGATTGCTAAGACTGGCATGACTGCTGCTGCAACTGGTACAAGTGTTATTGTTGAGACTGGTATTACTACTGGCGTAACTGGTACTGGTGTGATTGTTAATGCGACTGATACTCATGAGATTGCTAAGAATGGCATTACTAGCACTATCAGCGGTATTCCCAATTCAAACGCTGCCAGCACTATTATCGGTATTCCCAACCCCAACACTACTAGCATGATTAGCAGTGGCGCTGCCAATAATCATCATGCAACTACTAATGTCTCTCAATTATTAGCACGCATAAAACGTCAATTAAATTTACTCGACGTAAAACCAGATCAATACAACAGGCATGATTACCTAAAGGATATTACTTCGGAAATAATACTAGATGTCGATACCGCCAAGACAATAGGCGGCAAAGAAAAAGATGCTAACATAATAAAACTTGAAACAGCTGTAGGAGAATACTCTCGGTACAATCCTCCCATGTATGTTATCAATGAATATATAAAAAAATTCAAAAATGCACTGGAACAAGCAATAAGAGACAATAGTGGCACCCCAGACGAGCGTGAAGAAATTATTCTTTATAACGACATCCTCGAAAACCTTCAGAATCTAGAAGAAAAACGTATGTTCCGCAGCTTTGCTGATATCGGAAAAGTGATTCTCAATACAGACGACACAAACAAAGAATTACAAATCTTGCTTGACAAATTAGCTAGCAATCAAAAACCCGGCCTTAAAGCCTTCATTTCAAGCTCCAATGAAAATCAATTAACAAAAACGATCACCAACAAATCAAAACGGCTTGGCGTGGCCTGCGCAAACACTAGCTCAGATTTCCAAGCAGTCGCCTGGGTTGTAGAGCGTGACGACAATCACACGACCAACACTAAACTTTTAGTTGTTCCCGAGCAAATCGAACCAATCAATATTTTCTTAGGCGCAATAGGTAATGAACGTGGAATGAGCTTTCCAAAAGATAGTCCTGGAGAATTATTTAGAGCTTTTATTTACAAACAAAATAAAGCCGGAAAAGATTTAAATGCTGTGGACCTTGAAGTATTTCTACGCGCTCAATCACATCGTGGCCAGGTAAATACGAATTTTTTTACCACTTACGGTGGAATAGCCGAACGTTTAATAGAGGCATATCAAAAAACAACTAGTCATTATCTATATAAATATTTGCCCAATGAAGTCGTTATTGAGTCCGCTATGCTCTTTGTCAAAGCGCACGTCGCTGACAAACCGCTGAGAGCTAATACACGCGATAAAATACCGACGATTCATCTTAATAACGTGGCAGATAAAAAGTTAGCCGAGGCGATTTCACTTTATTGCAGAATAAAAGGATATGAATGCATAGACCACGTCTATGGAACACATGAAAATAAAGAACTTTTAAAACACGAAAATGCTTTTATAAATATCATTGCTAATACACCTGCTTTGATAAAAATTGATTCGCCTGTATTATTCGCGGAACCGCAATCTTCTCCAGGACCTTCGAGATCTAAGATTATTCCACAATCTCCAATATCCGGAGGCATATTTGGGGCGAACCCAAACAGCGCGGGAGAACATCAGAACAACAATGATAACACGCCTAAACCGCCTGGCCCGCGACGCAGATGAACCATATAATGTAAAACTTTTCTTAGATCAAGCCATTCGACGAACCATTTTTTATGCCAGCGCCACCTCCAAAATATCGCGCAATTCTAATAACCTCCCATGAAAAAAATGTCCCGCACCTTGCATGCGTATCAACGTTGGCGGTGGATTCAAATTTTCAGCCCAGGCAAATACTTCTTCTGGCACAACCACTTCATCTTGATCGCCTTGTATGATTAACCATGGACAAGTCACTGGCGGCAATCCTGCTAAATCAAATCGCGAGACGGGTGGCGCGATACAAACTAATTGCGCGACAGGGATCATTGTTGCTGCGCGTATTGCAACGCATGAGCCAAATGAAAAACCTGCTAACCATATATCAGTATCGGGAAACACTTCTTTAACCCATTTTACAACTGCTAATAAATCATCGGTTTCGCCTATGCCTTCTGCGTAACTTCCTTCACTTTTACCTACGCCGCGAAAATTAAATCGTACTGTGCGCAAACCAATATCTCGGAAGGCACGCGCAAGTGTTGTGACGACTTTGTTTGTCATTGTGCCGCCGTGTAAAGGATGCGGATGGCATATGATGGCGATTGCGGATTTTTGAGTGGTGTTTTCTGCGATGGGGGTTGCCAGTACTTCTAGATTGCCAGCAGGGCCCTGTAGTAAAAAAGTTGTTTCTGTTTGGGGAAATGATTTCATGGGGAACCTGTGATTGAGTTTAATGTCTTATTAAAAATGGACTAATCCTCGAAAGCAGCTTATTGTCGAGCATGCCAGTAGATAAATTTAAGTGTATCAGGAGAAAAAACCACATGAAAAGACTCTACGTAACTGATGATCGAGTAAAGTTATATCTACTAAAGTCTAAGCTGGAAGATCATGGCATCAAATGTAACATCAAAAATGAAAATCCTCCATTAGCGGGTGAAATTCCTTCTATTGTTGCTTGGCCTGAATTATGGGTACTGGATGATGAGAGATTCCACGATGCACAAAATATTTTGAAAGTTGATGATATAGCAGATCGTGTTTCGAATGAGGGCTGGCAATGCTCTCAATGCGCCGAGTACCTGGAGGCAGCATTTAATGTCTGCTGGAAGTGTGGGAATAGTCGGTAGGCGTGCATACGCCTATGACTAACCCAACAACTTCCGCAAAAAATCCCCAGTATAAGATTTTTTGCAAGCCACCACATCTTCCGGCGTCCCCGCCACCAACACTTGCCCACCTTTCTTTCCACCCTCAGGACCTAAATCAATAATCCAATCCGCAGTTTTAATCACATCTAGATTATGCTCAATCACCACAATCGTATTTCCCGCATCACGTAAACGATGCAACACTTTTAGCAATTGCTCGATATCATGGAAATGCAATCCTGTTGTCGGCTCATCTAATAAATATAATGTCTGGCCTGTATCACGTCGTGACAACTCTCGCGCTAATTTAATCCGCTGCGCTTCACCACCCGATAATGTTGTCGCGCTCTGCCCTAAACACACATATGACAAACCCACATCCACCAACGTTTGTAATTTACGTGCAACGGTTGGAATCGGATCAAAAAACACGCGCGCATCTTCAATCGTCATCTCTAGAACTTGCTGAATATTTTTGCCTTTGTATGTGACTTCTAATGTTTCACGGTTGTAACGCTTACCTTGACACGCATCACACGTTACATAAACATCCGCGAGAAAATGCATTTCAACTTTGATAAGACCATCACCTTGGCACGCTTCACAACGTCCACCCTTCACGTTAAAACTAAATCGACCCGGTTGATAACCACGCGAACGCGCTTCTTGTGTGCCAGAAAATAATTCTCGAATCGGTGTAAAAATACCCGTATAAGTGGCGGGATTAGAACGCGGTGTGCGACCAATTGGACCTTGGTCAATATCAACTACTTTATCTAAAAGATCTAATCCATCAATACTGTCATGTAACGCAGGCTCGCGCTGCCCTGCTCCATTTAAACGCCGTAAGGCAACTGGACCCAACGTATCATTTATCAGTGTTGATTTACCTGAACCTGACACACCAGTGATACACGTCATCAACCCTAACGGAATATTGACATTGATGTGACGCAAATTATTTCCATGCGCACCTTTAATAGAAATTATTTTCTTTGCATCATAACGTACACGCTTCGCCGGCACCGCAATACTGAGTTTTCCTGACAGATATTGCCCGGTAAGCGATGCGGGATTTTTCATAATATCTTTTGGCTTGCCTTCTGCAACAATAAAACCACCATGAACGCCCGCACCCGGACCTAAATCTATCACATGATCTGCGCTTAAAATTGCATCTTCATCATGCTCAACCACAATCACGGTGTTACCTAAATCACGTAATTGATGTAACGTTTTTAATAAACGCGTGTTGTCGCGCTGATGCAAACCAATGGATGGCTCATCTAAGATATACATGACACCCACTAAACCTGCGCCAATTTGACTGGCTAGTCGAATACGCTGCGCCTCTCCACCCGACAATGTGTCGGCACTTCGATCTAAACTTAAATAATCTAAACCTACATTCACTAAAAATGTTAAACGACTGGTTAACTCTTTTCGGATCTTTGCAGCAATTTCTCCGCGATAGCCTGGTAAGACTAACTTTTCAAAAAATATTTTTGCTTGATCAATTGGTAACGCAGCAATTTCAGGCAACGTAACATCACCGATATAAACAAAACGTGCGGCTCGACATAAACGGGATCCTTCGCAAACATCACACGATTTTGTCGCTAAATATTTGCTGAGTTCTTCACGCACCATATTCGATTCTGTTTCACGATAACGGCGCTCCATGTTGGGAATAACGCCTTCGAATGGCGCTGTTTTTGAAAAACTTCTACCGTCTTCGTTGCGATAATTAAATTTAATTAATTCATCACCACTGCCATACAAAATAATATTTTGAATTTTTTTCGGCAACCGATCAAAAGGCAGATCCATATCAAAAACAAAACGCTTCGCCAATGCTGACAACAACTGAAAATAATAAGCATTACGCTTATCCCAACCACGAATCGCACCTTCTGCCAAACTGGACTTACGATTCACAACCACTAACTCAGGATCAAAATGTTGTTTCACGCCCAAACCATCACACGCAGGACATGCACCAGCTGGATTGTTGAAAGAAAAAAGTCGTGGCGCTAATTCTGCTAAACTATATCCACAATCAGGACAGGCAAACTTCGATGAAAAAACTTGTAACGCACGCTTAGGTTCATCAATAAAACCAACAGCCGCTAAACCTTCTGCAAGATGTAGCGCGGTTTCAAATGATTCTGCTAAACGTAAACGCACATCAGGACGCACTTTTATGCGATCAACAATCACTTCAATCGTATGCTTTTTGCGTAAATCTAATTTCGGCGGCGACTCTAACTCAATCACTTTGCCATCAATGCGTGCGCGCACATAACCTTGACTACGCAAGGTTTGCAATAATTGCACGTGCTCACCTTTGCGCTCTCGCACCACAGGCGCTAACACCATAATTTTTGTGTCTTCTGGCATGGCTAATACAACATCAACCATTTGACTAACGGTTTGCGCTTCTAATATATGAAGATGATCAGGGCAGCGCGGTTGGCCTACTTTCGCAAATAACAACCGTAAGTAATCATGGATCTCAGTAATCGTACCAACAGTTGAGCGCGGATTATGCGATGTGGATTTTTGCTCGATCGAAATCGCTGGCGATAAACCTTCGATGTGATCGACATCAGGCTTTTCCATCATCGATAGAAATTGGCGCGCATAAGAGGATAACGACTCAACGTAACGCCGCTGACCCTCTGCATAGAGCGTATCAAATGCGAGAGAGGATTTTCCGGAACCGGATAATCCTGTGATCACAATCAACCGATCTCGTGGTAAATCGAGATTAATATTTTTCAAGTTGTGCGTACGCGCACCGCGAATTTGGATTTCTTTCATAAATATCGTTTCGTAATTAAAAATGGATTCATTATAATGGGGTCCTATTATAGCAAAAAGAGCGCAAGATCCCCATGCCTATCGCAAAAATGACAATTACGGAACGTCGCGCTGTTGGTTCTCTTGCAACAATCATGTCTTTACGCTTACTCGGATTATTTATGATTCTGCCGGTGTTTGCGCTCTATGCCCATGATTTATCAGGCGCTACCCCCTTGCTGATTGGGCTTGCGATGGGGATTTATGGCTTGACTCAAGGCCTTCTACAAATTCCTTTTGGGATGCTATCTGATCATATTGGACGAAAACCGGTAATCACTGCAGGCTTAATCGTGTTTGCGATTGGCAGCATTATTGCTGCTTGCTCACACTCTATTAACAGCATGATTGTCGGTCGCGCTTTGCAAGGTGCGGGTGCTGTTGGCAGCACCATCATTGCCATGATTGCTGATTTAACTCGCGCAGAACAACGCTCGAAGGCGATGGCTATCAACGGCATGACAATTGGCGTTTCGTTTTCACTGGCAATGATGTTAGGACCTATTTTTGCAGCATGGATTCATGTTAGCGGCATATTTTGGTTAGCGACTGTTTTTAGCATGATTGCGATATTACTTTTATTTACCATCGTGCCAGCTTCCCCCAAACCCGTTTGGCATAGTGATACCGAACCCGCTCCATCACAATTTTTTAACTTACTGCGCCAACCTCAATTAGCCCGACTCAATAGCGGTGTTTTTCTTTTGCACGCTGTTTTTACGGCCAGCTTTGTGGTCATTCCAATTAGCTTGCATCAAAATGCCGGCTTACCTAGCAACCAACAATGGATGTTATATGTACCAACACTATTAATAGCCTTTATTCTTAGTATTTTAGCCATTGTAATTGCGGAGAAAAAACAGCAAGTTAAGCTATTTTTTATAGGGGCGATCCTACTATTAAGTGCAGCCGAATTATGCTTATGGCTCTTTGCGCATAGCATTATTTTATCTGCTTTGGGCTTGTTATTATTTTTCACAGCCTTTTCTCTTTTAGAAGCCTTTTTACCCTCCTGGGTATCACGCGTAGCGCCACCCGCGCGAAAAGGTACGGCACTGGGAATCTATTCCTGCTCACAATTTCTTGGTATCTTTGTGGGGGGATCGTTAGGTGGGTGGCTATATGGCACATTGGGCTTGCGCGATGTCTATTTATTTTGTGTTGTGTTTACGCTAATATGGCTGGCTATTGCGTTTGGCATGACAAATCCGCAGCATTCGGCAACTCACAAAAAGTAAGACCGGCAAAATTTCAAACCAGTAACCAATATAATTAATTTAGTAATTCGTTTTTTATTCAGGAGCACAAAAACATGGCAAAAGGCAGCGTTAACAAAGTTATTCTCATTGGCAATCTCGGCAAAGATCCTGAAGTCCGTTACACCCCAAATGGTCTTGCTGTTGCAAACATCACTATTGCTACATCAGAAGTCTGGAAAGATAAGACAAGCGGCGAAAATCAAGAACGCACCGAATGGCATCGCGTTGTTTTATATAGCCGTTTAGCAGAAATCACCGGCGAATATTTGCGCAAAGGTTCTAAGGTTTTCATCGAAGGTCGTCTTCAAACTCGCAAATGGCAGGATAAAACTACCGGTCAAGATCGCTACACTACAGAAGTGGTTGGCGATACGTTAGAAATGTTGGGCAAAAGCACTGGTGGTTCGTCTCCAGATGCGCCTATGGCTGGCGGCGCTTCACATAGCACTGAGACATCGTCTGCTGAGCCTACTGAAAGTTTTGATGATGATATTCCGTTTTAAGTCTAGCTATTATCAAAGAGTTAGAGAATAAATTAACCCCATGTCAGTTAACCTGGCATGGGGTTTGTTTTGTGAAAAAATCCTTTTACAATTCCTATATCCAAAATTTAGGAGTATACTCTTAATAATATCTAATTTTTTAAGAGTGAACTCACAATGCTTGATTCGCTTAAGCTCATCTTTCAACGCCTGCTCGAAGACCTCAAGCTTCGTCATTACCGATTTTTATATGAACAGTTTAATCTTGATAATCGTTTAACAGGCCTGGTCGGCGCACGCGGTGTTGGTAAAACAACTTTGATGCTGCAGTACATTAAAAATAAGTTGTTGCCAGCTCAGGCTAACGTTTTTTATTTTTCAGCGGATCATATTTATTTTAATTCGACAACAATCTACGCCTTTATTGAAAATTTATTTTTGACCGAAGGAACGGACATTTTTTTTATCGATGAAATTCATAAATACAAAAATTGGGATCAAGAATTAAAGAATTTATATGATGGTTTTCCTGCTCTAAAAATTGTTTTTTCTGGCAGCTCCAGTTTGGATTTAGTGAGGGGCGGCTATGACTTGTCACGCAGAGCTAAATTTTACCATTTGCCGGGGTTGTCTTTTCGAGAATATTTGAACTTTGAGACTGACAGCACTTATCAGCCAATACCATTTATGGGGCTTATTACAGAGACAAAAAAGCAAGACCTTATTTTAGCGTCTGCTCCTAAAATTAAGGGTTATTTCCAAAAATATCTTCAGCAGGGATTTTATCCTTTCTATGCGGAAAACCCACTTTCTTATTATGAAAAAATCTTACAAATCATTGATAAAACAATTTATGAGGATATTGCTAATTTTTATAATTTAAAAACAATTAATTTGCAGCATTTTAGAAAATTATTAAATTTCTTAGTTTCTATTCCTCCGGGTAGTTGTAGCGTACATAATCTTGCTAAAAATTTATCGATCGATGATAAGACGGCTTCAAATTATTTGATGAATTTAGACGAAACGGGCTTGGTTAAATTAATTTATCCCCAGGAAGGCGGCAATGTTGGCCTAAGAAGGCCGGAAAAGATTTTTCTGGATAACACAAATTTGCAGTATGCATTAGAGGGACGCTTGGGGGTTACTATAGAATTAGGCGCGGTGCGAGAATTATTTTTTATTCAGATGGTGAAAAATGCCGGCATGGAAGTTTTTCATAATAAAAAAGGCGACTATCAAATTCAAAAATATCTCTTTGAGATTGGTGGAAAGAATAAAACTCGAGCTCAGCTTAAAGGCGAGTCGGACACTTTTTTAGTTAAAGACGATATTCTTGTATCTCAGAGAGGCGAAATCCCTTTAATGTATTTTGGGTTTTTATATTAGGATTTTAAGAGAGGCGAGGATCTAGATCCTTTACATACTTTTCTATCCTATTATTAAGCATTATATAAGACTTAATACTGCCTTAACTATGCTTACATAGAATACAACACAAAAATAACTATAAAAAATAGCCATACCTCCCGAGGAAAATGCTTCATGTTAACTCCAAGTGATATAAAAACACTCGCGCGCGTTATTGAAAACACCAGAATAGGCGGATTCATAGATATAACTTGTTCGCACACATCCGATTATCTTGCGGAAATACATCCATTCCCAAAAAAAACAGACAGCCCAACAGCTCTTGGTTCAGCAATGCTACTTTTTGCAATGACGCAATTTTCTTTTGATATAGCTCGCTATCTGGTGGAACATCTACAAGTTGATCCCACCCCCATCAAAGCAATATTAGAATCACAAAAAGAATTTACAATCTGCACCTCATTTTTACTCTTTGTCCGCAGCTTAGAAAACCTTAAGTCTTGGCAAGCAACACATGACACACACAACCAACAGGATTATTACAATTACATTGTTAAAACCGCAATTTTAAACAATGATCTCGACGAGCTTCAATATATTAATAATATTAATTCGAACATAATTTTACATTATCGCGATGAGACAACCGATCTTAATGCGTGTCAAATGGCTCTTATTAGCGCGTCATTTGAAATTTTTAAATTTTTTTATGAGACACCCTCTCTAACGTCATTAGTGGAAGCACTAGATCAAAATGCTAACTCAATATTACACCTCGCTGTCATTCATAATAAAGCTGACATCATCAACTGGCTTGATGCATTATATTCTATAGATCAAATCAACAATACGGGGAAAAACATCTTCCACCTAGCCGCTGAACATCAACGCTGGGAACTATTAAAATATCTTTACATCAAGCATGACAAAACCACTCTCGATATTTTACCGTTAGAAATAACTGAAAGTACTTTATTTTCAGATGACGACATTAATATGAAAGGCTTAGTATTAATGGTGCATTATTTTTGCCAAAAAAATCCGTATGAAAAAAATGTTTTTTGGGTGCAAGACCATGGTGACAACCCTGCTGACTTACTAGCTGATTTACTGAATAAATTTGCCCTTTCATCTAACACGAATATGTTTCTGTATCATGATAATAGCTATCATCGCACAATCTACAAATGTGAAAAATACGAAAAAAAAATCCATATCATTGCAATAGATTCTGTGATGGATCCGAACTGGTCCACGCCAAAAAATCTTCTTGCTATAATGGCGGATAAACATCCCGATACATTCGCGAAAATGGTTTTCTATAAAAATAATATGCGTTATAAACAACAAACCTCGCTGAGTGGCTGCCGATATTACGCCTTAAAGAACCTAAGCTTATTAATGAAAACCCCTAGCTTTGCGAATGAACTCAATACCAATAATCACATCACAAAAGAAGATGTAAAATATGGCATATTCATAAGAACTTACAATCTCCCAGCTCGCTTCATGCACCTGGCAAACCATCCCAATCACTTGCAAGGTTATATATTAAATAATCCCGATGAATCAAAGCGTATTCTTCGTACAAAAAACGGAAAACCACAAACGCTATTTGATTATGCCTATCAGAATCGAAATAAATACGGCACAGAAACACCGGAAATAGTTGCCAACCTAAAATACATTCCGGGTGCCGACAAACAAACAGAGCCGCAAACTATTCTGAAAAATAATTCAATGGAATATTTTAAAAATAAATACATGCGCCATATCATTCCAAGATTGCTTAACAACTTGTCTCAAACACAATTAAAACAAATTATTACTTTCTATGATGCACGCAACATCGAAATTAATAATGTAACAAAAAAACTGTATAATACGAAAATTTCTGCCTGCTTTAAATCTATTGCTACTGCGCGTAATCCATTCTTCCTAATATCCATGCCCACATCTAAAACGGGAAATTCGACTGAACCTGCCTATCCAAAACTATTGCTTCAGCAGATCTAAGTGTTATTCTTCTTATTCCCATGGAATACGCAGGATATCATTAAATGCATGCCATCACTTTCAAACAACCTGGTGAGCCGTCTGTTTTAATGCTTACCGATGTACCACAACCTATTCCAGGTCCAGAACAACTTTTAGTGCATGTTAAAGCATGCGCATTGAACCGCGCTGATCTTCTACAGCGTCGCGGCAAATACCCACCGCCACCCGGTGAATCTGAAATCCTAGGACTAGAAATCGCTGGCCAAGTTGTCGCAATGGGCAAAAATGTAGTCGGCTTTGGCATTGGCGAACGCGTATTTGGTCTTGTAGGTGGCGGCGCTTATGCAGAATATTGCTTAATCGATCAAGGTATCGCAATTCCTATCCCTGAAAAATTTTCTTATGTAGAAGCTGCAGCCATTGCCGAAGCCTTTCTCACAGCGCAAGAAGCTGTTTTAACACTCGGACAACTCAATGCTAACGAATCGATTCTTATCCATGCAGGCGCAAGTGGCGTTGGTAGTGCCGCAACACAAATAGCACATCAAGCGAATGCGATGGTTTACACAACCGTTGGCTCATCAGAAAAAATGGCCAAAATAAAAAACTTCGGCGCGCATGCTATTTTGAATTACAAAGAAACAGATTTTGCAGCTGAAATTCTACGCCTAACCAACAATCGGGGCGTCAATGTCATTATTGATTTTATTGGCGCCACATATCTTCAAAGCCATCTAGAAATCTTACAACCTGGCGGACGTCTTATTATTGTTGGCCTTATGGGCGGCACAAAAACAGAAATTGATTTACGCTTATTACAGCAGAAACGTCTGCAGCTAAAAGGATTAGTGATGCGCATGCAATCTATCCCTGAAAAACGTCTTATCGTAAAACGCTTCCAAGAAACGCTATTACCTTTGTTTATGAATGGCAAACTACGCCCCATAATTGATTCAATTTACCCATTCAATGAGGTACAAACTGCACATAACCATATGGAAAATAATGCAAATATCGGAAAAATCGTTTTGGACTTAAGCCATTAATTTATCTGAAATAAAAGCCATTCCTTCCTTAAGCTTACGTTAACAAAAGCTGCGTATAATTCGATCATAAATTGATCCAATTGCGCAGATCGTGATCTCTCGCATGCGAATAGGTCATGACTAAACGAGGAAGGGCAAAATGCACCGTAACAGCACACGATCGTCACCTACACCCAGTACGCCCACCAGCAGAACCTCGCATAATAGTGATGCCGCAGCGCCACTTGTAAGCTCGACATCGAGCTATAGCCAACTTTCAGAAGAAAAATGGAAAAAGCTAGCGCTTAAGATTCCACTAATGAAAATATCTGGCGAATGGTGCGTTTTTGGATGGGACGGCAATGTATTTAGTGATGACACCCTAACACAGCTAAAGAGTGTCTTTAGCAAACTAGACAGCAAAGACAACAACCAAGAAACCGCTAAAGTAGAACGGCATAAAAAAGCCGGCTTTAAGAAGGACAAATCAATTGAATTTTCTGAAGAATCACATGATGCCCTGTTAGCATCAGCAAAAGAAACCGATAACTCACAGCGTAAAAAGATTTATCTTTCATTAGCAGCGATAAATGAAGAAGCGACTCTTTTGCAAAAAAGCGTAGCATTTCGGCAATTAGCTAATGCAACATATGAAGATTATGTAAAGTCTACTGTGCCAGAAACCAAAATAAGAAAATTACAATTAATTTTATTATATTCATTAGAAGCAGCGCGCCTAAATAATTCAAAAGTTACGCCTGATATCAATGACAATCCTATTGTCAAACTTTTACAAAAGTTTTCTAGCATTCTTCCTGAAATAGAAGCCGAACTATTAGCAATCTCAGAAACTGACTTAGATAAAGTTACAACTAATATTGCTCACAGCATAGCAAGATACTATTGGCCAAAAATGAGCGCGCCATTTAAAGGAATTGATGTAGTAACACCTGTAGTTGATTCGCAAATAACAGAAACAAATCCAAAAAAACTAACCTCACAAAAATTTGCGCTTGAAGAATTTTTCACAAGCGAAGAAACGTTCCACAATGAATGTCAAAAATTTATTACTATTTTAGATGCGGTTAAACACAAAGGCCCATTACTACAAAGTGATTTAGATAAGATCTCCCATGTTATTTATTTATTTAAAACACTCAGTCAAAATAATCCTTTTGCTTATGAAAACAAAGGAAGTATTTCCAGAGAGATGCTAGCTAAGCAATGGTTTTCTGCAGAAAACAAGCTGAATCTTGAGCGCATTAGCCAAGCATGCTGCTATTATGAAAGCTTGACACACAATCCTGTCATACAAAAAATAGAAGCTATTTATCAGCAGATTCGCGATCAAAGCCAGAAAGATTTAGATACGATTGCCGCTTACCTTATTTTACCTGCACAACGAGTAATGCGTTATAACATGTTATTTGAAGCCATCAATTTTCCAGATCTTACGGCCGATGCAAAAACGTATGCAAAAAACAATGACCAAATAAATTTGCCAATTACACAGGTAAACGAAGTTATCAAGTCTATTTCTGATGAGAAACAAAAAGCATTATTGTGGGAAGAACATTTTGATCGCACACAAAAACATTTTTCATCTTATGAAAATAACTGGCATGGAATTGAGACGATTACCGTACAAGCTGTAGATCAACTATCTAAGCTAACAGCTGAGTCAAAAGCACAATTAGATGAACTAAATCTGCAGCACACTAACGATGAAGCTCGACTTGCCATACAACAAAAAGAAACAGTTGAATTGAAACATGAAATCGCAACATTACAACAAAACACAATTACCTTAAAAAAAGAAGTGATTGCGTTAGAACAAAAAGCGGTGACTCAGGAAGCGCTGCATCATAAAGTCATTGCAGATCTAGATAACCAACATAAAAAGGAAATGCAATCTGCATACATTGGGGAGGCAACTCTTCACACTTTACAAACTCGCAATCAGGAATTAGCTAAAGTAAATGACGATTTAAAAACTGGCGCTGCTCAATCATTAAAAGCTGCGGCAAAAGCCCACGAAAATACAATAAAAGAAAATGCTGCTCTCAGACAGCAAGTTCGAGATTTACAATTAGCAACACGCAATACTGAATCAGCAAAACCCAAAAAATCCTCGTGGTGGAAGCGCGCTGCTGATGCCATTGGTATCACAGCTATCGTAGAAGTGGCGGTTACCACCGGATTATTAATAGGCGGCGTTTTAACACTTGCTACACCACTTGGCTGGGGCTTACTCGCAGCAGGAGCAGGTGCCGCAACACTCTATGGAATGTATCGCGGCATAAAAGCACTAGTTAAATATTGCAAGCAAGATGATGCTGTAATTGATAATAATCACGCAGATACGGGATATGCACGTTTGCCTGACTCTGAACCAGCAGCACCCGCAAGAGATAACCGATCTACGCATGCACGCGTTAATCAAGAATTACCAATGACGCTACAGACAGGAAAAGTTACCACACCTTCAACTTTTGCTGCAGATTCAGATATCAATAATGTTTTAGAAAATACTGATGTAAGAATTGAGCTTCACGACACTCAGCAAGCATCTGATGACAACTGTTTCAGCAGACCAACGGCCTAAGAGCCTGTTTAAAATCTTTTATGCCCAAGGATCCCTGCAATGTGATTCATGCCGGGATCTTGGTGATACACCTTAAATACGTAAATCCCGGCAACACCATACTTTCTGAGTAATGCGTTAACGTATTTTC
>Ga0207042_1125_pt1 | contig 14972 bp, 9 predicted proteins | sample Alteio_BWMinCont_70_FD_153310 | JGI IMG/M metagenome (GOLD analysis project Ga0207042, IMG submission 153310) | Enriched cells from forest soil in Barre Woods Harvard Forest LTER site, Petersham, Massachusetts, United States -... | ecosystem: Environmental > Terrestrial > Soil > Temperate forest >... | reverse complement strand
TGGCTCTGTTTGTTCGTGGTAAACACTTAAACGTTTTGTCACTACATCTGCTTGATCATCTGAACGCTGAATCAAACCACCTTGACACTTATCACAAATATTCTCTTTGGTTGGTGCAGATGCATATTTATTATAAATAGCTCCGCAATCGGGACAGCTTAAACGTCCTTCAATACGCTTAAAAATCACCGCATCAGGTACGTCTAAATTCAAGACAACCACACGCGTCTTTCCATTCAAAGCTTTTTCTAATGCCTCTGCTTGAGGAATTGTTCGCGGAAAACCGTCCAACAAATAACCTTTTGCACAATCAGGACGAGCTACACGGTCAAACAACATATCTAAAACCAACTGATCAGGAACTAGTTGGCCGGCATTGATGTACCCTTTTGCTTTTTGACCTAAGGCTGTATCTTGCGACATATTTTCTCGGAAAAGATCCCCTGTAGAAATATGAGGAATATGTAATTCTTTACTTATGCGGACAGCTTGTGTTCCTTTACCTGATCCAGGAGGGCCTAACAAAATAACAACTGTTTGTCGTTCACTTTTGGGCTCTTCAGCAAAAAGAAGGCCTCCCACTAAGGCTGTTAATAATGATAAACAAAGCATCTTCATAGTCTTACCCTTTTAGTTTCAAACAATATTATCAATTTATTCCGATGCCTGCAACTGTTCCGTCAAAGTTGGAATCAATAATTCATCTAAAAAGCGAAACAACTTTTCCTCCTTTCGAGTGAAATCCCATTTACCTTTAGACTTTAGATGAAGAGAAGCGGCTAATGAAGCAAGTTTTCTCTTTTGGTAAAAAAGCTCCCCTTTTAATCCATCCCTAAGCTGCTCGCTTTCCTCAGTATTTTCTTCCATATATTTTGCAAAGGCTTCAATGGCAGCCCCCGGTTGAATGACCTCATTATTTTGATTATGTTCGTCATCAATATTTGCATGTGCGACTGGATTGGACCCCTTCAATATTTCCTCCAACATGCTATCTTCACAAAAAAATTGCTGACTATCCGCATATTGTCTTAAAACATCAAAAGTATCCTCTTCTGCCATCGATTTAACATCCAACTTTTCAAATCGATTAAAAAGTTCGATAAATTCCTTCTTTTTACTTTCGTAACCTTCTGTTGTAGTCAATGCAATTACATTTTTTAACCCATTCATTTTAGGATCAAGCCATTTTTTTAACTGAGGGCCTAATTCCTCACTTATTAATCCTTGATGTAAATCATCAAATACCCAAATAATTTCTTTATCGAATTTCTTGAATTTTGCAAAAAACATATCCAGATTCGTCTGAGCATTTTTAGTATAAGTATTTAATGCAGTAGTGTTTACTAAAAATATTTTTTTGTTTTTCAAGGAACTTGGGACATCTTTTATTTGAATTCTTCGCGCTAATTCCCTAATTATTTCCGTTTTACCAACTGTAGAGGGGCCTATTAATAAAGCGTGTTTAGTAAAATGACGATTGTTACTTTTTAATCGATTAATAACAGCTTCAACCTCATCATCTCTACCAATGACTGAAGGCATTTTTTGACGAGTTAATACCTCAACCTGATCCGGCGGTGTGGGACACGGTCGTAACCACTTTGCGTAAATGACAAGTGATAATAAAACAGCAATAGTAAGTCCTGCCATTACAGCAAAGGCAACTCCTGGATGGACAACAAAAGCCAAAGCGGTAAATAAAGCAATGGGTAAGGCTAATAAACCACAATAAGCTGAAAGAGTCATAGCAGCAGTCCATGTTGAACTTGGGGGTGAACCATCACCTGATAAATTAAGAGCATGAACAATCGTATCCAAAAAAGGAATAATCATGGCTAATAAAGGATCAAGGATCACCTTCACGCATTTTTTGATGTGATCAGAGATGGTCTTGATTGGACGGCCGTGTGTTTGTGCATAAACCTCCTCAACAGCATCTTTCAGTGGGGTTTGATTGTCATCGTCCTGTGGTAGAGCCCACAAACTAAAAAAACGACGTAAAGGCTTTGGATCTCCCTCTTCTATCGTTTGAGTAGTCGCAAGTTTCAACAGTTCTTTCACTTCATTTTTCTGGCATGTACTTAAATGTTCTCTAATTAAAGCGCGATACAAATAATAATCTCTGGACATAATTGTCTCTAAAAGTTCCTCCGATGTGAAGTTTTCTAACTCAATATCACGTCCTCTCTGAGAAAAACGATCTTTAAGGAGTGACCACCGTGCAGAAACCTCTTGTCTATAGGATTGAGCCTTTGACCAAAGTTTAGTAGGGATGCTCATATTCTCTGATTGTTCAAAGAAAAAAGAAGGATGTGGACCGAAAATGGGCATCGGCGAAAAAATAGCGGCCATAATTACCTTTATGAAATAAATTTAAGGAATGTGAACAGAAAGGATAACAAGCGACTAGATTCTTTTTCTATCTAAAAGATTTTATATAAATAACTCGAAGTGAAATTTTAACACAAAGAAGAACACAAGAAACACAAAGAGAGTGGAAGAGAGTCGTCATCCCTTAACTTTTTTAGTAAGGGATGACGACTCTCTTCCACTCTCTTTGTGTTTCTTGTGCAGCTCCTCTGTGTTAAAATTCTCTTGCTGGACCGTAATGAAAATACTCAAACCAAACTCCAGCCAAAGCAAAACTAGAAAAAGCTAATGGTCCATAAGGATAATAATGTCCCACAAACAACGTCAATCCAGAAAAAAGCAATAAACAAAGTGGGGGAATCAATTTTCCATAAGAAATACTGCCTTTATTATCCAAAAATAGTGCAACAATGGCACAGCCAATTCCTAATAGCCATGACCACGACCCCATCAAACTATACACAGAAGCTACTCCGCCTATGACAGGATCGTTAAAAAGCTTTTGCACCACTTGCTGAACGGTACCTGTATCCAATTGTGGATTTTGCTGATGAATTTGTAAAATTGAGCCTACCGCTATCCCAGCGGTGGAATCAAATACGAGATAACAAACAGCAAACGTCCAAACGAAAATTTTGCTAAGTATTCCCCAGACATTATTGATACGATAAGTTAACAAAAAAGCTGCGACAGCGATGCCCCCAAATAAAAAGGATTGAGCCATGTGAAGCCATTGCCAAAAGGATGCAAGGTGATTGAGTCCGTGAAAAACATCTTTGGAAAATCCAGCAGGATGATGCCATTCAAGAGCTACTAACGCGATAGGAACCACAATCATCACAAAACGCCTTAACCACAACATATTTCATCCCTTTACTTTTTGACTATCATGGCCGTTAATCGAGCCATTCTTCTCATTTCATCTCGTGCGTACATACCGGGAACTTTTGCTACTGTTTTTAATGTATACACAGGAACTGGATTTGCAGATACTTGATTACATTCAATCGCTATATCTAAAGCTGGGCGGCCGGGTTCTAACATTTTTGCCACATTTTCTTTTTTCATCATTTTTAATTGTTCAGATGTGTAATTTTTCTCATCCTGTCTAATTCGCATGACATGGTTTAAGGCTACTCGCCCACAAACCACACCTGTTCGATCTTTTGCACTCATGCATCCAGCCGAAACACGAATCGATTTTGTTTGTAATAACACATCCATAACCTTAATAGCTAAATGATAAGAGGATTCCCCTTTTTGTAAACGTTGGCTAATTTCTTTCCATTGCAAATAGAGTTTTTCAATTTTTTCAATACTTTTTAAATCCTTTTCTTGTTTTGCATTCGTTAGTTCCAAAAACAATAAAGAATAACCATCTGCAATCATTTGCTCATTTATTTTTTGCTGTCGGCTCTTATTAACAGTACTTCCTTGCACTGAAATATTTCCAAAAACAGGGATTAATTTTACTTCTTTCGGTACCCCTTTTTCTTTGACATTTTGAGGGAGATGAATTATTCCCTTTTCTTCATCTAAGAAAGGACCTAATCCATCAAAGACCAATTCTACCCCTTTCATTTCTTCAAAAATCTCCGCCATATCTTCCATGAAATTTCCTTCATCTTTTCGCCAGCCCGTCGAATCATTTGCGTTAGCAAATTGGTTTAAAAGAGAAAGATGAAATAGAGGAAGAAAACGGCCAATTCCTTGTGGGTCCATATTTTTTATCTGATAAAGGACTAATTGAATAAATTGTTGTTGAAGATGTTCGCGACGATCTCTTACAGCTTCTATTAAGGTTTTATGACTTGCTAATTGATCAGCTGCATATTTTAATACAATCATTTCACGTGTGACTTCGTCATTTTTTTCCGTTAAACGTTTTAATTGATCAATTAACTGCATGTATTTCTTTATTCTCAAATCTCTATTCTTTAACATTTGCTTCATTTCAAACAAATTCGTATGTCCATTTCTCATATCTGAAATCACACCCAAACGCATCATCTCTACTTGATCCAATTTCGGACCATTTTGAGCTGCAGAAAGATGGCTACGTATATTTACCGCAGCAGGAAGATAATTTTTCATAAGAACTTTGTAGGCAGAAACCCCTTCCTGGAGTGTTTTACAATGATCTAGATCCACACATTCCATCAGTAAATCGCGAAATTCATTAGAACCTATCCAGGTTTTTCCCTCTTCTAATCGTTGTTTACAAACTTTTATGATCTCTTCATAACGCTCTATCTCTGCTGGGATCATTTCATTATCTTCAAACGAGGATAATTTCTTTTGAGTCTGCTTTAAAAGATCCATAATCACATTCTCTCGAATGACTGTTTCTTCCCCCATCACATTATCTTTCTTCGGTTGATTAGGATCGATAAAAGTACCCATAAGAACATTATTAATAGGACGATCAAAACTTGGACGATCAATCTCCAACACCTTTCCCTGCTCTTCAGGAGTTTTTGCATCGAGTGGGGAAATGGAAGTTAGTAAGGAGCGACGTGCAATCATACTATCACGTAGTTCAGATGGACGTGACTGAGGAGTAACAACATGACTTGTAGAATTCACCTCTAATACACCCCCTTTCTTTTCAACAGAAAGAGGGGTTTCCGCTTTAATATGCGGAATATCTTCTTCATCATGGGGAATAATATTATCTTCTACGATATGATGAAATGCATTTAATACCATTTCATGCTTCTTCGTATATTTTTGTATCTCAGCAAAATGCGCTCCATGACCCTGGTTTTGTTGAGCACTTTTTATGCGATTCGAGTATTTTTGAACTTTATCAACAAGATCATTATGAAAGTTATCGATTATTTTGGTGCCTGATTGAGAACAATGGGATTCTTTAATCAGTTTTTTACCCCTGATTACAATAGACTTATTTTTATACTCTTCGGAGGGACCTACCTTATATATATTGGCTAGTAAGGCAACACTTTGAATGTGAGAATTAATTTCATTAGAAGTAAGAACTTTTTTTGACTTTATCGTTACTATTAAATCTCTTAAAGAATCGTCCTCATCTTTAACTTTTACTTTATACTGGGTAATAAACTTTTCCCCATCTTGAATAGGAGAATCCATAGAATGAAGAACTTCATAATTTAAATTCATGGTCATACTAATTACCTGACCTTTTTACTCTATTCATTATACTATAAATTAAAATAAAAACTTCACTTAATAATTATTTAATTAAGAAATTGTTAATTTACTAAAATTAAAAAATACAATACCTAAAATCTATTGATTTTAATCTTAAAATCCCCGATACTGTCTTTTTTACTATTATATTTAGGTGTGCTATGCCAAAATTAATTTTTGACGAAAGTAACGAAGAGATTGACCTACCGGAAAACTCCCCTATTACTGAAGTATGTGAAGAAGAAGGTGTTCCGTTTGCCTGTACTGAGGGTGTTTGTGGAACATGTGTCATTCGCGTACTAGAAGGTCACGAAAACCTTACGAAACCAACCCAAGAAGAAGAAGATTTTCTCGGAGATTGTACTGCTGAAGAGCGCCTGGCATGCCAGTGCTGTATTAAGACAGGAAATGTACGTATATCATTTTAATTTAAAGGTAAAACCATGTCAGAAGCTACCCAAGAAAGACCAAAAATTCATCGTCTAATGACGATTAAAGACATCTTATCGATGTTTCCCCATCAGGCACAGCGCCTTTCCCAAGAAATCACGAATGCAGGCCTACATTGCATCGGATGTAATGCAGCGTCATACGAGACCTTAGAAGCTGGTATGATGAGCCATGGATTTGGTGAAACAGAGATTGGTCGTCTTGAAGAACGTTTAAACACATTGCTCGAAGAAAAGTTTGACCTGGGAACAATTTCCATGACTGAAAGAGCAGCCAAGAAATTTTTAGAGATTTTAGAATCTGAAGGTAAGCAAGGCTGGAGCTTACGTTTTGGTGATCGCGCTGCAGGTTGCAGTGGATTTGAGTATGAACTAGGCTACTCTGAAAAAACAGAAGCTGATGACGAGATTTTTGAAAATTTCGGTGTTCAGATCCATGTAAATAAAGTATCTGCAAAACGTTTGCGTGGTTCTCTGATTGATTACGTGGATGGATTACAAGGGTCGGGCTTTAAGATTTCAAATCCTAATGCGCGCTCTTCCTGTGGATGCGGTTCCTCACACGGCTACTAGTCCGTCCGTTAAGAGTCGATGTCGTAAAAATTTTAACACAAAGAAGAACACAAGAAACAAAGACACAAAGGGACAAGAAAAATGTTCTCTTTGTGTCTTTGTTTCTTGTGTTCTTCTTTGTGTTAAAATTTTTACGACATTTTTTTTTAAAAGTGAATGGCTCGGCCTAAAGCATTCAAAGCAGCTTCCTTTATAGACTCAGACAAAGTCGGATGCGCATGCGATGCATTCGCTAACTGCTCAACTGTCATTTTCTTCTCAAGCGCAATTACCCCTTCCCCTATCATTTCGGATGCGTTTGGTCCGATAATGTGCAATCCTAATAAACGCCCCGATGTGTCTTCTCCAATCACCTTCACGAGTCCTTCTGTATCCCCAGCACAACGCGCTCTGGCATTACTTTTAAAAAGACATGTTCCTACTTTTAAAGCAAATCCCGCTTCACGCGCTTCTTTTTCCGTCATTCCGACGGCCGCTACTTCCGGATGAGTATAGATCACATTGGGAATGGACATATAGTTCACATGTGGATGCATCCCTGTAATAATTTCTGCTGCAGCTACGCCTTCTTCTGAAGCTCGATGTGCCAACATCGGACCATCAATTAAATCTCCTATGGCATAAATGTGATTTTGAGTGGTTTTAAAAGCACCATCAACAGGAATAAAACCTTTTGGACCAATTTCAATTCCAGCAGCTGAAAGATTTAATCCTTTACTATAAGGTCGACGTCCAACAGAAACCAAAATAACGTCCGCACTTAATTCTATTGTTTTTCCTTCATGTTCTACCTTGAGCTTAGCTAGACCTTTATTTACCGATCCTTCGACAACTTTAGCTCCTAAAAAGAATTCCAACCCCTGCTTTTTCAAAATCTGTAATAACAATTTACTGATGGCCGGATCCATCGCCGGAGTAATCTGCTCTAACATCTCAACAATTTGAATTTTTGTGCCTAAACGTCGATAGACGGAAGCTAATTCCACACCGATAACGCCGGCACCAATAACGATCATTGTTTTAGGGACTTTAGGTAAGACAAGCGCCCCAGTCGATGACACAATAATCTTCTCGTCGAAGGGTAAAAAAGGCAATGGAATAGGCTCTGAACCTGTCGCTAAGATAAAATTTTTTGCTTTTAAGCATTGGGTCTTTTCCCCTTTCACTTCTATTTCCTGAGCAGAAATAAACTGGGCTTCCCCTTTGATCCATTCGACTTTATTTTTTTTAAATAATCCCGCAATTCCATCGACTAAAGTTTTAACAACTTCTTCTTTTCGACTCATGAGTTTTTCGAAATTCATCGACGGTTGATTCACTTGAACGCCATGCTCTGCAGCATTTTTTAACAACCATTCATAATGCTCTGTGGATTGAAGTAACGCTTTAGAAGGAATGCAGCCAACATTTAAACAAGTTCCCCCTAAGGTGTTTCCTTTTTCTATGCAGGCTGTTCTTAATCCAAGTTGAGCCGCACGAATAGCTGCTACATAGCCCCCGGGACCCGACCCAATGACAATTACATCAAATTCTGAATGAGAAGTCATTTCAACATCCTTAGAGGTTTAATAACATGCGTGAAGGATCTTCTAGAGAATTTTTTATATGGACGAGGAACGAAACAGCTTCTTTTCCGTCGATAATACGATGGTCATAACTGAGGGCTACATACATCATAGGTCTAATGACCACTTGATCATTGATGACCACAACACGTTTCTCGATTTTATGCAGGCCTAATATCCCACTTTGAGGAGGATTAACAATGGGAGTAGATAAGAGAGATCCGTAAACTCCGCCATTCGTAATCGTAAAGCCGCCGCCTTCTAGATCATCGACTTTTAGACCACCTTCTCGTGCTTTTGCAGCTAACGCTTCAATATGCTGTTCAATTTCAGCGAAGGTTAATTGATCACAACCGCGGACAACAGGAACTACCAAACCACGATCTGTCCCTACGGCAATACCGATATCAAAATAATCACGATGGACAATTTCATCTCCATCGATATAAGAATTCACATCAGGACATTCTTGAAGAGCTGAAACTACTGCTTTCACAAAAAAGGAAAGAAATCCAAGTTTAACTCCGTGTTGCTTTACAAAAGACTCTTTATGCTTTTCGCGCAGACCTATAACAGCACTCATATCGATCTCATTAAAGGTCGTTAACAGCGCCATCGTTTGTTGAGCATCTACAAGACGCGAAGCAATCACTTTACGTATTTTAGACATTTTTCGGCGCGTTTCAGGACGTTCTCCTGAGGAGATTTCTTTTTTAATAGGCGCTTCCCTTTTTGGAGTCTGCGGAAGCTGTGGAACGATCTGTGTCTCTTCCTTACTACGAATATCGGCTAAGAAAGCTTCCTTTCCTTGACGTGCTTGCGGGGAAGATTTAGAGGGAGCCTTTGGCAATTCAGTTTTTTGGGCTGGACTTGCTGCCGGTGTAGGTGAAGGTGTAGGCGTTTTAGCCGCTCCATTACTCTCGACATAACCAATCACCTGACCGATGGTCACCACCTGTTCAGGTGTGACCGTTAAAGTCACAGTTCCTGCTTGCGGAGCATAGAGCACTTGATTCACTTTGTCCGTTTCAAGTTCTAATATCTCCTCATCTGCCGCCACAACGGAACCCGAAGGCTTCAAAATGGTTCCTATGGTGGCTTCTGAAATGGATTCTCCCATTGCAGGTACTTTTATTTCTTGTTTCATAAATTTATGCTCTCATCATTTGGTGTTTCCATTCAGGCATTTCCCCTCTCTCAAAAAGCGCTTTCATTAAATCAAGGTGCTCTTTTTTATGGATCGCATGCGATCCTACAGCCGGAGAAGCACTGCATTCTCTTCCTACATAATGTAGATGTTGATCGTTAGGAAGAAGTTGTTCTAATTCAGAATGAATAAAACCCCAAGCTCCCATGTTTTTAGGTTCCTCTTGAACCCAGAAAAACTCTTTCACATTTTTATAAGATGCAATTAATTGTTTGATCCGATCCTTATCTAAAGGATAAAGTTGCTCAATACGAATAAAAGCCATATTGGACACATTGCTTTTTGTTTTTTCTGCGATTAGATCGTAATACACACGTCCATTACAAAAAACAAGGCGTTGCGCTTGTTTATTTTGGGAAGGATCATCCAGAATTTCATTAAATTGCCCTTCCGTTAGATCAGAAAGCTGGCTTATACACTGAGGATGTCGTAATAACCCCTTTGGAGTAAAAACAACTAAAGGTTTACGGATCGGTTGAAGAATTTGACGACGTAATAAATGAAATAATTGAGCCGGTGTCGTCGGATTTACAATCTGCAAATTATCGTGTCCACATAAGGTCAAGAATCGTTCCATGCGACCAGAAGAGTGTTCCGGACCTTGTCCTTCGTAGCCATGCGGTAACAATAAGACTAATCCAAACTTTTGTCCCCATTTCTGCTCTGCTGTGGAAATATATTGGTCGATCATGATCTGAGCCCCATTGGCAAAATCACCAAATTGAGCTTCCCAAACAACGAGTGCTTCCGGCCATGCGGTGCTATATCCAAATTCAAAACCAAGGACTGCATATTCCGACAAGGGAGAATTAATTAATTCAAACAATCCCTGATCCGCTTTTATATGCTGTAACGGAAAATACGTCCGTTCTTTAACTTGATCCATCCATAACCCATGACGATGACTAAACGTCCCTCGTCCACAATCTTGTCCCGAAATACGCACATGAGTTCCATCCCATAACAAGGTTCCGTATGCCAGTAATTCTGCCATCCCCCAATCGATCGGCTTTGGGGGAGTCCCCTCAACCATACTAAGACGCTCTTTCGTCAAATTAGCAAGTTTTGGATGAATAGACAAATCAGTCGGAACTTCACAAATCTTTTTTGCGACTTCTTTGATGGTTTGTAGCGAAACATTTGTTTTAGTGCTTTCATGCGTCGTTTTTTGCGGGAGCTCTTTCTTACTTTCGTCTGTTGTCTTTGGTGGGAGCTTGGTAATTCCCATGGCTTGATGAAGTGCTTTTTTGAAATCTTCTTCTAGGGATTCGGCTAAATACTTTTCAAGCATTCCATGCTCGATTAATTCATCGCGGTAAATTTCTCGGATCGGTCTTTTTTTACGGATGATCTGGTACTCTAAAGGCTGAGTAAACGCAGGTTCATCAGTTTCGTTATGACCGTATTTACGATAGCAATTCAAATCGATAAACACATCACAATGAAATTTTTGTCTCAATTCAAGAGCAAGTAAAGTTGCATAAACACAGCCTTCAGGGTCTTCTCCGTTCACATGAAAAACCGGAGCTCCGAAAGATCTCGCAATATCCGTACAATACAAAGTGGAACGGGAATCTCTTGGAAGCGTTGTAAATCCAATTTGATTATTAATCACAAAGTGAATCGTACCGCCCGTTGTATACCCCTCTAATCGATAAAGCTGGAGAGTTTCATAGACAACACCTTGACCGGAAAGCGCTGCATCTCCGTGCACCAGGATTGGAATCACATGTTCATGTTCTTGGTCATTGATTTGAACTTGCTTAGCACGTACTTGACCTTCGACGACAGGATCAACCGATTCTAAGTGACTGGGATTAGGTGTTAGACTAACTTTTACTTTTGTTCCGGCCGGAGTTTGTACCGTGGCAAAAAAGCCTTTATGATATTTAACGTCTCCACTGCCTGCAAAAGAGTTTGGAATATAGCCCTCTTCAAACTCGGAAAACACATCGCTATAAGACTTATTTAAGATGTTACTTAACACATTAATACGACCCCGATGAGCCATCCCGATCACAAATTCTCCGATCCCTTTTTCCGCACCTTTTTCAATTAAAACTGCCAACATCGGGATCAAGGTTTCTCCGCCCTCTAAAGAAAAGCGTTTTTGACCCACATATTTGGTATGTAAAAAAGATTCGAAGAGTTCTGACTTATTTAAATACTGCAAAATCAGATGCTTTTGTTCAATCGTCAGCGTATGTCGAAAGCGATCGGTTTCGATTCTTGTCTGTAACCAACGTTCTAGTTCAGGGCGTTGTAAGCCCATGTACTCAAAACCGATTTTATCACAATAGATTCGCTTTAAAGCATTTATGATTTCAAGTAGAGGTGCTTTTTCTTGAGAAAGCAGTCCGCAAGTGGGAAACAGTGCACTGAGTTCGCCCTTATTGAAACCATAGAGTTCGATAGTTAATAAATCTTTTTCAGGAAGTGTGTGAGTTTCAATTGGATTGACCTTAGCCCGGAGATGCCCGTAAGTTCGGTAAGCTTCGATTAAATTATAAACCCGTAAATCAGCCGGAGCTGAAGGGACATAAGCTGGTTTTAAAGGAGCTAGTGTAAGGGATTCTTTGGATAAAAAGGAGTCGGTATCTAATTTTGAAAAAAAGTTCCGCCAAGTTTCATCTACAGATAATGGATCTTCTTGATATTTAGAATATAATTCCTCGAGAAGCTCTAAATTATCAAAACCTGACTTCATGAATATCCCTTAAAAAGGCCTGTCTCTCATGTCTTTACCATGAATCTGATAAAAATTCTTTGCAAGGAGTTTATTGCCTAAATTTATCTCACGAAGTTATGGTTATTTCTTATGCAATTTTTTATCCTCTTTTTAGCTTTTTTCATGAGTTGTACTTCACAATCCGAAAAATCTGTCACTGCTTGGCAAGAAATTTGTCAGCGTGATGACGGGGATCTATCGCGAATCTCCCTGTATCGCATGAAAATCCCTTCCGAATGGGTACGTCAAGATCCATCGACTCATGAATCTTTAACCGATACAACGAAGGCGAATTGCACATTTACCTGGAATACTCCTGCCGGCCCTATCATGATTACTATTTATTCCTTTCCCTATCATGATGTAAATCAACGAGTTCCGCCTGAAGCGCAAATCGCGCGATGGAAACGTCAATTTCAACGTCTTGATATTGAACAGGTTACCCCTCAAGCTTTTAGTGGATTTTCTGGATTATTGTTTGAAGGAAGCGGGCAATTAGATTCCGAAGATAAAACGATGATGGGATGGACGATGGGCATTTCCCCTATGTATACAGCGCGTCTAAGGGCCCCAGAGCTAGTTCACACCCGAGCAGATTGGACAATAAAAATAGTAGGTCCTGCCAATGTTATGGCTCTTTATCGTTCCGAGTTATTTGCAACAGCTCGTACCTTTGAACTGATTAAGGAAATCCAATGAAAGTGTTTCATTTTTTGGGGGGACTCTATTTTGCCATCTTTTTAATCTCAACGGTCGCAGTATTAGTGGTCGCAGGAACTGTGATCGAGTCTATCACCGATTCCCATCGTTTTGCTGAGATATTTACTTATGGGAATCCTCTATTTAACGCCATCCTGTGGGGAATTTTTATTAATATTCTTTTTTCCTCATTAAGACGTTGGCCTTTTCAAAAACGACATATTCCATTTTTGCTGACCCATCTTGGACTTCTGATGATTTTAGGTGGTGCTCTTATTAAATCTTACGCCGGTCTTCAAGGAACCATGGTTGTATTAGAAGGAAGCGGAAGTCAAGAAGTCGTCATTCCAAATACCTATGCCATTGAATTAGAATCGCATGGAAAAAAGTGGCAATGGAAATTAAAAGAAAATTATTGGAGTAAACCCGAACTTATTAGTGACAATACGGGATTCTCTCCTGAGTTACGTCTTTTACATTATAGTCCTCATTCTACCACTCATCCGGAAACATGGATTAAAGAGGATCATGCTATTATTTCCGGATTAGCTCCTATTGCCTTAAAGAAATGGGACTTGGAAAAGTCTTTACCAGAAGGATTCCCCGTACGTCTTCACAAAAATTACTCTCATCTTTGGAAGACTGCTGCCATTCAAACAGAATTGGTTGATAAAGCTGAAGAGGCAGCATGGATTCAGCATACCAAACTAAAATTAAGCGAAACCAAAACTAAAAGCCTAATTGCTGAAGTTCCCATGAAAGAGGCTCTTGATCATGGTGTCAAATGGTTAGAAGGCGAAGCAAATGTGACATTAGTTTGGGAGGATAAACATCCTTTTGTTGTTATTAATTCGAATGGCGAAGAAGTCATAGTTTCCTTAGATGGTCCTGAAGCTTTGTTAAATCGTAATATGACCTCCTCCTTTACCGGAAAATCCCCTATTCTTGTGGATTTTATTAGTGAACCATATCTGCTTTTTATTAAAGATAAAGCTGAGGAAACATGTTTATATTGTCATAACCCGCATGGACATATTTATCGAAAACATTTTAACAAAGATTCTTTACAGTCCATTATTGTGTATGAAGATGGATATAGCGGATATGCTGTACAAGAAGAACTACCTTTTCCACAGTACAGCGCAGGACGTGTCGAGCGTGAAGATGCTGCGTTAACTTTACTAAAAAAAGAATTAAACAATCGTGGAACTACCCCGTTATGTCCGCCTTTAGAAGTATTTGAAAACGCATGCAAACAGGCTGACATAGATTTTTCTGAAACGTTTGTAGGATATCTCGATCGTTGGAATCATAGCCGCGCATGGCTCTGCACCAATTGTGCAGATCTTGACAAAGTGTTAGGAGCAGTTACTTGTGCTGATATCGATTTAGCAGCAGTTTTTTGGATATCCATATTTTTTTCGGACATGGACCAACGACTCTTAAATGGTGAAAGTTTTTTAACAATTTTGAAAGAAAAACGTTGGCCATTGATTAATGATATTGAAGAAAGCAAAGATCAAGAGCTGGGAGTGCAGATGACTCTTGTAGCACGACAATTATATGAAGCCGTGTTACAAGATCCTATAGCCATGCAAGTGCCTACAGATATTTCAATGAATGCGCAGTTAATGAGTGCATGGTTAAGAATTTATGGAATTCATTTATCGACTCTGGTGCCTCCAGCAAAAGAGGATGCGTGGAATCAAAGATTAAGTGATTATCATGAAATTGCAGCTGAATTTCCACTGATTGAAACCCCATTAACCTTTAAGCATGTTCCTGAAAAAGCAGAAACAAAATTAGAAAACAATCGACCTTTAGTCGTTTTGCAATTGATTGAGGATAAGCAAAGTCAAATTTTTGCATTGGCCTATGATCCTAACAAAGCTTCCTTGCAATTGCCTGTTTTGCAAGGAAGGTATTTAGCACGTTTTCAACCTCAAACAGTCGAAATTCCCTTTCGTGTACGTCTTCGGGATGCACGGCAAATTTGTTATCAAGAAAGTACGCAGCCTTTTAGTTATGAAAGTGACATTTTAGTGACGGATTTACGAGACGGAACGATTTTAGAAAAAACATTAAGCATGAATGATGTTCATGAAACCTGGGACGGCTATCGATTTTATTTAGCCACGATTTCTCCACCTGAAGAGATAGCAGCCCAAAGTTCAGGAATTGCAGTGAATCATGATCCGGCAAAGTATTTG
>Ga0207042_1124_pt1 | contig 14973 bp, 15 predicted proteins | sample Alteio_BWMinCont_70_FD_153310 | JGI IMG/M metagenome (GOLD analysis project Ga0207042, IMG submission 153310) | Enriched cells from forest soil in Barre Woods Harvard Forest LTER site, Petersham, Massachusetts, United States -... | ecosystem: Environmental > Terrestrial > Soil > Temperate forest >... | reverse complement strand
AGATATCCATTCGCGATTTGCGCACGATTTTAGGTGCGTTAGCCGAATGGGGTCCCTCCGAGCAAGATACCGTGATGCTCTCTGAGCATGTGCGTTCGGCGCTGAAGCGTTATATTAGCCACAAGTACTCTGGCGGACAAAATACTCTGGTGGTGTATTTGCTCGATCCACAAATCGAAGAAACCGTTCGTTCGAGTATTCAGCATACGCAGACGGGTAACTACTTGGCGCTGGAGCCTGAGATTACGCAGGAAATTCTCACCTCGGTGCGCGTTGAGATTGGCAATCTGCCGCCTAGCGCGCAGCAGCCAGTGATTCTCACGACGCAAGAGATTCGTCGCTACTTCAGGAAGCTGGTAGAGCTGGAGTTTCCGCATGTAGCGGTGGTAAGTTACCAAGAGCTGAGTCCGGAGATGAATATTCAGCCGATCTCGAGAATCAATCTCGGTCACTGATGCTTTTTAGGCTGATGCCTCTCTCGCTGCCAAACAATCTGAGGTTTGTGCCTGCAACACCGCGGGCTCCTTCGGATGAAGACAGTTGTGCGGATAGCTTGCGCGCGTTGACGCAGGAGATCGACGCTATGGAACCGAGTGCACTTACGCGTTCCCGCCTTGAGGTGGAGTTTGCAAGAGCTCAAGAGGTCATCAGCACGCAGCGACAACGCGAGTTCCACAGAGCTTGGCCAAGCCCACGCAAATGGTGGCAGCATCGTTTGGCTGAAGAAGCGTTTTCTCAACTCACCACAGCTCTGGCCGAAAAAGCCAGGGCGCTACGTGAGCGGGAGCGAGCACTCGTGAATGCCCTACTCGCGCCAAATGCCGACATGAATGATATTTTGCATAGCTTCCATCCAGATACCCACAAGTCTGTTTTACTCGCTGCCATCGAGCGCATCGATACGCAGGGAAGAAGTTTTGAAGCAGATCCCGGACGTCACTTTGCGGAGCTTCAGGCGCTCAAGCATAAACGCGATTTAATCTCCAGAAAATGCGAACAGTTTAATCGAGTGCACGAGGGCTATGAGCCTTTTATACGAGTCCAAGATCGGGAAAAAACGCCGCACATTTTTTTTGACGCGGTGTTTCACGCCACTGATCGCAAGCTCAACCCGCATGCCATGCACGAAACAGATAAACATCTTCATGCGCTGCTCATTACTGGTTTTAATGGCGTAGAGAATGCATGTGGACGGTTGGTGGCGACCCTCTCACGCGACGCTGAGCAGCGAAAACAAACAGTGAGACGGCTGATGGATGCGTTAACCAATCGCGAAGAACTATTTCTTGGCCAAATACGCGCATCACTGCGGGTAGGCCTGCGCTCTGACACGTGGCAAGCGGCGCAACATTTGCGCAGGCAATACAACCAGGCGCGCTATGTCCGAGACTGCCTCGCTCTCGCGGTACCAGACGACGTCGACGACTCGGACTTAGGCTCGTTGTCTGCGACTCGGCTACCGGGGCTGCAGGCGATGATGGATCTCGATGAGCAGATTCGAGCGTTTAATCCGGGGTGGCGAGGGAAATAGCCGCAATATCCTGCGCGATTTGTGCTTTGAGCGCATCCGCAGAGGCAAACTTCTTCTCGTCGCGAATCTTGCGCAAAAACTCCACGCTCATATTTTGCCCGTACACATCACCGGTGAAATTCAACACATGTGTCTCGATATAAATCGCCGCATCAACACCAAACGTCGGCCGATGCCCAACATTGGTTGCCCCTAGTAGCGCCTCTTTATGTCCATTCAATGTCACACGCGTGGCATAGACGCCAACGCCCGGCACCAGTTCCTGTTGCATCTCAAGATTCGCCGACGGCACACCAATGGTACGGCCACGCCCGGCTCCTCGCACAACCGTGCCCGATAGCGCATATGGGCGCCCGAGCAGTTTGGCTGCCTGCGCAACATCGCCCGCTGCCACAAGCGCGCGAATGGTACTCGATGCACATACGGCACCCTCTATGGTGATTGGCTCAACCACATCGACGATTACATCGCGTGGTTCGAGCAGCGCTTGCAATAATCCTACATCGCCCTGAGCTTTGTGGCCGAAACGAAAATTCGCCCCCACAACGACAGCTTTCACATGAAGCGCGTCCCACAATATTTGCAGGATGAAATCGTCTGCTGATACCTTGGCGAGGTCTGGAGTGAATGCTTCGATAATCGCAGCGTCCACACCAAAGTGCGCAATCGATTGCAGCTTTTGTTCTTCTGTCGAAATAAGTGGTGGTGGTTCTGTCTTCTGCAAAACGCGCGATGGATGGGGAGAGAAGGTATAAACAGCCGAGCGCGTTCCCAGCTCTCGCGCATGAAATTTGGCTCTCTCCAAAAGGGCAACATGCCCAAGATGCACGCCATCAAAATTACCAATCGCCAAAGCCGCACCTTGCAGATGCGCTTTCGCGATCAGATACCCATTAAACCGTTGCATTGCTGACTACCAAGGCAAAACGCCAAGATTTCCTTCTCCCGCTAGCGGGAGAAGGATTAAGGATGAGGGTGGAGAAAATTAAACCAACCCTTTCTGCTGCAAACGCTTCTCACGCTTACGCGCCCTTGCCTCTGCTGCGCGGGCTTTCAGTTTCTTCTTCACCGAGGGTTTCAAGTAGTGCTCGCGCTTACGCACCTCTTTGAGGACGCCAGCTTGCTCAACTTTTCGTTTAAATCGTTTGAGCGCACGCTCGATAGACTCGCCATCTCGTACGGCAACTTTAGTCAAAGAAATCACCTCCCTCGGGTTTATTTGTGGGTAGGCATAGAGGGTTTTCGGGGCGGTGTCAATCCGAAGGCGTCTGACGCGCAAGGTCGGCAGCCAATTGTTGGAGTTCTCGATTGAGCCTTATCTCTCGGTTACTTTCTTCTTTCTTTAGAGCCTCGAGCCAGCGTGTCAGCCCCTCTGTCGCGGTCAGATTGCCGACCTTGCTGATCTCCACCTTGTTGATCTCTACCTCGGCTGGCCTGGGTGACCTTCTTCTCTTCCGCGCTCAAGCGAGCAACTACCGCGCTAAGCTGCTCCAATGAATTACTTAGGCGCTCCTGGAGTAAAAAGAGTACCTTGAGTGGCTTTTGATCTCCAGCGACGTCGAAACTTCGCGCCTCGATGTCCTTTTGCACCGCCTTTCCCAATGCTTCTAACTGTCTATGCAGCGCATCTGCTCTCTTCTTATCAGGTCGCCTGCGCAACTCTCTCAGTAAGCCAGCAATGTAGTCCATTTCCGCCACGTGCATAGATACGGATGGGGCAACTGCCGATCCGTGCGCTGACGCTAAGTCAGCTTGATATCGAGCCAGGTTTCTCTCCGACACCGCCACTTCGGTAGGCAGCCGTTGCAACCTTTCTTGCTCAGCAGCAAGTTCTCTCCGCGCGGTTTGCAGTTCACTTCGCAACCCTGGCAAAGAAGACCCTGCTGGTTGCACCCCTTCCAGAACGTTTTTCGTTGCCTCGACTATTCTAACGCTTGCTTCCAACGTGGCGATGCGCGATTCCAAATGCTTTATGCTTGCTTCTGCTTGACTCTTTAGCTCTGCAAAGTTTAGCCCAGACGCAGCTTCTGGCGCCGTGTTGAGTCGATCCACGTCAGCCCAGCGTTGATTCAAAACTGCACTAAAGCGAGAGCCATCTGGAAGTTTAGACAGCTGATTCTGTCGAGCTGAGAGCTCTTTTTGAGCAGCATCCAACTGCACACGTGCCTGCGTTAATTCAGTTTGCAAAGTGGGCCTCTTCGCCACTCTCTGTTCCAATGCTCTAACCCGGGCCGCCGCTTCCTCAACGTCACCCTGTGCTCCTCGGATTCCCCGCCTCGCGGATAACCTGCTTTCTATTAAACGACCCTCAGCTCCCATCAGCGAGGTCAAAGCTGCATCATGTGCTCCCGGAGTCGCCTCATCACGTTGTAATGTCTCCACCGAGCGCGTCGCTGCATGGCCCGCCTGCGCGGCAGTGAGCTGCTCCATTAAATCAGCGATTTTCTCCTTCATCTCGCGCGCCTGTGCAACTTTGGCGTTGAGCTCCGATGCACTCTCATGTGACGTAGCCAGCCTGCCTGTATAGTTCTGCACATCCTGCAGATGCGCGCGTAGCGTATTGAGATGAGCCTCCAAGTCTTCAGGCCGCGCTCCTGCGACTCTTCCCGAAATATCGCGCACTGCATTGTCCGCGTGCAAAAGCGCAGGAGGCTGTGTCGGCACGTTAAGCCCTGGCCTTGATGATCGCTCAAATACACTATGATCGTGAGGTGGCCCAGCGGGCGCTCCTAGTGAAGCTTGGTGATCGCGACCCACACTTGCAGGGCCCCTGGTTGGAATATGCACCGCGCCCGCGATTGGCTCACCACCCGCAACCTTGCTGAGTTCCTTCTCCGTGAGTTCTTTCTTTGCCATTTTCCACCCCTAATCGGAAATCTACGTTGCAGAAGAAGACGTTGCAAACATGAATACGTTCTCATAAAAGCGAAGCAGCGCCGCACCATGCGGTCTTTCTTGGATTTCGGCTTCCTGTCTTTGAATTTCTCTCAAAGCTTCGTTGCTGGGCATGCTTTCATACAATGCTCTATTGCGAACAAGGGCAAGAATCTCCGGGTGCTGCATATCTATCGATCGCAGCAAGTCTGTTGCTTGTCTTTGTAAGTCCCTAAGGGATTTCTGAGGATTTTTTGCAGGGTCCCTAAGATTCTCAAACCTCTGATAAACGCCATAACCCAAAGAAGCATCCACCCCCGCCTGAAGCAGGGGTCCCGTCGTCATAAGCGCCATTATTTTCTTCCGAGCTGCATCTACCTCCGCGCCGCGTGCCGCCCGCTCCTTTGGCGACAAGACGTGATGAGCGTTGTCGATCGCTCCGAGTGCGGTTTGCAGTGTCTCAAGATGTGCAGAAGCCTCTGCTGATGAGAGATTCCCATGCGTTGTTGCGGCGCTCACCGTTTGATGCGCTTGATTCGCCGCGACGAGCGCAAAATCCAGCCCCTTTTCCTGTCTCTGCACTGCGCTGACTATGTTTTTTGCAGCTGCATGGAGTACGGCTTCACCCTCTTTTTCACCTTCTCCATGCAAATGCTCGAGCGCCACTTGTAGCTGGTGCAAGGTAGCCGCCGCGATTTTATCCGTACCGTCATATGCGTGAGGTGTGAGCTCCCTAATGCGGTCAGTCAGTTTCTCGATAGCAGCTTCGCGATCAGCATCTGGCGCTCCCGCTTCAGCAAGTGCTGCTTGTGCTGCAACTACTGCTTGTCCAGCCTCGCTTTCCTCGGTGGCGCTCTGCAAAGCTTCGAGCATGCTGCGCGTGCGACCTACGGCCCGTTGTCCATCTCTTCGTCCCTCTTCTTCTTGTGCGGCACGACGAGCGGGCTCAACGCGCTGCATCGCAACCGCAAATTGCTTGCTCAGCTCCTCCAAGTCTCGCCCCACTGCCGCCATGCGATCCTGCATGGGGAGCAGCATCAGGTTAAGGAGCAGTTCGTCGTCACGAATATTCTTTCCCAAATCTGCTCGTTCTACTTTCCCGGCTGACGAAGCGAGTAGAGCGCGAGTGGCCTCTAGGCGTCTGTTCGTATCAATAATTTCCTGTTCCAGTGTTTGTCGAGATTCCGAATAACTGGAGCGGAGGTCATCAACCCTTACCTCATTCCCTGCCAGCTCATCGAACTGCATTGCTCTTAGCCGATTAGATTCCATCCTCATCTTCTCGGTGACACTTTGCAGCGTCCCGACATCAGAATGTCCAGCCCAAAGCTCGTTAAATCTTGCTGCCACTCTCGCTGCTTCTTCTCCACCACCCAAACGGCGCACAGCATCACTCGCACGCGCCATTTCAATCTGCATGCCTAGCAACCCATGCATGCGAAGGGCATTCTCAAGCCTTGAAACAGCCCGACTGGCCTCCTCCGTCGCCAGTGAATCCCGCTGTTTTCCTAAACGTGCAAGCTCGGCCTCAGCTGCTTGGTGATTGGAAAGATCCTTGATCATCCCCTTCAACACCGCTTTAGGAATTCTCGCCGTCGCACCCATCGCATCAATGAATCGGCCTTGCTGCTCTTGCAGCTTGGCAATTTCCTTCGCCAAGGCAGCCCGTTTGTTATTTTGAAAAAATTTGCCCTTCAGTAAGGCAAGCTCTTTCGTTTTTTGATCGATGACCCTTCCAAGACGATCAACCTCTTCAAGGTTGCGGAGGTTTTGCTCTAGACTCTTGACCCGGCCTTGGTGGCTAGCAAGTTGCCTCATCAGCTCATCAGCATGGTGACTTGTTTGAACCTCGCCATGATCAGTGACCGCCCTAGCCGCCTGCGAATCGCCTAGGCGTTCCATAAGACCCACAATCTCATGTTTGACTGCCTGCGCATCCGCGAGAACGTCGTTGGCATGCGCGCCAGTGCCATGTGCACTGCTTTCCGCCATGGCGTTGATGTGTTCTTGCACCGAATTGAGATGGTTACGCAGAGTCTCGATGTCACGCGCGGTGTGATGACCTCCAAAACGAGTCACAGCAACATCGATGGCATTTCGTGCACTACCTATTGCTCTCTCCGGGGTTTCCAGAGCAGGCGCTGGGGCTCTAAGACGGCCCGGTGGAGTTTCGAACACACTCCGCTCAGGAAAACCAGCTCTTACTTGGTGTTCACGAGGTGGTTGAGCCGCGACAACGCCTCTGCCCATCACAGGCTGTATGCGCACACCGCCGGCGAAAACGGTCACTCCGCCCGCTACTTCAGTGAGCTCTTTTTCGGTTAACTTAGCCGACAATTTCCGCGAAGCTCTTGTTGCCTTTGCCATTTTTATAGGATAGCAAATATTCAGCTAACCAGGCAAAATCAACGCAATATAAAATACCATTCAAAAACAAACGCCAGCCTAAATCAAGCAGAGATTGACAGGGAAACACCAAATCGAATACAATATGACCATAGACTTTAACCATGGTGATAAAAATGACACGAGTAGCGATCTCCTCTATCCCGGCAGGCGAATTTAAAGCCAAATGCCTCAAATTGATGGCCGAAGTACAACGCACACACCAGCCTCTCACAATTACCAAGCGAGGCATTCCGATAGCGCGGCTAGTCCCACTGGATGAGCAAAACAAATCACTCTTTGGCTACATGCAAAACAGCGCAGAGATTCACGGCGACATTGTTGAACCTATCGATGTAACTTGGGATGCCATGTCATGATGAAGCCTGTTTTGTTGGATACCCATGCATGGGTTTGGTATGCATTGGCCGATTCTCAACTTTCTTCCGCGGCTAAAAAGGCTGCAGATGAGGCTTTAGCAAAAGGCATACTACATGTCGCGACGATATCACTTTGGGAAATTAGCATGCTGGCAAAAAAAGGGAGGATAACGCTTGGGAGGCCTTGCCAGGAATGGTTGAAAGACGCGATTTCTATTCCGCCCATGCATGTGGTTGCATTAACGCCAGAAATAGCCGCCGAGAGCGCGGAAATATCCCAGGCTCTTTTTGATCCTGCGGATAGCATGATAATGGCGATAGCGCGTGTGGATGGTTTTACGCTGGTGACGCGCGATAGGAAGATGTTGGATTATGCGAAAAAACATGTGGTCGCTACAGTGGCGGCGTGATAAGCGGTTGCACATCAGCTAAACAGGCTAAATCCAGCCCATATAAAATCCTGGTCAAACGAAAACGCCTGTCTCACCTTCAAATCCTTCATCACCACAAAAGACAAACAATCCGTAAAACTCACCCGCTGATCGGAAAACTTCTCAAACAGGCGCAACGCCTTCAGCTCCCCCTCTCTCTCTGCACGGATGATTTCCAGCTTGTTCCATGCATAAATCATCTGCGCTTTTTCGGCAGCGAAATGGTTGCCCGCACATCGACCCAAAAAAGTAATGGTTTCGTTCAATACATGACTCGTTGTGACAAAGCGTTGTATCTCCCTCTCCGCCTTTAGCCATAGCTGCGAGGCTTGCGCATGAAATTGATCGCGCGACACATATCGTGCGATAAAAGCACCGGTATCAACGAACAGTTCTGCCATGAACAGACTCCTCACCATAGAGATAATCATCGTGATTATGCGCGCCATCTTCCGGTGCTTCGCCGAGATAAACAACCTGGTCGGCAAAAAATGGATCTCTGTCTGCGCTCTCCTCAGCCACTATTTTCTCGAGCGACTTTCGAATCAAGCTACCTAGCGATAAATGATGCTTGGATGCATAGTGGTTGGCCTTTAGCCTGAGCTCATGCGGGAGCATAATCGTGGTGCGTTCCATGAGGCCTCCTATGCATGCATAATAGCATATGCATATTATGGAGCGAAGCTATTTTTAGGTTACCGTTACTTTCAACCATGCGGTGGTCAAAGTAACCGGCTCATTCGACCATGGCATGGTTAAAATGAACGGAAAAACACCCACTTGGCAAACCCCAGAATTTCCCTGACAACTAGCCCCCATGCACCATTACACCCTCCTCGCCTTCGCCATCTACTTCTGCATCCTCATCACAATCGGCCTCCTGGCGAGCCGCAAGCAGAAAAACGACACCGACTTCATGCTCGGCGGTCGCCGGCTCAATTATTGGGTCACTGCTATCTCAGCCAACGCAGCAGATATGAGCGCATGGCTATTCCTCGGCATGCCCATGGCCATCTACGCTGAAGGCTTCATGCAGTTTTGGACAGCCATTTCGCTGGTCATCTTCATGTTCCTCAACTGGCATATTGTCGCACCACGCCTGCGGGTTGCAACGGAAAAGTACGGTTCGCTCACCCTATTCAGCTTTTTCGAAGCGCGCACCGATGACAAATCCGGCATGCTGCGTATCACCAGCGCGTTTTGGTGCTTGCTCTTTCTCACCACCTATGTCGCCGCCAATCTCTCTGCGCTGGGCAATATGTTCGAGCTCTTGTTTGGCGTTAACTATTATTACGGCTGCTTCATCGGTATCGCGGCCATTGCGTTCTATACTTACATTGGCGGTTTCTCCGCCATCGCTTGGACAGATTTTTTCCAAGGCATCTTCTTGCTCGTCGCCATTATCATCGTCCCTCTGCTTGCGATGGAACACGTGGGCGGGATGAGCGCAGTGGTGAGCGCGGCCGAGCACAAAGGCGTGCCGCTCACGCTCTTTCCGGACTTTTCGCAGGCAACGCTGCTCAGCATTTTGAGCATGACCGTCGGGTGGGGATTTGGCTACTTTGGCCAGCCACATATTTTGAATAAGTTTATGGGCATCGATAAGGCCAGTGAGCTGCACAAGTCTAAATACGTGAGCACGGCGTGGCAGATTTTAGCATTGTCGGCCTCGGCGTTTGCGGGGTTGGTGGCTATTGCTTATTTTCACACAGTGCCGCTGCACAGCAAAGAACTGATCTTTCCGCAAATGGTGAATGGGTTGTTTCATCCATTTTTGGGCGGGTTTATTTTGTGTGCAGTGTTTGCAGCGACGTTGTCGACCATGGATTCTATGTTGCTTGTGCTGGCTTCTGTGCTCGCGGAAGATATTTACAAGAAGACGCTGGCAAAAAATCCGTCGGAGAAGCAGGTCTTGTGGGCGTCGCGTATTAGTGTGGTGATTGTTGCTTGTGTGGCGCTGGTGATTGCATTTAATAAGAGTAAAACGATTTTTGACCTGGTTAACTTTTGCTGGGTCGGACTTGGGTGTGCTTTTGGGCCGTTGGTGTTGATGTCGCTTTATGCAAAGAATATCACTAGGCAAGGTGCGCTTGTGGGCATGTTGTTTGGGGGAATTGTCGGGGCATTGTGGGGGGTTTTTAATACACAGATATCAGCGATGCTCCCCGGGTTTTTTGGTGGATTGCTGGTGATTTATTTGGTATCAAAGCTGACTAAATAGACGGATTTAAAATGATTAAGGTATTAGCGGCAGGTATCGTTGTTGCAGTTGCATCTTGGTTCTACTCATCCTCGCCCGTAACTCCAGCTGTTTTGATTCACACAAGTCAGTTTGTGCATAAGGCTGCTCCTTTGGCAGAGAGCCTGCAGAGGCCATGGTGGAAAGATGCGGTCATTTACCAAATTTATACGCGTAGCTTTCAGGATTCAAATGGCGATGGAGTCGGTGATTTTGAGGGTATTATAAGTCGGCTTGACTACCTGGCCGATCTTGGTGTGGATGCCATTTGGATCTCGCCCGCACATCCAACGCCAGACGTAGATTTTGGTTATGATGTGCAAGACTACATGGGCATCAACCCCCAATTTGGCACGCTTGAAGACTTTAAGCAGCTTGTTGCCGAAGCCAAGAAACGCGGCATCCGCGTGATTATGGACCTAGTCGTGAATCACACCTCTGATCAACATCCATGGTTTGTTGAGTCACGATCGTCGAAGAACAATCCGAAACGAGACTGGTATATTTGGCGCGATGGCAAAGATGGAAAGGAACCCAATAACTGGCTCTCGCGACCAGGAGAGGCGCAGCTGCCGCTCTTTACACTTTGGCTATCGGCCTGGACATATGATGCGGGCACAACGCAATATTACATGCATTCCTTCTTTCGTGAGCAACCGGATTTGAATTGGCGCAGTCCGGAAGTACGTGCAGAAATTATGAAGGTCATGAAATATTGGTTGGACATGGATATCGGCGGCTTTCGCCTCGACATTGCAAACTACTACCTCAAGGATATGCAATTCCGCGACAATCCAATGCATCCCTCGATCGATTTTATGCGTCGCACATTTTATCCTTATGATGGCCAGCAACATTTCTTTGACAAAGATTTGCCTGAGACGCTGGCGATCTTTCAAGACATGCGCAAGCTCGTGAATGCTTATGATGCGATGTTGGTCGGAGAAATCGATGCGCAGCACAACGGAAAAGCCGTCGCGATGTATCACGGCAAAGCAGGCGATGGCTTGAACATGGCGTTCAATAATCTTGGACGCACGCTTGATGCTGATACCCTCCCTTTTACGGCCGCAGCATTTCAAGAATCATTGGCAGTGTGGGGGCAGGAACTTCCATTCTGGGCGCAACCTTCTTTCACGCTTAGCAATCATGATCAGCCCCGTCACTTTTCGCGTTTTGGCGATGATGAACGCAAAGCTAGAATTGGCGCATTGCTAATTCTCACGTTGCGCGGCACGCCGATTTTATATTATGGCGAAGAGATTGGCATGCGCCAGGCCTCTATCGCCAAACACGAAATGCAAGATCCGCTCATGAAGCTCGCCTGGCCGATTTCCAACTTCCTCCCGCAGCTGCAGCGAGATGGCTGCCGAACGCCGATGCAGTGGACACATAGGGAACCATTCGCGGGTTTCTCGCGTGTTCAGCCCTGGCTTAAAATGGCTCCGGGCGTCGAGGAAGCAAATGTTGAAAAACAGGTTAGAGATTCATCGTCCCTTCTCAATTTCTATCGACGCCTAATCGCATTGAGAAAGCAACACGCTGTTCTGCGTGTTGGCGGTCAAATTCTCTTAAAATCTCCGCATCCAGACATTTTGGCATACAAACGCACGTTAGGTGATACCGAGGCACTGGTATTGCTCAACTTCGGCGATAAAGCACATCCGCTTGTATTAGGTAAACATCAGGTACTTTTTGCGACAGATTCGGAAAATCGCAACAACGGCGCGCTCGCGCCTTATGCTGGTGTGGTTTTAATCACCAAGTCATAGGGAGGCCGATGTATTTCAAAACCTGCTCGATGGTTTTGGCGGGGCCTAGCATGGAGCCGTCGCCTTTGTTGACCATGTAGATGCCGGCAGGTTTTGCTTTTAGCGCCAGAGTTAAGTCATAACCTGGATCGTTTGGCGACGGTGAGCGAATGCTCAACCCGACATAGCGCAAACCGTTCCGATTGGTGTTACGACCCTCGGCGTCAGAAGGTCGCAGCACATAACTATAGCAATTCAACGGGCCTGCAAATCTCTCTGCGATGAAGGCATGTGCATTCGCGCGCGTCGCTGCGCGCACATAGTGCGTTTGACTTCCCAAAAATTCATCAAAGTGCCCGCGGGCGATTAGCTGCAGCTCTCGCTGCATACGATCCAAGGCAGTTGTTTTTGGCTCGATGCGTAAATTCGGAAAAGCCCGTTGAACGATATCCTGGTCGATATGACAACCGAGCAAATTAATATCTTTTAGATTAGGCCAGAATTTTCGCCAGGCAGAAATCGTTGCAATCAGCTCATCGGTGCTGAGCATTCGATTGTGATCAACGTTGTGCAGTAAACATGCATGCGAGAAATTGATCGATCGCACATCGGTGTATTGATTAGTTAACTCCATGCCGTCGGAGTTTCGCACAATGCCGTTGGGGCTAAAGAGCACCCTCGCATTAGATAAATTCAAATCACAAGCACCGGTCATATCAGAGGGAGCGATTTGGTCGATAGACTTGCCACGAGAATAGGAAAGCTGCGATAGCCCATCAAAGCCTCGATAGGTAATTGCTGAGTTAGCACGCGGAGGCACGCTTGGAACTACAGGATGGATGCTGCCGTTTTGCCACACAAAAAAATGCTGTTGCACTTGATAGCGATCATCGACGCCAGCCAAAATGAAATGATAAGTACCGGCCGCTGGATCATTGCGCGCGTGCGGGACGCTTGGTCTCATCAACCATGTCCCGGGGGGCATTCCGCGAAGGCGTTGTGCGGCGGCCTCATATCCCATTCCCGCGCACCACGCGGGATGTTCGGATGGAATCACTGTGTCACGTGCTGGTAATGCGCGCGGGGTTGCCACGGTGGTTGCCGCGCGAGGGACAGCGTGGTCGAAATAGTCGTGGATAATCACTGGCGGTAGGATGCTGCGCGTTTGAGAAATGGCAGGTTCCGCAGGTGGTGCACTAGGAGAGGGTCTTTGGACGGTGGTGGATGGAATTATTGGCATGTGCAGACAAACGGGTAGGCACCCATAGGATATTCCTCAAACCCTTTACAATTGCTTGCTGCTTAAAGCCACTTCCGCTAAGTTTCTTCAACACCCATGCTGCGCCGCATCCTCCTCATCTCGAGCATCCTCCTCATCGCCTGGTTCATCCCCTGGGTGTTCATGCTTTACACCGGCGTCCTCGCCTACTTCCCTTACGAAGCAAATGGCAAAGACCGCTACTTGCGCATCACCGGCCCTGTCGTGAAATGGATCGACAACAAACACCCATGGGTCGCAGCAGACGACATCCCCAACAGTTGCAAAGCAGCGCTCGTACGCCAAGAAGACCAACGATTTTACGAGCATTGGGGCTTCGACATCGAAGGCATCAAGTACGCACTACGTCGCAATCAGCGGCGCGGCAAGATTCGCCTTGGCGGCAGCACGATTACACAGCAGCTCGTGAAGAATGCGTTTTTATCGCGCGACAGAAGCTACGTGCGCAAGGTGCGCGAGCTCGTCGGTGCGGTCATGCTTGACGTCATCATGAGTAAAGACAATCAGCTGATGTGGTATTTTAACGTCGTCGAATATGGCCCGCGCATATACGGGCTTGGCGCGGCTGCGCGCTATTACTACAGGAAACCAGCGCAACGTTTGAGCGCTGCAGAATGTGAAGCATTGGTGACAGTACTGCCTAGCCCGAGGCGCTACGGCAAAGCCATTACTCGTTGAACGCTCATCTTTCGCGTGCCCAATCTGGCAGCGGAGCTTCAACCTTCTCCCCATTCGGCAGCGTCATTTTCCACGCATGCAATGCTTGTGCAGGGACAAAATCAACTGCCATGCCACCATAAAGCGTGTCTCCGACGAGCGGATGCCCCGCATGCGCCAAGTGCACCCGAATCTGATGCCGCCTCCCCCCCTCAATCTCGACGCCCACACAAGCAATCTCCCTCTCCCGCTCAGCGGGAGAGGGATTAAGGGTGAGGGTGGACCTCCACATCGGTTCCACCCGCGTGATAGCTTTTTGCGGCTTCCCCCGACGCCTAACCCCATCCCCCACCACCATCATCTTCGCCTGATTCTTCGCATGATGCGCAATCGGCCTCTCCAGCACCAACGGCGCCTCTATATTTCCCTCGACAAGCGCCACATAAGTCCGCTTTATCTCCCCATTCGAAAACGCTTCACGCATGCGCTCATACGTCGCGACATTGCGCGCAAACATCAACAGCCCCGACGTATCGTTATCGAGCCGATGACATAAGCCACCCTCCCGTGCATCATCCGAAGCCGTCGCCACCTCTGGAAACCGCTCCACCACAGCATCGAGCGCAGTACCGCTCTCACCGCGCACAAGTGGATGCGAGGGCATGCCAGCTGGTTTGTTCACGACAATAATATTGTCATCTACATAGACAAAGAAGTCATCACCAACCGCAATCTGTGCCCTGCCCTCAACAGCCTTCGGAAGTGGTGAAAGATCAGCCACGACCTCCTGGCCCTCACCCACTTGATCACCTTTCTTGGCAGGTTGGCCATCAAGAAGCACCCTGCCAGCACTCAGCAGCGCTCGAATCTCACCACGGCTCAGATTTGGATGCTGGGTTTTCAAATAAACATCAAGTCGTTGGCGCGTCATACAGGGAGTGTGCCGAAAGATGGCTGTGTTGACAATCACATAATTAACTACTAAGTATTGTGGCTTATCAAATGGCTTATCTATTCATCATCATTACTTCGACAGTTATGCTTACCATCGCAAACCCAGCCCTTGCGATGCGACGCGCTATTGGAAGTTCGGGCAGCGCACCCTTCAGGCCAGCGACAATGCCACAAGATGAACTTCGGCAAAGAGCGGTCTTTTTACACATGGCAGCGGATGAAAGATTGAGAGATTTTGCGCTAGCTGCAGCGCCAGCGGCAGCCGCCTCTGCTGCTCCGCAAAACACTGTTGAAGAGCAAGCAGAAGATGATGTCGTTATCTTCGGCTGGTACCCGCGTGATCAAGCGCTTGGTGCGCGTGATGACTATGCTGTACAGATGTATGAGCGCAGGCGGGAGCAGCATCGTAGGCTCTTTGATGAATATTTGCGGGAGCTCAGGCGTTAAAGTTCCCCATGAACGCCAGCGAAGCATTCCGACACATTGAAGACA
>Ga0207042_1123_pt1 | contig 15100 bp, 13 predicted proteins | sample Alteio_BWMinCont_70_FD_153310 | JGI IMG/M metagenome (GOLD analysis project Ga0207042, IMG submission 153310) | Enriched cells from forest soil in Barre Woods Harvard Forest LTER site, Petersham, Massachusetts, United States -... | ecosystem: Environmental > Terrestrial > Soil > Temperate forest >... | reverse complement strand
GCGCCTCCGTGCCGCCGGCGCAGTGATCCTGGGCAAAACCAACCTCAGCGAATGGGCCAACTTTCGTTCCACGCACTCCACCAGCGGTTGGAGCGGACGCGGCGGCCAAACCAGGAACCCCTACGCGCTCGATCGTAATCCCTCCGGTTCCAGTTCCGGCTCGGGCGCTGGCGCCGCAGCCAGCCTATGCGCCGCGGCCATCGGTACGGAAACCGACGGATCTGTCACCAGTCCTTCATCCATCAATGGTCTCGCCGGTATTAAGCCCACCGTGGGACTCGTGAGCCGCTCCGGCATCGTCCCCATCTCAGCCACACAGGACACCGCCGGACCTATGGCCCGCACGGTCCGCGATGTTGCGATTTTGCTGAGCGTGATGGCGGGTGTCGATCCTCAAGATTCTGCGACAGCCGCTTCGCAAGGCAAGGCTACTGACTACACGCGCTTTCTCGATCCTCGGGGCCTGCGCGGTGCGCGCCTCGGCATCCCCCGCAAATTCTTCGAAGGCAATACCACCATGGACGCGTTCCTGAACACCTGCATCGACGCGCTGAAGAAGGCGGGCGCTGAAGTGATTGATGCCGCCGATCTCGCCACGCATGGTCAAATGGACGCGCCCGAGCAGGAAGGGATGCTCTACGAATTCAAGGACGGGCTCAATCGCTACCTCACCCGGCTCCCTGCAAGCAGTCCCGCGCGCACGCTCAAGGACCTTATAGCTTTCAACGAAAAGAATCGCGATCGCGAAATGCCCATCTTTGCCCAGGAGCTCTTCATCCAGGCCGAAGCCAAAGGCCTGCTGACTGATGAGAAGTATGTCAAAGCTCACGCCGATTGCATGCGCCTCTCGCGCCAGGACGGCATCGACGCGCTGCTGGCCAAGCACAAGCTGGATGCGATCGTGACCCTGACTTCCGGCCCCGCCTGGTTCATCGACCACGTCAATGGCGATCGCGACACCGGCGGCTGCACCACGCCCGCGGCCGTCGCCGGCTACCCGCATATCACGGTCCCAGCAGGATTCTATAGCGGCTTGCCCATCGGCCTGTCGTTCTTCTCGACCGCCTGGAGCGAGCCAACCCTGATCAAGTTCGCATACTCGTGGGAGCAACAGATGAACGCCCGACGCAAGCCGACCTTTGCCGCCAGTGTTGCGAGCTGATCCTTCGCGGCCTTCAAGTCGTCGATGGAAGATTCCGGCCCGCAGTACAGCTCCGCGTTGACCCATTTCTTCGCCCATGATTAACTAGTTACTAGCTAGTCATTTTAGCAGGAGCCGCCCAATGAGCACCGTCACCGCCCTAGAAGCCAAGACCCGTTTCGGAGAACTGCTGGACCGCGTCGCTCGCGGCGAAGAGATTGTGATCACCCGGCATGATAAACCGGTTGCGCGAATCGTGCCGGAAGGCCGCGATTCATTGGAGGCCGTGCGACGCGCAATTCAGAGCATGCGTGAAAATCGCAGGCGAATGGCGCAACGCAAAGGGTTCAAGCCGCTTACCGACAAGGAAATCAGGGACGCCATTAACGCGGGGCGCCGGTGAATTCCGGCTTTGTCGCCGATGCCTCGGTGGCGATGGCCTGGGTCGTTGAATCCCAATCGAGCCAGGCGACGGACAATTTGCTAGCTGAGGCCGAGGCAGGCGCTTCTGTGCATGTTCCGGTGCTATGGATGTTCGAGGTTGCAAATGCACTGTTGATTCTTAAACGACGAAGACGCATCGACCAGCAGGGATACGACCAGGCGCGGCTCGATCTGACAGGCTTGCGACCGCTGCTTGATGAACAAGGCCCCCAACTAGCTCTGAGCAGCACCTCTAAACTAGCGGAAAGGTATAAGCTGTCGGCCTATGACGCCGTTTACCTGGAATTGGCGATCCGGCGCGATGTGCCGCTCGCTTCCCGCGACACCGCCCTCAACGAGGCAGCAAAATCCGCGGGCGTTCGAACGCTGCTCTAAACGTCCAAATTCCTCACGTCCAGCGCGTTCTCTTCGATAAACTTTCGCCGGCTCTCCACATCCTCGCCCATCAGCGTGGAGAAGATGGTCTCGGTCTCCGCCAAATCGTGCAGGTCTACTTTGAGCAGCGTGCGCGTCTCGGCGTTCATCGTGGTCGCCCACAATTGCTCGGCGTTCATTTCGCCCAGCCCTTTGTAGCGCTGAATGGACACTTCGCGCATGCCTTCGCTCTTCACATACTCGAGCAGCTCGCGCCAGCCAGCCCGCTTCTCTGCGTCGGCTTTGCCTTCCTTCAGGATCTTGAACGGCGGCCGGTTGAACTTCGATACCTGACGCGCGATGGCCCGCATCCGCCGGAACTCAGGCTGCGACGGCAAGTCGATCGTGATGCCGCGCTCCGCGTTGGTTGGGTCGTGATAGATCACCTTCCACGCCTCGTGCTCTTCCTCGCGTTCCAGCCGTGCTTCCACCTTCACCGCTTTCAATGCCGCCACCAACGGCTCCAGATTGTTCTTGTCCTGGAAATCCGCCTTGGCATCCAGCTTAAAGTCGATGTTGGCCAGCGCTTCCACTACCCGCACGTCGCGCAGGCGGCGCTCCATCCGGCGTGAAATCTGCTGGAACTCGTCCAGCGAAATCAGGAACGTGCGCAACTCAGCGCCCTCCAGCTTGGTCCCGTCTTGCGCCTCAACCGTCAGGTTTTCCGTCGCGCGGCGCAGAATCTCGCGCGTGAACTCCTTATCGTCCTTGATGTACTTCTGCGATTTGCCCTTCTTGATCAGGTACAGCGGCGGCTGCGCGATGAACACATGCCCGCGCTTGATCAGCTCCTGCATATGCCGGAAGAAGAACGTCAGCAGCAGCGTGCGGATGTGCGACCCATCCACGTCGGCGTCCGTCATGATGATGACTTTGTGATAGCGAAGTTTCGCGGCGTCGAAATCCGTCAGCCCGATCCCGGTGCCGATGGCCGTGATCATCGAGCGGATTTCCTCGTGCCCCAGCATCTTGTCGTAGCGCGCCTTCTCCACATTCAGGATTTTGCCCTTCAATGGCAGGATCGCCTGATAACGCCGGTCGCGGCCCGACTTTGCAGTCCCGCCGGCCGACTCCCCCTCTACCAAGAACAGCTCGCAGCGCTCCGGATCTTTCTCCTGACAATCCGAAAGCTTGCCCGGCAGCCCGCCCGAATCGAGCGCGCCTTTGCGACGCGTCAGATCCCGCGCCTTTCTTGCCGCTTCCCTGGCCCGCGACGCATCAATGGCCTTCGACACGATCTTCCGCATCACCGCCGGATTCTTGTCGAAATGTTCACCCAGCTTTTCGTTGACCAGTTGCACCACGAAGCCCTGAATGTCGCTATTCAGCTTGCCCTTGGTCTGCCCTTCAAACTGCGGCTGGGGAAGCTTCACGCTCACCACCGCGGTCAAACCTTCGCGCACATCGTCGCCGGTCAGGTTCTCCTTGACGTCTTTGAAGAGCCCAGCCTGCTGCCCGTAATAATTGATGGTTCGCGTCAGCGCGCTGCGGAAGCCGCTCAGGTGCGAACCGCCATCCACCGTGTTGATGTTGTTCGCGAAGCTGAAAATGCTCTCCGAGTACCCGTCGTTGTACTGCAACGCCACTTCCATTGTGAGCACGCCGCCGTTAGGCAGCTCGCGCTCGCCTTCGATGTAGATGGGCTTATCGTGCAGCACCGTTTTGCCGCGATTCAGATGCTTGATGAACTCCGCGATCCCGCCGCTATAGAGAAATTCGTGCTGCTTCACCGGATCTACACGCTCATCGGTCAGCGTAATTGTGAGGCCTTTATTCAAGAACGCCAGCTCGCGCAGCCGCTGCGACAAAGTGTCGAAGTTGAACTCGTGCGCGTCCATGATCGTCGTGTCCGGCTTGAACGTGATCTTGGTACCGGTCTTCTTGCCTGCTTTGCCGGCCTTCTGGAGCAGCGTTTGGGGAACCCCCTTGCGATATTCCTGCTCCCAGGTGTAGCCGTCGCGCCAGATTTCCAGCTGCAGCACTTCGGAGAGCGCGTTCACGCAGCTTACGCCCACGCCATGCAATCCGCCCGATACTTTGTAGCTCTTGGAATCGAACTTGCCGCCGGCATGCAGCTTGGTCATCACCACTTGCGCCGCGGAGACGCCTTCATCCTCGTGCATATCCACTGGAATCCCGCGCCCGTTGTCGACCACGGTCAGCGAATTGTCGATGTGAATCGTCACGTCCACCTTGTCGCAATGGCCGGCCAGCGCTTCGTCCACCGAATTGTCCACCACTTCGTAGACCAGGTGATGCAGACCGTTCTCGGTGGTGGAGCCGATGTACATCGCCGGGCGCAGCCGCACGGCTTCCAAGCCTTCCAGAACTTTGATGCTACTGGAATCGTAAACTTCCGCCGGAGTCACTTCTTTTGTTGCCATGTGTAAGAACTCAATCCTTTGTTGCTAACCGCTCCACGCCCGTGCCACGGCTCAAATTCGCATGGGCATCACCACGTAGCGATACTTGTAGCCTGGCTCGCCATTCGCCGCGGGCCGCAATTCACCCGCGCTGTTGGGATCCTTGAAATGAAACGTGACTTTCTCCTCGCTCGACGCCCGCAGGAAATCCAGCAGGTAGCTCGCGTTAAAACCGATCTCCACCGGGCTCCCCGTATATTCCGCCGGGAGGCTCTCTTCGCTCTCGCCCGTTTCAGACAGTGATGAATGAATGTGCAGCTCGCCTTCTTGAACCCGCATCCGGACAGCCCGCGATCGCTCATCGGAAAACTGCGAGACGCGCTCAATCGACTTGCGCAGCTCCTCTCGATCCAGCACCACGAAGTGCGGATGATCCTTGGGCAGCACGCGTTCAAAATCAGGAAAATTCCCAGTCAGCTTCCGGCTTAGCAACAACCGCTCGCCAAACTGGAAGAACAGATGATTATCGTCACCCGAAAATGCGAGGGTCGCATCGCCGCTCGACTCTTGCCCCAGCTTTAAAATCTCGCCCATTGCCTTGCGGGGTAGCAGCGCTCGAAACGGACTGGTGACACCCGGCAAGTCCACCGGATGCTCCACCATCGCCAGCCGATGACCGTCGGTTGCCACCATCGCGAGTCCGTCTTTCTTGAGCAGCAGCAACGATCCGTTCAGCGTGAAGCGCGACTCTTCCATCGAGATCGCGAAAATCGTTCGCGCGATCATCGACGCCAGCACACCCACGGGAATCTGCGCCAGGACATCCGGCATCTGTGGCAGCTCCGGAAAACTTTCGCGCGACATTCCCGCTATACGCGTGCGCGAACGTCCGCATACCAGGCTCGCCCATTGATTGTCCTGGAGCTTCACTTCCAGATCGGCGTCCGGTAGCAACCGCACATAGTCCAGCAGCCGCTTCGCCGGAATGGTGCCAGCTCCTTGTTTTTTTACTCGCGCCGGACACGACGACCGAATCCCCAACTCCAGGTCCGTAGCCGTCAAGTTGATCCGGTCTCCCGCCGCTTCCACCAGCACATTTGACAGGATCGGTATGGTGGTCTTCTTCTCCACAACGCCCTGCGAAAGGTTCAACTCCCGTACCAGATCCGTCTTGCTGACTGTGAACTCCATGGTTTCCTCGCTGGTCTTCTTTCGCTCAGCCTCGTGTCAAATGCGAGCCGTGAATAGCTCTATGACCTTGTCAAGAGAGTCATTCATTTAGAACCGTATTCGTAGGGTCTGTTGAAATGTTGATTTCTCTCTAAATTATACAAAATTCAGAAACTTCCCGCCACTGGAAGTTGTGGATTCCGGGCTCAGCAATGGTGCAAGATCTGCCTCTCCCGGGCTTCTTCCACCAGCTTCACAGCTCCAACTAAGCATCGTTTGTGGAAAAGAAAAATAACCCTAGTGGATTGTGTCGACTAGCGTGTGGATGATACTGTTCAAATCTTGGTCCCGTTGGCGCAGCTTGTCAATTTTTTGAATCGAGTGCAAAACCGTCGTGTGATGTTTCCCCCCAAACGCCCGTCCAATCTCGGGTAACGAGGCCGGGGTCAGCTCTCTGGCAAGGTACATCGCGATCTGCCGGGGGTAAGCAATCTTCTGTTCGTTGGTCTTCTGCTTCAGTTGGGAGGCCTGGAGCAAGAATTTGTCCGCTACGGCCTTCACGATCGATTCGATGGTAATCCTGCGCTCCTGCCCAACCGTCAAGTGCTTCAATACTTGCTGAGCCATCGGCAGCGTGATTGGCGACCCGGTAACGGAAGAATAAGCCGTCAGCTTTACGAGTGCTCCTTCCAGCTCGCGAACATTCGACTTCGTTTTTGTTGCGATGAAAATACGCACTTCTTCCGGCAGTGTGATGCCTTCGGCCTCGGCCTTCTTGTCGAGAATCGCCATCTTAGTTTCCAGATCCGGCGGTTGCACGTCCACCATCAAACCCCACTCGAAGCGCGACCGCAGCCGCTCCACCAATCCCGGAGTATTCTTCGGCGGCACGTCGCTCGAAATTACGATCTGCTTCTCATGTTCGAACAGCTCGTTGAAGGTGTGAAAGAACTCTTCCATGGTTCGTTCTTTGCCGGCCAGAATCTGGATGTCGTCCACCAGGAGCGCGTCAGCCGAGCGATAATGCCGCTGGAAAAGCTGCATCCGGTCGTTCTTGATGCACGTGATCATCTCGTTCATGAACCGTTCACTCGACGTGTAGATGATCCGCATGCTGGCGTGCTGATCGGCCAACGACCGCCCGATAGCGTGCATCAGGTGCGTTTTTCCCATCCCCACCCCGCCGTAAATGAATAGCGGATTATAGGTACGCGATGGATTCGTCACCACCGCCCGTGCCGCCGCGTGCGCGAATTGGTTGCAGGAGCCCACCACGAAGCTGTCGAACGTAAACCTCGGGTTCAGGCTGATCGAAGGCGCGAATACGATTTCGTTCTTGTCATCGGCGCCCCAGCCTTTGCCCGTTTGCACCGAGCCCTGAATCTCGTACACGATCTCTCGCAGCGACAAATTCAGATCGCGAATCGCCGACCAGATCTCGGCAGAGTATTCCTGCTGAATCCAATCCCGAGTGGCTGTGTCCGGCACCGCTACGCGCAATCGTTCGCCTTCGCTTGAAAGGAAAACTGTTCTCGAAAGCCAGTTGTTGAAGGCATCCGTGCTGATCTTGCTCGCAAGCTGAGTCTTAATGCGGTCCCACGTATTCATTCGTCCGTCGCAATCCGCGCAGTTTTTGCACAAGTTTTCCACAGATTGTGGAAAAGCTAGAGATCAACTTTTTTCGATTCTGTTTGAGAACCGCTCGACTGCTATCGCGCCAAGCGGGTCCCTTCCGGAAACCGTCTTCTTCCTCCGCTTGAGGAAAAGTCAGTCTAGCACAACCAACCTCCGGGAATGATCTATTTTTTTGCCTTCTGATTCAATGAGTTACCTGAAACAGTATGAGTTGCAAATGTTGGGATTCCCCTTTGCGTATAAGTGTGAACATTGGGTAAAGCCCTAGCTTAGCGAGGGTTCGCGCAAACTAAGCTTGAGAGTTTGACACACTTGCGCCGACCGCGCGACAATAGAGGTCGTTCGCGGGAGTAACTCAGCTGGTAGAGTGCGACCTTGCCAAGGTCGATGTCGCCGGTTCGAATCCGGTCTCCCGCTCCATACTCCCTCTGGAACATCTTCCCTCTGTTTCCCGTACACTCTCATTGAGGAGGCTCATGCTGGGGTTCATTTTGTGGTGCATTCTGTTTGTTTTGTGCTGGCCCCTGGCGCTCGCGGCCCTGGTCCTCTATCCCATCGTCTGGCTCCTCCTGCTTCCCTTCCGCATCGTCGGAATCGCGGTCGGCGGTGTTCTCGAACTGGTGTGGTCCATCATCACCCTCCCCGCCCGAGTGATTCGCCGCGTGGCCTGATCAGCTCCCACTCTAATCCACATAAGTTCGCTTCACCCGCGCGTGAATTCCGCACAACACACTATAGGAAATCGTTCCTGCCAGCTTGGCGATCTGTTGCGCGTCGATCGAGATGCCGCCTTCGGAGCCGAGCAGCGTAACCGAGTCGCCGGGCACCAGCGGCGGGCAATGCGTGATGTCGATCGTGGTCAGATCCATCGATACCGCGCCGATGATGGGCGCCCAGTGGCCTTTCGCGATCACCCGGCCTTTGTTGGATAGGCGGTGCGGAATGCCATCGGCATAGCCTGCCGCCAGCACCGCGATGCGAGCCGGCTGGGTGGTCCGATACATGCCGCCGTATCCCACCAACGCTCCTGCCGGCAGATCCTTCACCGCCAGCACCGCTGCTTTCCACGCCAGCGCCGGACGAACCTCCAGCAGCCGCGGCGGCGCTGTGCCCTTGGCGATTTGCGAAACGTAACCATAGATAGCGTGGCCTGGCCGGACCATGCGTTTCCACGCCCCGCGCCGGCCATATGCCACCGGTGTGCTGCTCGACAAGTGCAGGAAGGGCGGATTGACGCCCGCTCGAGCCAGTTCCGAGCAGATTCCCTCAAACGCGCGCGACTGTTCGTCGGTTTGCGGGCTCGCGTAATTTGCGGAAGACGCGAAATGCGTCATGAGGCCTTCCAGGCGCACATGCTTGGCCGCGCTGGCAGCCTGCAGTATTTCCTGCGCGGAGGCTCGCGTCCCCAGCCGTCCCATCCCGCTGTCGATTTTCAGGTGATAATCGCTGGGCTCCCCGACAGACCCGGCCGCCAGCCGGTCCCACTCCGCAATGTCGCCGAGGGAATGAATCACCGGCGTCAGATTATATTCCAGCAGTCCCGCGCGCTCGGCAGGCAAGAAATCGGCCATAACGAGAATGCGCGTCGTGATGCCCCGATCCCGCAGAATGGCGCCTTCCTCCACGTTGCTCACCGCGAGCCAACGCGCACCGGCGGCTGCTAGCGCGCGCGATACGTCGACGGCTCCGTGCCGGTAAGCGTCGGCTTTTACCACCGGCATCACTTCCACTCCGGGACCCACCACTTGACGGACGGCGCGAAAGTTTTCGGTAATCTGTTTGAGGGAGATTTCCACCCAGGATCGATAGGCGAACGGGCCCATGGAACTATGGTAAGGCTCCGGCCAGTAAGGGTCGCGCTAAACCCGCTTGCCCGCCAACAGCGCCTCGTACTGGTCAGTCACCGCGTCCCAACCGTAGCGCTCTCGCACTCGTTCGATGGCGCGGCCGCCCCACGCCGCCCGCTCCTCCAGGGACATGCTCAAAACCTCGGCGAGCCTCTGCGCGAGGGTTTCGATCTCAAACGCAATTCCGGCGTCGCCCGCCACTTCGGCGTTCTCGGGCGTGTTCAGGTACAACACCAACGCCCCGCGCCCCATGGCCTCAATCAGCGCAGGATGGGTGCCCCCGACCTCTGTTGCGTGAATGTACGCCAGGCAATTTGACAGTAGCTCGTGGTATCCCGTGCCATAGATCGCCCCCGGCATCACCACCCGCGCGTCTATGCTAGCGCGGACCTTCTGGATGTACTCTTGGGCGTACGGCGCGTCCCCGACCAAAGCCAGTTTCACCGGCGTGGCCACTCGTTCGAACGCCTCCCGCACCGCCAGCGCGTTGTTCTCCGGCTCCATCCGGCTGACGTACAAAAAGTAGCAGCCAGCCTCGAGCCCAAGTTGACCCAAAACTTCGGCGGTCGCCACTTTGCCGGCTTCGGCGCCGTACGGAATAAATTCGGTGTGCTTCCCGTAGCGCTCGTGATAGTACGCGGCGATCTGCCGAGCGTCCGTAATCACCACGCTCGGGCAAAACGTTGCCAGCCACTCCGAAAGCGCGTACCAGGCCTTTGCCAGACGATTCCACTTCTTGCGCTTGCGCTCCAGCCCGTCCACATTCAGCTCGGTTGGAATGCCGGTCAGGCGCGGCAGCGCGGTGAAGATCGCATTCGCGCCGTTGCAATACAGCGCAACGTCAGTCCGGTGAAAAATCAGATGAAGCGTGGAAAGGAACGTGTGAACGATAGTATCGAAGTATTTATGGCGCCAGGTCGGCAGATAGATTAGCCGGACTCCGCGATACGTCGGTTCGGAATACCGTTCCCGGCAGTACACCGTGACCTGGTGCCCGCGCGCCACCAGACGAGTGGAAAGCTCCTCGGCAAAGGTTTCAAACCCGCCATACCGCGCGGGAATCCCACGGGTGCCGAGAATCGCGATGCGAGCCGCCTGCTTGCTCAACATCGGTGTTCATCCGTGTTTATCTGTGGCTCAATCAGCCCCGCGCTGCCTTGGAACGCGCCAAAGGACGTGCCGGCTTCGGTTTGCTCGCCGGCGCGCTCACCGGATGATAGCTGAACCAATGGGCGATGTATTCGTCGTCCACGCGCTTGCGGCTCATGATCTCGCGCCGCTTGGCCATCACCCGCTTCCAGTTCTTCGCGATGTACCAGAATGCCTTCAGCGAGCTTTGCTCCCTCACCAGACAACAAGAAATCACCACCACGTCGCGCACCGTGATGGAAACAAAATTCCTGCGGTACACATCGCCGGTGATGTTCTTCATCCGCATTAGGAAGCGGTTCTTCACCGAGTGCATGTTGATCACTGGAGGCAGCGCCCGCCGGTTGCCCGGCAAAACGTTGCGCACGTGATAGCCCCGCGCGTGCGGCGTATAGATGCAGCGCCAGCCCAGCAATTGCGCCCGCCAGGCCACGTCGGCGTCCTCGCGGTACACAAAAAAATCGGGATCGAAGAACTCCTCTCCCAGAGAAATGTCATCGATCATCCCGCGCCGGTACAAGGCCGCCGCGGCGGTGGCGCCGAAAACAAATTCGTGGTTGAGATAATGCCCGTTGTCGATTTCCTGGCTGCCGCGGTCCAGATGACGCAGCATAGGCGTGAAGTAGATGCCGGTGGAGTCCACCAGCGGCTTGTCCGGCAAATCGAAACTCGCCCGGATCGTCAGCAACTTCCCGCACACGGTCCCGATCTTGGGATCGATCTGTCCTGCATCCGCCAGCGCTTGAATGAAGTTCGGCAGCAGCAGCACGTCTGGATTCAGGGTCAGCACCCATTCGCCCCTGCTGATCGAGATGGCCTGGTTCTGCGCCGCCGCGAATCCGACGTTTTCATCGTTATAAATCACCTGGCACCGGTCCACGAACTGCTCCAGGATATCCACCGTGCCGTCCGTCGAGGCGTTGTCGATCACGATAATTTCCGTGTTGGGATAACGCTGCGCTAAAACCGATTCCAGGCACCGCTTGATAAACCGACCGCTGTTGAATGTGACGATTGTGACGGAAACCCGATCGTTACAGGACATGTATGTGGGTCGTGTCTCTATTCTTATGTATTTTTACAACTGTCGCTGCTCTGATGCCTTGCTGCAATTGCCCAAACAGTTTGGTTCACCGACACGGCCAGAGATTAGACTGCGTCCCGCGAGCCGACCTATCTTTCCATAAACCCGAATTGGCCTGAAACTTCGCCGCCGCACCATCTCAACGGCCGTTCGAAACAAGGAACCGAGCATCACCGCCGCAGTCACCCGACGGTATTCGAACGGGCGAAAGTGCTTCGAGGCGTACTTTAGCAGGCTAACATACCAATACACCTCGCGGCATGACCACTCCAACCCTGCAATACTGTGGCCACCTCGATGACGCGCTGTAACTTGCGGCACGTAGCGTATTTTCAGGCCTAACTCGCTAGCGCGCTTACAAAAATCCACGTCTTCAAACCACAATGGATGGAACTGTGTGTCAAAACCGCCCAACCGCTGCCACACTTCGCGACGAAACATCAGGAAAGCCCCCGGCGGTTGCTCGGCCTCGCCCGCGTTCTCGAGATCCACATCCAGACAGCGATATCGACGGTTCACTGGATTGCCCGCCAATACGCGATTGATCCCCAGCACCTCCAACACCAGCGTCAGCGGCGTTGGAAACCGTCGCAAGGTGAAACCCCGCTGTGCTTGGCCCTCTTGGTTCACCAATTTCCCCGCCGCTAATCCTGTTCCAGCCTCGCTCAGAGCCTGCTCCAGTTCGTTAATCTCCGTTATCAATTCGGTGTCTGGATTCAGAAGCAGCACTAATTCGGTGTTCAGCGCCGCCACGCCCTGATTCACCGCCCCGGCGAATCCTTGGTTCGCCGCATTTGCGATGAGCGTCACCGAAGCCCGCCGGCTCACCAAGGCACACGTACCGTCTTTTGACGCATTGTCGACCACCACCGTCGGTAAGTCGCCACAAGAATCCAGACAGCGTTCGATCACTTCCGCCGAATTGTAAGTGATGACTACGACGCTGGTGCGGCTCATTTTCTTTTGGCTCAAGTCAAGGCAAAATACAAACGCCAGAACAGATCGAAACCCGTCAAGTTCTGTAGCTCGCGGATCTCTCTCTCGCTTTTTTCGATAATGGCAGGAAAGTTGGCCGAATGCCTTCCCCGGGCGGATTGCCTCCGAGCCTCTCCGAAGCCGCGCAGGCCTTCCATCTTGCCCGCCAGGTAGCTTAGAAAAGCTCCGTGCCGCAGAGCAACGCATCCCCATAAGATTTGAGCGACTAGGACGCACCAGCCATAGCGTTTGATCCAATACGGCGGATAGTGTTTCGCCACCAGCAACAATTGATTGCGCGCCATCTTCCGCACCGTGTCCCGATGCCACCGGCCCAGTGTCGCGCTGCCGGCGTGATAGGCGATTGCTTCCGGCACATATAAGCCATTTAGCCCCATTTCAGCGCAGCGCAGCCCAAAGTCCACGTCTTCCAGGTAACTCTCGAACTGTTCATCCAGTACACCCACTCGCTGGAATAAGTCAGCGCGAAAAACAACCGCCGTGAAAGACGCTAACTGGATGCTCCTTGGCTGGTTCCAAAGCTCGGAATCCAGCCGCCCATGGCCGCATCTCCACGCGCAACCGCCCCGGCACAACGCGTCAAACGCACCGTCGATCCTCTCGTGTGCGGAAGCGTCCAGCAACTTACCAACCGCAAACCACGCACCATTCCCCGCTTGCGCCATCAACCTTTCGAGCCAATCCGGCTCGAGCGCGACGTCATTGTTTAAGACGGCAATCCACTCGCAACCAGCTTCCTGAATCCCCCGGTTCACCGCCGCCGCAAAACCCGCGTTCGCTCCCAGCGCGATCACCTTGGCCCCGGCGCGCTCAGCCATCGCCGCCGACCCGTCGGTCGAGCCATTGTCCACCACAATCACGCGCTCGACCGGGTACGTCTGCCGCCGCAAATCGCCCAGCAGCTGTGCCAGCAGCTCTGCCCGGTTCCAGGTCGGGATGACTACCTCGACGCGAGCCATTTACACCACTCGTCTGCCAGAAAAGCGCTTCTTCACCAGGAAGAACAGGTTGTAAAAGCCGTCCCGCCACGGATTCAGCTTGATCTCGCCCAGCCGCGACGAATACAAAATCGAAATCTCCGCGAACCGCACCCGCGGGCTCTTCAGGGCCTCAATCTTGATCTCCTCGGAAAACGCCATCCCGTCGGATTCCAGGCAAATATCCTGCAGGATCGAACGCCTGAATACCCACATGCCGGATTGTGAATCGCGCACCCAGCGGAAGTACAGCACCGACATCGCGAGCGATAAAACCCAGTTCCCCAGCCGGTGCTTCATGCTCATCGCATTGCTGTCGCGCACGGGAAATCGCGATGCATTCAGGAAGTCCACGTCCAAGTGCAGCAGCGCTTCCAAGAGATACGAGATTGCATCCGGCGGATAGCTGTGGTCGCCATCCAGAGTAATGATGATGTCGCCGGTCGCCGACGCAAAGCCGCGCTTGTAGCTTCTTCCGTAGCCGCGCACCGGCTCGCGGATCACCTCCGCTCCAAAGGATCGCGCCACGTCCGACGTCCGGTCCGTCGATCCGTTGTCCACCACGATCACCTGATCCACGAATTCTGGCATGCGGCGCAATACTTGCTCTATCCCTTGCTCCTCGTTCAGGCAGGGCGTGATAACTGTGATCCGTTGCGACTTATACACTTTTGGCTTGTAAACTTAGATGACAGCCGGAGTGCCTGAGAACGGCTCGGCCGGCGCTGGTACCATATTCTCATGAAGTTGTTTTGTGCCTTGACCGCGCTCGCGGCTTCCCTTGCGGTCGCCAACGTGAATCCACAACTCCGCGACGTGAAGCGCGTTTACATTCTCGCGATGACAACCAGCTCACTAAAGCCGGCATCTTCGAGGTGGTAACGGACCCCAAGAAAGCCGACGCCATCATCACCGATCGCGTGGGCGAGTCGTTCGAGAACAAACTCGACGATCTGTACCCACCGCCCGCTCCGCCCAAGAAAACGTCCGAGGAGACTAAGGAGACCAAGCCCGACGCCGATTCGACAAAGCCCGATTCCGCTAAGAGCTTGCGGGAACTCAATAGCGACAAACTTTCGGGTTTGGATTTGAGCGGCGCTACCCGGCCCAGCACCATGGGTCGCGGCAAGGGAAATATCTTCATCGTGAGCCGCGGCAGCCGTACCGTGTTGTGGTCGGTCTACGAGCCCCCCAAGAACAACACCCCGGGCGAACTTACGAAAACCGCTGAGCGGGTAGTGAAGCACCTCCAGGAAGACCTGATCGGCAAAAAAGCCGTCGCCGAATAACAGCGTTCTACTGCACGTAACGAAACGGCCGGTCTTCGCTGCTTCTCCAGAAGTAGACCAGGATAATGACGCTCGCAATCGCCGCGTACGCGCACCAGAGCGAGGTGAACGCGTACCGCTTGAATTCCATCACAGCCAGAAGAATCGTCAGGTTTGCCGCGCCGAAGACGACCATCATTCGGATCTTCGAGAAGAACAGCGAACCGCAGGTTGCAATCACATACAGCACCGCGACCGCCGTATTATTTGTCGCTTGATTGATGTACACGATGGTGTTTTCCCTTACGTACAGCTGCAATGGGTAGGCCGTCAACGCCCACAATATATACAGCGTCGTTGCTCCGCCGATCACAAGGAACGGCAGCATGCGCCGGCGGCTCTTGGCATCATGCTCGAACAGCAGCACACTGAGCGGAAGCAGAAAAGGTAACAGCCCTTGCGCATATAGCATGAACGCCGCGCCCATATCGTGCGTCACCGCTGGCGAAAGAATCCCATCCAGTCCCAGCCATACGAAGCCCTCGATGAACTGGTGAACGGCGAATAGCGTGGGCAGCGCCGCAAAAAGCAGTTCGCGCCGGTGCTTCACCT
>Ga0207042_1122_pt1 | contig 15249 bp, 10 predicted proteins | sample Alteio_BWMinCont_70_FD_153310 | JGI IMG/M metagenome (GOLD analysis project Ga0207042, IMG submission 153310) | Enriched cells from forest soil in Barre Woods Harvard Forest LTER site, Petersham, Massachusetts, United States -... | ecosystem: Environmental > Terrestrial > Soil > Temperate forest >... | reverse complement strand
GAATACAAGCGTTATGATGCTTTACCGCATGAGATATTACTCCCTATTGAATTAAGTAACAGTGAGCTCATCGGAGAATTGCTATCTGAAGGCAAACGACGAAAAGTAAGTATATCTTCTCCGCACCGCGGTGAAAAACGTGCTCTTATAGCGATGGCAAACACAAATGCTCAGGCAGCTTTCAAAAAAGAAAAAACGGCTGAGGTTCTGTTGGATAAAGCACTCTTGGAAATGCAGGAACGTTTTCATTTATCGCGTTATCCTAAAGTGATTGAATGCTTTGACAACTCCAATATAGGAGGGGACGAACCGGTATCTTCTCTAGTGTGTTATGTAAATGGCAAAAAAGAAAGTAGTAGATATCGCAAATATAAAACGGCCAAAGCCGATGCATTTGATGATTATGGAGCGATGCGAGAAGTATTACAGCGAAGATTTGCAAGAATGGGTCAAGAAAATGGGGCGCCTGATTTATTGGTGGTTGACGGTGGAAAAGGCCATTTAAATGTGGCCTTAAGTGTTCTCAAAGAGATGAATATAATCACTGTTGATGTGATCGGGGTTGCCAAAGAAGAAGGTCGACATGATCGGGGAATGACCTCGGAACAAGTATTTTTGCCAAATATTAAGGATCCGATTTTATTAGGACGCACATCACCTATTTTATTTTTGTTGCAGCAAATCCGCGATGAAGCTCACAGATTTGCGATAACATTTCAAAAAAAGCGACGTTCGAAAAAGTTGCTGACTAGTGTATTGGATGCTATCCCAGGAATTGGTCCGATTAAAAAGAAAAAGCTTTTGCGTCATTTTGGTAGTTTTAAACGGATTAAGGAAGCGAGTGTTGAAGAGTTGAAGAAAGTGAAAGGGTTGTCATCCGGGGATATAGAGAGAATTCGTAATTTTGATCCCAAAGATCCTGTCAGTTAGTGTCGTAGGAAATTTTTAACACAAAGTAGAACACAAGAAACAGAGACACAAAGAAAGAAATTCGCCTTCAACAATTTCTTTCTTTGTGTCTCTGTTTCTTGTGTTCTACTTTGTGTTAAAATTTTTCAACATGTCTCTTAAATAATCAAAGCCTTCCAGCACCTTTTCTGTATCGAATTCTTCTTTTAATTCTTCTAAATAAGAGTCCATCTCGAGATTTAAACTTTCTATTTGCTCTTCTGAATAATTTCCCTTAGAGAGTATTGTTGTAGCCATGTTGAACACCGAATAGATGTACATAAGATGTACCCCTTTATACATCTCTTCTACGTTTTGAGTATGGCTTCTGTGGGGATGTTTTATTGTAGGCACGGTTACATGCTGTCGATTTTTCTCAATAAAATTTCTAAGCTTCTCGACATGATCTAAATTGATTTCTTCACTAAAGAGACCTCTAAGCTGAACATTTTTAAAAAGAGCGTAAAAAAGTTTTTCTACTTCTTCAAAGGTGAAAAAACTTCCTAAATCTATGATTTTTGTTTCGTTTTCTTTGTTCATCATGACATTCCATTCGTGAAGATCAAGATGTAATACTTCTTTTGAATAAGCGTATTTTAGACCGTCTACTAGTTGAAGAGCAGCATTCAGCCCGTCATCTATGGAAATACTTTGTTTATTAATTTCGCCAATGACATTTCCATTAATATATTCCAGAACTAAAAAAGTGCTATCAATCTCTTCAACTGAAAAAAATTCATAAGATTTAATGATATGTGGATGATCTAAATATTGCCCGCGATCAAATTCGCGCTGAACATCGCCGAGTCTTTCCCAAAATCCATACCCCCCATGTTCACTTGAAGGACTATGGTACATTTTGATTGCATACCAGTTGCCAATCGTATCTTTTGCAGAAAATACTTTACCAAAGGCTCCCTGCCCTAATATTTCATAGACTTCGTAACTCCTCGTAGGGGAGTGAATAATAGTGTCAGATTCTGTGCAATAGGATTGAGTAGATATAAAAAATAATGCTAGAAAGATAAGTTTTTTAATCATTTTGTAAACCTAATTATATTAAAACAATAATATTACTTATTATTTTATTAAATTTCAAGTTTATATTGATAATTACTGATTTAAATAAAATTTTTTACAGATTCCTTTTGATGAATATCATCTTCATAAATAGAATGAACTTACCAACAATTAAAGGAATTTTTATGCCAAAACCCGTGAAAAGGATTGCCGTGACCGGAGGAGCTGGACAAATTGCTTATAGTCTTCTGTTTCGTATCGCTAATGGGGATCTTTTTGGAAATGAGCAGCCCATAGCGCTTCACATATTAGACCTGCCTATTGCATTCTCTTCGTTAGAAGGGGTCAAGATGGAACTGGATGATTGCGCCTTTCCTTTATTAAGTGAGATCCGCATAGGAACAAATCCGTACGAAATTTTCGAAAATGTGGATTGGGCACTGCTTGTTGGGGCAAAACCTCGAGGTCCAGGAATGGAAAGAGCGGATTTGCTTAGTGAAAACGGAAAAATTTTTATCGAACAAGGAAAAGCCCTAAATGAATCGGCTAATAAAGATGTAAAAGTTTTAGTCGTGGGGAATCCATGTAATACAAATTGTTTGATTGCCATGACCCATGCTCCGCGAATTCCTAGAAAGAATTTTCATGCGATGACTCGACTGGATCAAAATCGTGCTGAGTATCAACTGGCAGCTAAAGGGGATGTAGAGGTTCGTCATGTCACTAACATGACCATTTGGGGAAACCATTCCATGACCCAAGTTCCTGATTTTTATAATGCGCGGATTGATGGTCGTCTCGTTCCCGAAGTCATTAAAGATAGAGAATGGTTGGAAAAAGATTTTACAGAAACTGTGCAAAAAAGAGGGGCTGCAATTATTAACGCTCGTGGCAAGTCCTCTGCAGCCTCGGCTGCAAATGCAGCTATTGATGCAGTGAGAGCACTTTGTCAGCCTACACCTGAAGGCCAATGGTTTTCATCTGCTGTATGTAGTGATGGCAATAGTTATGGCATTGAAGAAAATCTTATTTTTTCTTTTCCTTGTAAATCTAAAGGAAATGGGGATTATGAAATTGTAGAAAATGTTTCTTGGAATGATTATTTACGTAACAAAATTAAAGCGTCAGAGAATGAACTGGCAGAAGAGCGAGACTTAGTCCAAAAGGAGATGATTCATGGCTGATGTATTGTTTGAAATTACAAAAGACCAATTAGAAACAGGATTACGTGGTTATCCTGTAGGGTATTGCACGACATCTACAGTGGATCCTGTGAAAGGTTTATTTTATATTGGTCAACCCGTTTCTTCAATGACGGAACGACAGCCTGAAGAGGTGATTTATCTTCTTTATTATGGTAAAGAAGGGTCTAAAGAAGAAGTTCAAAAATTTTCGGATGAATTAAGAAAGCGCGGAAGTTGTAAAACAGAAACGCTTAGACATATCCGCATGTTACCGCGAACGGGTCATCCGATGAAGTTGTTTTCCGCAGCGATATTGATTGCAGGAATGTTGGAAGGAAAAGGGGATTATCGTGAAGATTGCTTGAATTTGATCGCAAAAATTCCTGAAATCACTGCAACAGTGATTAACTTTCATTCAGGATGGGGAGAAAATCGTCCGGTGGATCAGTCTGCAGGATATATAGATCGCTTTTGCCAGATGCTTGGTGTTCCAGGAGGAGTTTCGGATGGACTTCGTAGAGTCATGACTCTGTTCAATATTTTGCATTACGACCATAGCGGGGGAAATCTATCAACATTTGTTGGAAAAGCTGTCGCTTCCGGTTTGGAAGACATGTATGGATCTATTTGTGCAGCTATGAATGCTTTGGCAGGACCACGTCATGGTCGAGCAAATCAAGATTCTTTGGAATTTGTGCAAGGTTTACTGGCAGCCGTCGGAGAAAATGCAACTCCAGAATTAGTTGAGGCCTATATTCGTAAGCGTTTAGACGATAAAGGATTAATTTTTGGATTTGGTCATGCCGTTTTACGTGTAGAAGATGGACGAGCAACCATTCTTTATGACATAGCGAATCGTCTTTTTGCAAAAGATTCATTAGTTAAGATAGCTAATCTCTTGAGAGAAGTAGGCCCAAAGGTTCTTAAAGAAAATCCGAAAGTGTCGGATCCTTATCCGAATGTGGATGCAATTTCTGGAGTTTTATTGACAGCTTCCGGCTTTCCCTGGTCAGAGTATTTTACGGTATTGTTTGGAATGTCACGTGTTGTTGGTATAGCTATTCAGATTGTTTATGAACGCTGTGAAGCTCGTGGTGGAAAGGGTACGCCGATTGTACGGCCTAAGTATCTTTACAAAGCTAGGGAATCTTCTTAAGGGGGCCCGCTAGAGTCCCGAAGGGACGGTGTTTTGCCCTCGCTAATCGTGAACGAGCCCGAGCCCGAGCCCGAGCCCGAATTTCGAAAACGTATTAATGCAAAACAATCCTCCGTCCTCTCCGTCCTCTCCGTCCTCTCCGACCCGATCTCAACCTCGAATTTAGTTTTCCATTAATACGTTTTCGAAATTCGGGCTCGGGCTCGGGCTCGTTCACGATTAGCGAGGGCAAAACACCGTCCCTTCAATTCGGGCTCTCTTAATATATTTTTGCATTACCAATCAAGAATGACTTTACCGCAATTTCCTTCAAGCATAACCTGAAATCCTTTCTCAAAATCGTCGATCGGAAAATGGTGAGTAATAATCGGATTCAAATCTAATCCACTTTCTAACAAATGCGTCATCTGGAACCATGTCGAAAAAATTTCGCGTCCGTAAATCCCTTTGATTACTAACATTTTAAAAATAACTAAATCCCAATTGATTTGCGTATCTGGAGGCAAAATCCCTAACAATACAATTTTAGCTCCGTTTTGAGCTGTCTCAAGAAGAGTATTTAAACCATTTGGATGACCAGACATTTCTAATCCAACGGTAAATCCCCATTCAATTCCTAATTCTTTCATGACTTCTTCGACTGTTTCTTTGCGAATATCTACAGTGCGAGTTGCTCCCATCTGTCGAGCTAAATTTAATCGATAAGGATTCAGATCTGTAATCACAACATTACGTGCACCAGCTTTTCTTGCTATCGCTGCAGCCATAATCCCTATGGGACCCGCTCCCGTAATTAAGACGTCTTCTCCGATAAGAGGAAACGAAAGCGCGGTATGAACTGCATTCCCATAAGGATCAAAAATCGCTGCGACATCATCAGGAACAGAAGGGGGTAACTTGAAAATATTTTCTGCAGGATGCGCTAAATATTCAGCAAAAGAACCTTGACGGTGGACTCCTAACCCAAACTGATTCATGCACAAATGTTTTTGTCCTTTAAGACAAGGTGGGCAGATTCCGCAAACAACATGTCCTTCCCCACTCACTCTATCCCCAGGTTTTAAGTGACCAACTTGAGAACCCACGGCAACAATCTCGCCCATAAATTCATGACCAACAACCATAGGAACTGGAATTGTTTTTTCTGCCCAACTATCCCATTTGTAAATATGAACGTCTGTTCCACAAATTGAGCTTTTACGCGTTTTAATTAGAACTTCATGAGCTTTTATTTCAGGCACAGGAACTTCTTCCAACCAAATTCCAGGCTTTCTCTCTTTTTTTACTAGTGCTTTCATCGTTGTTTTCATGGAATGACCTTTAATTCTTTACCGACCTGTGTAAATGCTTCAATCGCTTGGTCGAGGTGTTCACGTGTATGGGCTGCTGAAATCTGAGTACGTATCCGCGCTTTATCTTGCGGCACAACCGGATAACAGAATCCGATGACATAAATGCCATGAGTTAACATTTTTGCTGCAAATTCTTGGGCTACGCGAGCGTCGCCAAGCATAATTGGGATAATGGGATGATTAGCTCCGGCTAACTTAAATCCGCGTGCAGTCATTTGTTCCCGGAAATAGCGGCTGTTTTCTTGAAGTTTTTTGCGGAGATCATTAGAAGATTCAATGATATCAAGCACAGTTAATGAAGCTTCACAGATGGCAGGCGCCAATGTATTTGAAAAGAGATAAGGACGAGAACGTTGGCGTAGCCATTCAATCATTTCTTTTCGTCCGGAAGTATATCCGCCGGAGGCTCCTCCTAATGCTTTTCCTAAAGTCCCTGTAATAATATCCACACGTTCGGCAACATTGCAAAACTCGGGAGTCCCTTTGCCATTTTCTCCGATAAAACCCACAGCATGAGAATCGTCAACCATCACTAATGCATTATATTTATCGGCAAGGTCACAAATCCCTTTAAGGTTGGCAATAATTCCATCCATAGAGAATACGCCATCAGTCGCTATTAAACGAAAACGGCAATCCATGCTTTCTTTTAGGCGTTCTTCAAGATCGGCCATATCATTATTTTTATAGCGAAAACGCTTTGCTTTGCATAACCGAATTCCATCTATGATACTCGCATGGTTTAATTCATCACTAATCACTGCATCTTCAGGACCTAACAAAGTTTCAAACAGACCGCCATTGGCATCAAAGCATGAGGAGTAAAGAATTGTATCTTCCGTATTCAGAAATTGAGAGATTTTTTGTTCTAATTGATGATGAACGTTTTGTGTACCACAAATGAATCGAACAGAAGCTAAGCCAAACCCGTGTTGCTCATAGCTTGCTTTTGCAGCCTTGATCACTTCTGAATGATTTGCTAAACCTAAGTAATTGTTAGCACAAAAGTTTAAAAGAGATTGCCCGTTAGATAAAGTAATCGTCGCTTGTTGAGGGGAAATAATTTCGCGTTCTTGTTTATAGAGGCCAGCTTCTTTTAAATTAAATATTTCTTTTTTTAGATGTTCTAAAATTGCGTGTTTCACTAAAATCCTCGTAAATTAAGCTAACGATTAAATCTTTATGTTTCATTTTTTGCAAGAATTTTTACACTGTGGATCTATTGTTGCTCTTTCTCAAACACGTTTTTTATTAGGTTGGGGTCCGAAGATACTAGCTTCACAACCACACCCGAGTTGTGTTAGCTTCTATTTCCCTGATTTTTTTTTGGATAATTCTGAACCTTGGATATTTCACCCTAATACTTTGGAAATAGAACTTAATGACTTAGAAAATATTTTAAACGATGAATCTGTTTCCTTTCAATGGATTCAGTCTAGTGAAGAATTATTTAGAAAAGAATTTCGCCGTACGCTTTTTTTGTTTCAAAAGACCTCATTAATAAAAACAGTTCCTTATGTTTTTTTAGAATCTGATTTTCAAAAAATCCCTTTAGAGAGCATGTTGAAATCTGCTTTGAATTATGTTTCAAACGCACGCGCTTACGTATACGGAACATGGGATCATGAGGAGGGGATTTTAGGGGCTACTCCTGAATTGCTATTTTCTAAATCTAAGGGAAATTTATTGGAAACGATGGCTTGTGCGGGAACCGCTAAGCCTGGAATGGGTATGCTTGATGACAGGAAGTTGATGAAAGAACATCAGATTGTGATTGAAGGTATTTCAGAACAATTGCGTCCTTTAGGACAATTATCTACCGGGACCACGTGCGTCGTCTCTTTGCCAAATTTAGCCCATTTAGTCACTCCTATGACTTGTAGCTTAAAAAATCCTCTGAGTTTTGAAAAGATTATTGAATCTCTACATCCAACCCCTGCATTAGGCGCTTTTCCCAAAGAATTAGGGCGTGAATGGTTACGTGATTATGCCAGACTAGTTCCAAGAGAGCGTTATGGTGCTCCTGCAGGCTATCTATTACCTAATGGTGAGTGTCGGGTTTATGTAGGGATTAGAAATGTGCAGTGGAAAGAGAACCGTATGCATTTAGGCGCTGGATGTGGAATTATTGAAGAAAGCCAAGAGGATACAGAATGGAAGGAAATCGAACGCAAACAGCAGTCTATCCGGCAGTTATTAGGAATTTAAACCAACAATTAACTGAACAAATTTTAGAGAATGCCTTAAAGTTGGGAATCCAAGAATTTTGTTACTGCGCGGGCTCAAGAAATTCCCCGTTAGTTATCGCTTTATTAAATTTAAAAAACCAACACCCTCATATTCAGCTTTATTCCTGGTTTGAAGAACGCTCTGCTGCATTTTTTGCGTTAGGGTGTTCACGTCGGTTAAATAGACCTGTTGCTGTGATTACTACCTCTGGCACTGCTTGTGGCGAGCTTCTTCCTGCGACTATGGAGGCTTACTATACTGGAGTGCCATTACTCTTGATTACAGCTGATCGGCCTCGGCGCTTTAGAGGAAGTGGAGCACCTCAATCTGTAGAACAAGTAAATTTATTCGGTGTATACACTCCTTTTTTTCAAGATCTAGAGGGAGACGAATGCTGTTCTCTTTTAGATTGGAATCAAAAGTCACCTGCCCATTTAAATATTTGTTTTGAAGATCCGAAAGGAAAGGAAATGATTGAGAAAGGAATCCCATCGTTTTTTGATAGCGTGCAAGACTTTTTAGATAAAAGTTCTTTTCCTTTTGTTGTTGTAAGTACACTAAAAAAACGGGAACAAGAACCTGTAAAACAATTTTTATTGAGTTTACAAGCACCTGTTTATTTAGAAGCGATTTCGGGTTTACGAGAAGATCCTGAATTACAAGTCATTAGGATTCACTGTACAGATCATCTATTGCAAAGAGCAAAAGATAATGATTATCCGATAGATGGCGTTCTTCGCCTTGGTGGAGTACCGACAGTGCGTTTTTGGAGAGATCTCGAAGATTTGGCAGGTGAAATCCCTGTTTGTAATATCAATCACATTTCATTTTCGGGTTTAAGTTGGGCAGACAGTTTAGTGGGCTCTATGGAAATCCTTTTACCAAATGAAGTTTACCGAAAAGAGTGTTCAAAATTATGGTTACAAGAAGATCGTAAAGCGCACGAAGTTATACAGAAATCTTTAACAAAACACCCTCAAAAAGAAATGAATTTATTTCGAAAGTTATCGGAACGTATACCTAAAGGAGCGTTTGTTTATTTAGGAAATAGTTTACCTATTCGCGAATGGGATTGTGCAGCAACTTCAGAATTTCGCAATTATCGAATAGAGGCAAATAGGGGAGCTAATGGAATCGATGGGCAAATCTCTACCTTTTTGGGGTTATGTGAAAAAGGAAGCCATAATAATTGGTGTATTATTGGGGATTTAACAGCTCTTTATGACATGGCAGCACCATGGGTATTACAGCAAATGAAAGAGACCACTGTTCATCTTGTTGTGGTAAATAATGGCGGGGGAAAGATTTTTGAAAAAATGTATTCCCAACCGGAGTTTCAGAATAATCATCAGATATCCTTTGAACCATTGGCTAGATTATGGGGATTGCATTATGAAAAATGGGAAGATATTCCTTTAAACATTGGGTCTAATGGGAATTCATTATTTGAGCTAATACCCTGTTAAATAGGGATATAAGCTTTATAAAAATTAATCTTCAATTTAACCTAAAAAATAACCCTTATTTCAGCACAAATTTGTTGCCCCTGATTCCCTTACCTGATACAGTATTATTTCACTGGTAAACCATATGAGAACACCCAGAAATTACGATGGGACGCGGATCACGACAAAGCGCTTAACGGACGTTTTACCTGATGTGCTAAATAAGGTGTGCTCGGTTTATCAAAATCGCTCTGATTTAATCTTAGCTGCGTGGCCCATGATCATTGGTCCAAAGTTAGCAGGAATGACTCGGGCGGTCTCTTTTCATGAAGGAATTTTGGTCGTAAAAGTGAAGAATTCAACGCTTTATAGTTTGCTTAGTCAAAATGATAAACCGAGAATTTTAGGTCATTTACGGAAGCAGTTTCCTTCGGTAGAAATTAAAAATATCTTGTTTCGGATAGGTTGAAAGGATTTCTCATGACAGATAATCAACAAAAAGAATATACGGCCAGTTCAATTACGGTGTTGGAAGGGCTTCAGGCGGTGCGTGAGCGCCCCGGTATGTACATCGGCGATATCGGAGTGGGTGGGCTGCATCAGCTTGTGTATGAGTTAATCGATAATTGCATTGATGAAGCGATGGCCGGTTATTGTACAGCCATTTATGTGATCATCCAAAAAGATGGTTCCATTACTGTTGAAGACAATGGTCGCGGAATTCCCGTGGGCAAACATGAAACGGAATCGAAAAAACGTGGGAAAGACGTTTCGGCTTTAGAGGTCGTTATGACCGTTCTTCATGCCGGGGGAAAATTTGATAAAGATACCTATAAAGTATCCGGTGGTTTGCACGGGGTAGGGGTATCTTGCGTTTGTGCTTTAGCTAAGAAAATGGTTGTTCATGTCTATAAAGAGCATAATATCTATGAAATGGAGTTTTCCCAAGGGAAAGTCGTTAAAGATATTTCTGTTGTAGGTACAACAGACAAGAAAGGGACTAGAATAACTTTTTCTCCAGATGACGTAATCATGCAGGCTATTGTTTTTGATTACGATATTTTGGCGACTCGTTTACGAGAACTTGCGTTCTTGAACAAGGGAATTAACATCTATTTCCATGATGAACGTGATCCGGATAAAGACGATGTCAACTATTGTTATAGCGGCGGCCTTGTCTCTTTTGTATCCTATTTGAACGAAAATAAGACGCCACTTTTTCCGACACCGATTTCCTTTAATGGAACGCGTCAGGGTGATGATGGGATGATCGAGTTCGAAGGAGCTCTTCAATGGAACGACACCTATACGGAAACGATTTATTCCTATGTCAATAATATTGCGACTCGCCATGGGGGAACCCACTTAACAGGGTTTTCAACCGCTTTAACGCGAGTTTTGAATAATCATATTAAAACCAAAAACATCTTAAAATCTGACAAGATCGCCATTTCCGGCGATGACATGCGCGAAGGGTTAACGGCAGTTATTTCCGTTAAAGTTCCAAATCCGCAGTTTGAAGGTCAAACGAAGCAGCGTTTAGGAAATAGTGATGCCGGGTCAGTAGTTCAGCAGATTGTCGGTGAAGAATTAGCTACCTTTTTAGAAGAAAATCCCCAAGTTGGAAAGATCATTGCCGATAAAGCAATTTTAGCAGCCCAAGCTAGGGAAGCTGCACGGAAAGCACGTGAATTAACGCTACGTAAGTCAGCATTAGATAGTGCACGTTTACCGGGTAAGCTTACCGATTGCCAAGAACGTAATCCTGAACATTGTGAGATTTATATCGTTGAGGGAGATTCTGCGGGTGGATCGGCAAAAATGGGCCGTGACCGTCGTTATCAAGCTATTTTGCCGATTCGTGGTAAGATTTTAAATGTGGAAAAAGCACGTTTAGAAAAAGTATTACAGAATACTGAAGTTGGCACAATGATTGCGGCTTTAGGGTGTGGAATTGGAACAGAAAGCTTTAATATAGAGAAATTGCGTTATCATAAAATTATTATCATGACCGATGCCGACGTCGACGGTTCGCACATTCGTACGTTATTGTTGACATTCTTTTTTAGACATATGTTAGCCCTTGTAGAAAATAATTTTATTTACATCGCACAGCCTCCGCTTTATCGAGTAACGCGTAAGAAACAAAGTCGTTATATCCATAGTGAAAAAGAAATGGATGAATATTTGTTAGAATTGGGAATCAGTGATTTGCATATTCGTAATAAAGGGGAGATAGAACCTTTTCCTGCTGATAAAATGAAGGAGCTTCTCGCTTTAATTTTAGAGTTAGAAGGCTTTATTTCCCGTATCGAGCGAAAAGGTGTTCTTTTCCGTGAATTTATCGCGGCTAAAAATGCCCAGGAAGTACTCCCTAGATTTTATGTAAATCTGATCAATGGAGCCTGTTTTGCGTATTCTTCGACAGAATTCGAAAATATGAAAAAGTTGGATGAAGAAGCGCAACATAAACAGCATGAAGAGACGGTTGCTTCTATTCCACCTGAAGAACTAACTGAAGAATCAAAAGTTTTTAAACCAACAAGACTTCATTTTGTAGAACTTTATGAAGAAGATTATCTTAATCAACTGCAAGAGCGTTTAAAAGCGTTTGATGTGACAATAAATCAGTATGTCATTGCGAATGGAGATATTTTTGAAATTCTTGATGAGCACGGAGAAGCCATTCCTGTCCAAACATTAAAAGAAGTGGTTGAATTCACTCGAACAAATGGAAGAAAAGGAATCGAAATCCAACGCTATAAAGGTTTGGGTGAAATGAACGCAGATCAGCTTTGGGAAACGACTATGGATCCCAAAAAGCGGACACTAATCAAGGTAACATTACCTGACATGATCGCAGCGGATCATATGTTCACGATGCTCATGGGCGAGGACGTGCCCCCACGTCGTGCGTTCATCGAGCAGCATGCACTTTCAGTTAAGAATCTGGACATTTAAGGAGGCCTCTAATGTCCTATACAAAAGATGAAGTTATCATTCCTCGTCATGTTGAAGATGAGATGAAGGAAAGCTACTTACGCTATTCCATGTCAGTGATCATCGCACGGGCACTGCCGGATGTTCGCGATGGATTAAAACCGTCTCAGCGTCGTATTCTTTATGCGATGCGGCAGTTGAATCTAAGTCCGAATGGCAAACACCGTAAGTGTGCTAAAATTTCCGGGGATACGTCCGGGGATTACCACCCACACGGTGAGCAGGTCATTTATCCAACATTAGTCAGGATGGCTCAAAGTTGGTTAATGCGTTATACGCTGATCGACGGGCAGGGAAACTTTGGATCTATTGACGGAGATCCTCCAGCTGCGATGCGTTATACAGAAGCTCGTTTGACTGCAGCGTCTGTTCAGTTAATGGAAGATCTCGACAAAGAAACTGTCGATATGGTTCCTAACTACGACGAAACAAAGAAAGAACCGACTGTTTTTCCTGCGAAATTTCCTAACCTTCTTTGTAATGGATCTTCCGGTATTGCTGTCGGGATGGCGACGAATATTCCTCCGCATAATCTCAATGAATTACTCCAAGCCACACTTTTAGTCCTTGAAGAACCGACAACATCGATTGATGAAATCATGAAGGTGATGCCAGGGCCTGATTTTCCTACAGGCGGTATTATTTGTGGGTATCGAGGTATTAAAGAAGCCTTTCACACAGGTAGAGGGAAACTCACTTTACGGGGAACGATTCGCGTTGAAGAGAACGATGGGGAAAAAACACGTCTGATCATTGATGAGATTCCTTACAACGTGAACAAATCTCGGTTAATCGAGCATATTGCTCAATTAATTACCGATAAAGTGATCACCGGGATTGCAGATTTACGTGATGATTCCGATAAAGATGGTTTACGTCTTGTGATCGAGTTGAAAAAAGGAGAAATGGCAGAAGTCATTCTCAATCAACTTTACAAGTTTAGTGATTTGGAGATTACATTTGGCTGCATCATGCTTGCGCTGGACAAAGGTCTGCCGCGCGTTATGAATGTTAAGCAAATGATTCTCGCATGGGTGGATCACCGTATTGAAGTGATTCGTCGCAGAACGCGTTTTGAACTTAACAAAGCAGAAGCTCGTGCCCATATTCTAGAAGGTTACTTAAAAGCGATTGACCATTTAGATGAAGTGGTTAAGGTTATTCGTGCAAGTAACAATCGCGATGAAGCTAAAAAAGAATTGATTGTACGCTTTGAATTTACCGATCGTCAAGCCCATGCTATTTTAGATCTACGTCTTTATCAACTAACCGGACTAGAACGCGATAAATTAACAGATGAATATCATGAGCTATTAAAGCGTATTGAATACTTGCGCGCTGTTTTAGCTAACGAGTCGATGGTGCGTGATATTATCCGTTCAGAACTCAGTGATATCCAAAGAACACATAAATCGGAACGAAAAACGCAGATCATTGCAGCTGAAACTGAACGAAATATGGAAGATCTAATTCCAAATCAGCAAGTGATTATTACAATTTCAGAAGATGACTACATCAAACGTATGCCTATCGATACTTTCCGTGAACAGCGCCGTGGTGGACAAGGTGTCACCGGGATGCAGTTAAAGAAAGAAGAAGATAGTATTAAAGGGTTGTATGTAGCTTCTGCCCATGATCATTTAATGATCTTTACGAATTTAGGGCGCTGTTATTGGGTTAAGGTGTGGCAGATTCCTGAAGGAAGTCGAAAGTCTAAAGGAAAAGCATTAATTAATTTGTTAGAAGATATGCGTCCTGAAGAAAAGATTGCGACTGTATTAAGAGTGGCTTCCTTCGATGAAGAAGCATGTATTTTACAAGCCACTCGTAAGGGTGTTGTGAAGAAAACGGAACTTCAAGAATTTAGTAATCCTCGCCGTAAAGGGATTTGGGCTTTAGCTATTGATGAAGGGGATGAACTCGTTGCTGCTCGCATTGTGAAGCAAGGGCAACAGATTATGCTCTTTACCTACAAAGGGATGGCTGTCCGTTTTGATGAAAGTAAAGCACGTGCGATGGGTCGTACAGCTCGTGGTGTTCGTGGCGTTACATTAAGAGACGAGGAAGATTACATTGTCGGATGCGAAGTGGTGAATGGAAATGAAACGATTTTGGTCGTTTGTGAAAACGGATTTGGAAAACGTTCTGAAGTTGAGGAGTTCCGTCAAACAAATCGTGGTGGTGTCGGAGTCCGTTCGATTATCACAAGTGAACGTAATGGAAATGTCGTCGGTGCTTTGTGTGTCATAGACTCCGATGGAATGGTTATGATGTCCGCAAGCGGTCAAACCGTACGTATTAGTATGAAAGATCTTCGCGTCATGGGTCGAAATACTCAAGGAGTTAGACTCGCTAACTTAAAAGAAGGCGATAAACTCATTGCAGTTCAGAAGATTCAAGCGGCTACAGAAGAAGAAAATGGTGCAGAAACGACTGACGAAGTCCTTGTTCCTGCCACGGAGTAATCTACATGACAACTGTGGAGAACTCCTTATTTATTACTTTTGAAGGCGGAGAAGGTGCGGGAAAAACGACCCTAGTCGATGGGATTCAAAAGAGTCTACAAGCTCAGGGCTTGTCAGTTTTAAGAACACGTGAACCCGGAGGGACTCCGTTAGGAGAAGCCATCCGTGGTTTACTGTTAGAACAAAAACGCGGCATGCCTATCGGGGCAGAAGCAGAATGTCTTCTTTTTTTAGCGGCACGTGCTCAGCATTTAGACGGGGTCATTGCTCCCGCATTAAATCAAGGTAAAATCGTCCTTTGTGATCGCTTTCACGACTCTTCGATTGCCTATCAAGGTGGTGGGCGTTGTTTAGGTATTGCGCATGTAAAAAATCTTTGTGATTTGGTTTGTAGGGGAGTTAAACCCACGCTGACATTTTACCTGGATATTGATCCAGAAGTGGGACTAC
>Ga0207042_1120_pt1 | contig 15374 bp, 15 predicted proteins | sample Alteio_BWMinCont_70_FD_153310 | JGI IMG/M metagenome (GOLD analysis project Ga0207042, IMG submission 153310) | Enriched cells from forest soil in Barre Woods Harvard Forest LTER site, Petersham, Massachusetts, United States -... | ecosystem: Environmental > Terrestrial > Soil > Temperate forest >... | reverse complement strand
GGTCTTGGTGCGGATGCGAGAAATCCGTTGGCGTTACGCAAAGTTTTTGCGGCGAAAGAGCGTCCGGTTGATCATCCGTTGATTGTCCATTTGGCCGATAAAACAGAATTGTCGGAATGGGCGGTAAATGTGCCAGCATCCGCTTGGCAACTGGCGGAGGCGTTTTGGCCAGGTCCTTTGACATTGATTTTGCAGAAAGCCCCCGGCGTTTCAGATTTAGTGACAGGCCAGCAAGAGACGATTGGATTGCGGGTGCCCAATCATCCTGTCGCGCAAGCTTTGCTGCAAGCGTTTGGTAGTGGATTGGCCGCACCTTCTGCCAATCGTTTTGGTAGGATTAGCCCTACCACTGCTGCTGCAGTTGCAGAAGAGTTAACAGACGCTGTGGATTTTATTTTAGATGGCGGTCAATGTGCTGTTGGAGTGGAATCAACTATTGTTGATATGACGGGTGACTATCCTGCCATTTTGCGTCCTGGCATGATTACGGCAGCGCAAATTGAAAAAAGTGTTACATCAGTCTGTTATGTTACCGACAAAACAATCACCCCGTGTATCGGGTTCGCTAGAGTCGCATTATGCGCCACGCACGCCAACCAGATTAATTTCATCAATAGACATTGCAGGATTCTTAAAAAATGTGAACGCAGCAGATTTGCCGGTAGCCATCCTCACCTACAATCAAAGTGAAGTGCAGAAAGAAGGTGTTGAATGGATAGCTATGCCAAATGATGCAAACCAATATGCACATGATTTGTATCAAACATTGCGGATGTTAGATGCACGAGGTTTTCGTCAGCTAATTGTTGAGTCGGTGCCAGAGAAAGCGGAATGGGATGCGATTCGCGATCGTTTGCAGCGAGCAAGTTATTAAATTGTTTCTGTTGTTATTGTCCTTGCGCTAACGAAAATCCAGGCTTCCCATCAAACAGATATAAATTCTCTGTCTTAATAACATCTAAACCCAATCGATCAAACTGTTGCAACAAATCAATGATGTCTTGATGCGTGATCACTTTCACTATTTTTAAATCGGCATCTGTTTGAAAGCGCACGCTACAGTGTTCGGCGTAAGGTGCTTGAATCATGCAGTTGGGCCATACTTTTAAACCACGACTGGTAATGACAATAGGTTGTAATGCGCTTTTTAGGGTTAATATTTTTTCGCCCAGTTCTTCTGGCGTGCTTGTTGGGTTATCAATAAAAATATCCACGCCAACTAATTCTTTTTTCGCGCGCGTTTTTTTGTATTCGCCATAGCATTCAATGTTTGCACGTGTTTCTTTATATTCAACGGGGGTGAAGTGTGACGGTTTCTTGCCGAGGCGTGCAACGACAGCGTCAGCAAATTCATCCGTACCGACTTTCTTTTTGCTGCGTTCAGCGGAATAAATATCTGCCGTATGTAAACCCTCTTCCAGTGTGACTAACCAAGCATTTTCAATCAATGCTGCTGTGTCTGGTTGATTAATGTGAATTAGCATTTGTATCGCAGCATTCAGTAAGCCCGATGGATTTGCAATTTGTTTGCCAGCAATATCCGGCGCTGATCCATGAATCGCTTCAAACATCGCCATTTGATTGCCAACGTTAGCAGAGCCCGCTAAGCCAACAGAGCCTGCAACTTGTGCAGCAACATCTGATAAAATATCGCCGTATAAATTCGATGTCACAATCACATCAAAACGTTCAGGTTGTGCAGCAACTAATGCTGTACCAATATCAATGATCAAATGTTCTGTTTGGATTTCTGTGTATTGCGCGGCAATTTCATTAAACACTTGATGAAAAATGCCATCAGTCATTTTCATGATGTTATCTTTGGTGAGACAAGTCACTTTTTTGCGATTAAATTTACGCGCATATTCAAATGCATAATGCACGATGCGTTCACATCCGGGACGTGAAACTAATTTTAAACATTGATACATATCTTCAGTTTGACGATGTTCGATGCCAGCGTAAGTGCCTTCTTCATTTTCACGAATAATCACCAAATCCATATCCGGGTGTTTGGTGGGTACGAAGGGTGCATACGCGATACAAGGGCGCACATTGGCATACAGTCCTAATGTTTTGCGCAGTGTCACATTTAAGCTTTTATAACCGCCACCTTGTGGGGTTGTAATCGGGCCTTTTAAAAGAACTTTGGTGCGCTTTAAAGATTCCCAAGCGCTATCTGGGATACCAGAACTGAAACCTTGTAGATAAACTTTCTCGCCAATTTCAATAATTTGCGGATCAATTTGCGCATTTGCTGCGACCAGAATTTTCATTGTGGCAGCAGTAATTTCAGGTCCGATACCGTCGCCATAAGCAAGCGTGATGGGTGTTTTCACTGGCATGGATGGGTTCCTCACAGGTTGCCGATTTGTTTAGTATAGCAGGGATCCGCTGAGGTATTTGGATACTTGTTTTTTGCGGTACGCTATATTACACTTATATGTATCGATCATCGAAAAGTAAAAATGGAGCCGCCAGTGCAAACTGCCAAAATTTCCTCTAAATTTCAAATCTGTCTGCCTAAAAAGATACGCGAGCAATTGCATATTAAGTCGGGGCAAGTATTTATATTAATTACAAAAGGGCACTGTTTAGAACTTGTACCTAAACGCGACTTGAAAAGTTTGCGAGGCATTCTTGCCGGTTCAAACACAGAAAACATTCGGGACAGAAGTGACCGCACATGAAAAAACTAGTTGATACTTGTGGATGGATTGAATGGCTAAGTAATGGAAAATTAATCTCCCATTTTGAACCCTACTTAGTTGATACAAAAAACTTACTAATCCCAACTCTCATACAATTTGAATTATATAAATGGATATGCCGAGAAAGGAATATCGCGACCGCGCTCGAAATAATAGGCGCTACAGAAAGTGCTACTGTTATTTCACTCGATACTAATCTTGCGCTTTTTGCTGCTGATTTATCAAAAGAACACGGCTTAGCAATGGCTGATGCTATAATCTATGCTACCAGTCAAAAAAATGAAGCCTTACTTATTACTTCAGATAAGCATTTTAAAAACTTACCTCAGGTTAAATATCTGGAAAAATAATTTCAAGTGCAGAGAGTAGGCCAAAGGCCTTAAAGCCGTTAGGCCCAGCCCAGGCAAAGGCGCGTTTTTTGCGCCGCCTGCCTGGGTTTATTTATTCAACAACGAATGCATGATTAGAGCGCCTTCCCAGCAGGGGAAGGTGGCGCAACGCGCCGGATGGGGGAGTCAAAAATATGGAAATAGTTTATATTATATTTAGAGCAATTATTTTTATTCCCCCATCCGGCACTTCGTGCCACCTTCCCCTGCTGGGAAGGCGTTCTCACAGTAATTGTAAACAGCCCCTATATTAATGCGCATGCGAAAGTTTGGAAGCAGGCACCAATTCTGCAACCACCTTTTCCATACGCATGGAACGTGACCCTTTCACAAGTATGGTGCTTCCATTGACTAAATGCGGTTGCAAAGCCGCTAATAAATTTTTACGATCTGTAAAGTGTGCTGCATTCTTGCCAAAACTTTTCGTAGCAGCTTCTGATAATTCGCCAAGCGTGAAAAGATGATCAATGCCAGCAGCTTGTGCTTTTTGTCCTGCGGCTGAATGCAGCTCTTTTGCATTGGGGCCAAGTTCTCGCATATCACCTAATACCAAAATCTTTTTACCACTAAAAATAGATAGCGCATTAATCGCAGCATCTAACGAAAAAGGATTAGCATTGTAAGTGTCATCAATTACGCGCATACCGTTTGGTAGCAAATGCTGATTCATACGACCTGGTGCGGGTTCTACATTTTCTAAACCGGTTTTAATTGCTGTTAAGTCAATGCTGAGTGCTAAAGCTGCAGCAGTTGCAGCTAATGCATTCATCACATTGTGCTTGCCAAGTAGTGGCAGGTTCACATCAACTTTACCAGAAGGTGTCTGTAGCGTAATTAATTGATGTGTAGTACTGTTATTGTTGATAGGTGTGGCGCTCACATCTGCTGCATGTTCTAAACCAAAAGTTAAATAGCGATGCGTGGCAACTAGGTCTCGCCAATAATCAAAGAAGGCATCGTCTTTATTCAAAATGCCAATGCCATTTTGTGGCAGGCCTAAAAATATTTCTCCTTTGGCGCGTGCAACACCGGCAACATCTTTTAATCCTTCAAGATGGGATTCTGCAGCATTATTAATAACGGCAATCTGCGGTTTTGCCAATGCGGTGAGATACGCTATTTCGCCAGAATGATTCATCCCCATTTCTATCACACCAAAACGATGCTTATTGTTAAGACGTGACAATGTTAATGGTAAGCCAATGTTGTTGTTGAAATTGCCAATGGTTGCTAATACTTCTTCTTCACTGCCATCACAGTGAGCACGTAAGATAGAGGCGATCATGTTTTTCAACGTGGTTTTGCCGTTGCTACCCGTGACACCAATCAGCGGTAAGGAAAAACGTTGACGCCATATTTCACTGATTTGACCGAGTGTATGCAACGTATCAGTGACTTCTATTTGTGGAATAACAGAATCTATTTTGCGACTGACCAGGGCTGCTACTGCGCCATTTTTATAGGCTTCTTCTACAAAATCATGTCCATCAAATTGTTCGCCAACAATTGCTACAAATAAATTGCCGGGAGAAAGTGTACGCGTATCAATGCTAAGCCCAGTGAATGTTATGTCTGGATGAGTGCAGTGAGCGGCGAGATGTTTGGCGAGCTCTGCTAGTGTCATTGTAATCATGGGAGCGCTTTCCGTGAGAATTTTTAATTGGAAGTATGATAGCCGATTTTTTATGAGGGAGCTATTTTGAAAGACTGATTTTCTTTTTTCTTTTATTGTTAATTCAGTGCAAATGATAAGCAGCGTGATTGAGATAAAATGCCTTTTTTGCCAGCAAATTTTATCTTAATTTTAATGCTAAACAATGGCTTATCTGACAATTAAGGTTGCGTTAAGCTGGCTTAATTAGGATGAATGAAGGGTTATCGTTTCTCGTGTGTGCGAGTTTTTTTCTTAACTTTTATCATCTGACGGGGGCCAACAATGAATATAAAAAAGTTTTTTCGTACTTTGAAAACAGGCGCGGAATATTTCTCAACGACAGCAGGCGCTGCCGCTTTTATTTTTGGTTTGATAACAACACTGGTAACAGTTTCATTTGCTATCTCGATGCCCATTACCATTGCAATTGGTCTGACGTTTGGTTATATCGGCATGCGGCGTGCATTACAAAGAGAAGCGGAGGCGGATGTTGAGCGCACGCAGCGTGAAGAGTTTCAGCAGGGCCAAGGCGAATTGTTGGAGAGAACCAGGGAGCTTGATAAAAAAATCTCAGAGGTCGTTGTTTTAGAGCATAAAATCGAAGAAGATCTACAGCATGATCATCAGTTACAGTTGCAGGCGTCTCCGCAAAATTTTACGGCTAATTTAGCAACGTTTTTTCAAAGTCAATCTAAGGCACCCACTGTGATGCCAGCACTATTGGCGCCTAGAAATAGCGATAAGCGGCGTTTTAGTTGGTCTTAATAAATTTTGACTAGCACAACGATTTTATGAATCTTGCCTCTCAACTAATCTGCAATTTGTGCCTAAGTTTATGTTGAGAGGATATCTTTTTCAAATAAGAGAACATATACAGAGTTGCTTATGTTCAAGCCGCATGTTAAAAATGCGCAGCCATTTTGATTAGAATTGCGAATAATATGAATTATCCTTTAACCAAAGAAATTTCTTACGTTGATCCACTGCAACTTTTTGCTAGGTTCTCAGCAGACGATGGCGCTGTGTTATTAGATAGCTCACAGTTAAGAGAAGGATGTGGTCGTTATAGTTTTATTGGTGTCGATCCATTTTCAAAACTTAACAGTAAAAATGGTGTCATTCAATTAAATGAGAAAACAATTCACGGTGATCCTTTTCTGGTTTTGCAGCAGCAGCTTGCTTTATTTTCTTTAAAAAATCATGCAGGATTACCGCCTTTTCAAGGCGGTGTGGTTGGATATTTTAGTTATGATTTGTGTCATCATCTTGAAAAGATAATGGCTGTTGCAACAGATGATATGCAATTCCCTGACATGGCATTGGGATTTTATGATTTGGTTATAGGCATTGATCATGAGTTAAAGCGTGCGTGGATTTTTTCCAGCGGTTATCCGCTTCAGGAAAAAAATGCACGTCAATCGCAAGCAGAAAAACGTTGTCAGTGGTTAGCAGAAAAGCTTAAAGAGCCACTTGTTGAATCAACATTATCAACTGCAATACTGACAGAGATTCAATCTAATTTTACAGCAGAAAGCTATCAGCGTGCTGTGCAACAGGTGACTGACTATATTCTTTCTGGCGATATTTTTGAGGCGAATATTTCTCAGCGTTTTAAAGCATTTTTACCCTCTGATTTAACAGCATTTCAATTGTATCAACGATTGCGATTATTAAATCCAGCACCCTTTGCAGCATATCTTTTTTTTGATGATGTGGTGCTTGCATCAGCTTCTCCCGAACGATTTTTAAAGTTGCAGCAAGGAAAAGTTGAAGCGCGTCCAATCAAAGGCACGCGAGCGCGCGGGGCTACCTTAGAGCAAGATGAATCTCTCGCCAAAGAGTTAATGCAAAGTGAAAAAGATCTTGCAGAGAATGTGATGATTGTGGATTTATTACGTAATGACTTATCTCGTGTCTGTCAAGATCATAGTGTTAATGTGCCACAATTATGCGGACTTGAAAGTTATGCAACCGTACATCATTTAGTGTCTGTTGTAACGGGCACATTACAAGTGAATTATGACGCTGTTGATTTGTTGCGTGCAGCTTTTCCCGGTGGATCGATTACAGGTGCGCCGAAAGTTCGAGCAATGGAAATTATCGCTGAAATAGAACCAACATGTCGCGGTCCTTATTGTGGCAGTATTGGTTATATTGGTTTTAATGGTGATATGGATTCTTCAATTGTTATTCGTACGTATGCAATAAAAAATAATATTGTGACATTCCAAGCGGGTGGGGCTGTGGTTGCCGATTCAGATCCTATGGCAGAATACGAAGAAACATTAGTGAAAGCAAAAGCGCTACAATGTGCTTTACAGAATTTATGATATTACTAATCGATAATTATGATTCTTTTGTTTATAACTTAGCGCGCTATGTAGGTGAGCTAGGATTTCTGCGTCGCGTTGTCCGTAACGATGCAATTACCTTAGCAGAAATTAAAATCCTGAATCCTTCTCATATTATTTTATCACCAGGACCTTGCACGCCAGATGAGGCTGGTATTACGTTAGAGGTGGTGCGTGAGTATGGTGCATATATTCCAATATTAGGCGTGTGTCTGGGTCATCAAGCTATTGGGCAGGCTTATGGCGGTATTGTGAGGCGTGCAGTCAAGCCTATGCATGGAAAGTCTTCTGTTATCACGCACACAGGAAAAAATATATTTATTGGTTTGGATAATCCGTTGCAAGTCGCGCGCTATCATTCGTTAATTGTCAGTGATGAAAGCTTGCCTTCAATGTTAGAAGTGACAGCTAGAAGTGTAGAAGGTGAAATTATGGGATTAGCACATCGCGAATATCCTGTATTTGGTGTGCAATTCCACCCCGAATCTGTGTTAACGCAAGGTGGATATGCTTTGCTGAAAAATTTTCTTAGCTATCGTATTTAAAACCAAGCCGTGCAAAATGTCCTTCAAGTTCGTCAACATTATTGAAACGAATTCTGACAAAGCCACCGCCGCGTTGTTCGCAATCAATTTCCACGCGATTGCCGATGTGATCTGACAAAGCTACTTCTAAATGTTTAATATTTGGATCGCTAAACGCGCCTTCATTTGGTGATGCGTTTTGGAGTTTTTTAGCTTCGCTTTCAAGTTTACGCACACTCCAACCTTTTTGGATAGCTTGATCAGCTAATGCAAATTGTGTAGAAAGGGCCACGCCCGCTAGTATTTTGCCGTGTCCTTCCGAGAGCTCGCTTTTTATCAGTAATTCTTGAACACGCGGATCTAATTTTAATAATCGCAACGTATTGGTAATGCTAGTGCGTGATTTGCCAACGGCTGCTGCGACTTCATCATGTAGATAACCAAATTCATCAATCAAGCGTTGATAAGCTTGGCCTTCTTCAATCGGATTTAAATCTGCGCGACTGATATTTTCGATGATTGATGCTTGCAGCGCTTGTTCGTCAGTGTAATAACCAATTAAACAACTGATTTCACCAAGGCTCGCCAATTGCGCCGCGCGCCAACGCCGTTCTCCAGCGATAATTTCGAATTGTTCGTTGGGAAGAGGGCGGACAATAATAGGCTGTAACAAACCGCCTGTGGTTTTGATTGAGTCGGCTAATTCTTGTAATTGTATCGGATCAAAATGACGACGTGGTTGGTATTTTCCGCGAACCAGTCGATCAATGGAAATTTGTTGTAGTACCGGCTTTGGTTTTGTCATATGGCTTCCCTAGAAGAGCGAGGCTATTATCCGGTAAAAATCAATTATATAAAAGCTAGTTTATAGGGGTTGTTGAGATTTCACCTTGTTGTCATCCCGTGCTAAAAGCATGCGCAGGATGACAGGATTTATTTAAATCTTAACTTTAGAGACAGAACCTAAGAGAAAACTAGGCTAAATGAACTTTTTTTTTGCGGTTTATGTAGTGCTGAACAATGCTTTTACTGTCTCGACACTGCAAAGCGATGATTTTAACTTGTTGATTTACAAAGATTGATTTACAGTAATTTTGGCCATTTAAACGCTAAGAGGAATACAAATGCATTTTGTGTTTCGTCTTGTAAAGCTAATTTTTATTCTTGAGTTTGGTATGACTCAAGCATCATTTGCGGCTACTGCAACGACAAGTTTACCTGTCAGTGCGACAGTTTTAAGTGTTTGTATCGGATTAACAGCAACACCATTGGCATTTGGTGCATATGATCCGACTTCAAGTTCATCCAATACAAACATGAATACTATTACAGTTCAATGCACGTTAAATAATTCTTATAGTATTGCGTTAAATAAAGGAATTTCCAGTGCTGGAACAGTTGCTATGCGCAAGATGACAAATGGATCAAATACGCTTAATTATACTGTTTATACTGCGTCAAATTATGCCGTAATTTGGGGTGATGGTACATCTGGAACGAGTGCAGTTGCTGGTACTGGAACGGGATTGCCGCAAAACTATGATGTTTTCGGGCTTATTCCCTCGCGGCAAACTTCTATTGCTGGCGTTTATGCCGATATTATTACTGTGACGGTGACTTACTAATGAAATATTTATTTTTATTTGCCAGTTTTTTGTTAGGGCTCTTTCCACTATTTATACATGCAGCAGCCATTCAAGTGACACCGACACGAATAAATTTAGATAACAATGCAGCTATTGCAACGCTAGGATTGTCTAATAAAGCCAGTACGCCTTCAATGATACAAATACAAATCACGCATTGGACACAAACAGGCGATCAAGATGTCTATGTGCCTTCAACTGATTTAATTGTTTCGCCACCCATTATGTCAATTGCACCAGGCAAGTCACAATTAATCCGGATTGCTCTTAGAAAAAATAGCGAACAACGTAACGAAGAAGATGCGTATCGAATTTATGTCCAAGAAATTCCAAAATACCATCCAGCAAATATGCCTGGTGTCGCATTTGCTTTACGATTTGGTATTCCTATTTTTATTGCACCGACGGTTGCAGTTAAACATGTTTTAGAATGGAAAACAGAAAAGTTAGCTAATAATAATTTGCAATTACTTGTGATGAATTCCAGTAACACACACGTACAATTCACGCACTTAACACTGATGGATGCAAGCACGCATAAATCATTAATATCGCAAGATGTGTTTGTTTATTTGCTTCCGCATCAAAGCAAAGAATGGCTATTTAAATTAAGTTCTAACCCCGGCCAAAATATAGAAGTGCATGCTATTTCAGATTGGGGAATCTTATTAGCAAAAATAAATGCATGAAAAATTATCGTATTGGTAGCATAGTATTTTTAATATTGTGCGTCACAATGTGGGAGCCTATTTATGCGGCTACTATTAAAAAAATTCCTACGACGTATACAGAATTATTATTAGCCGTCACCTTTAATCAAGAAGATCTAAATCGTATTGCAATCTTTCTTGAATCATCGCAAGGTGAATTATTAGTTGATCGTGATGAAATACAATTATGGCATTTGCGCTTACCAGTCGCTCCGCCAATTTTTTATCAAGATCATTATTTTTATCCTTTGTCGGCCTTTAAAGGTTTAGTTTATGAAATCGACAAAATACACATGACTATTCGAATAAAAGTTCCCATTGATATACTTTTAGAAACAAAAATTACACCTAACAATGCCAATTTTACGGCACCTGAAATTTCAAATTTAGGTGGGTTTGTAAATTATAATGCCAATGCCCAAAAAGCACCGGGCCAATCTCAAATTAGTGGCATTCTTGAAGGCGGTTATTTTAATTCTTATGGTGTTGGAACTTATAGTGAATTAATGAAAGTTGCAGGACCTACACACAAAGCTATTCGCTTAAGCACGACATGGACGAGAGATCTACCAAATGAAATGAAAAGTTTGCGGCTTGGCGATACTTTTACAGTGCCAGCAATGTGGGGACAGGCGGTTGGTTTTGGTGGAATACAATGGGGAACTAATTTTTCGACTCAGCCTTATTTTATACCGTTTCCTTTGCCCACATTGCGTGGAGAAGCAACCATTCCCTCTACCGTAAATCTTTATGTCAACAATACGTTAATTTCAAAAAATAATATTCCCTCAGGCCCTTTTAGCGTGACGAATATCCCAACTTTAACGGGTCAAGGAAATATAAATTTGGTGGTAACCGATTTATTAGGCCGCCAACAAATTATTAATGTGCCATTTTATAGTAGTAGTAATTTGTTAAAAGCGGGATTACATAATTACGCGTATGAAGTTGGTTTCATCCGCAATAATTTTGGTATTGCAAGTAATGACTATGGACGCGCAGTATTAGCAGGAACGGATGATCTCGGTATGACAGAAAATTTCACACGAGAATGGTCAGCTGAATTATTAAGAAATCAACAAACAGTTGGTCTTGGCGGTAATTTTTTATGGAATAACAAAGGCGTATTAAGTCTTGCCGTGGCAGAAAGTCATGTCAGCTCAGGCGTTGGTAGTTTGTTACTAGTGGGATTTCAACGTCAAACGTTAAATGCGTTTAGCTTTGGTTTTAATACGCAACTGACAACCTCACAATTTATGCGACTAGGCATTCAGCCAGGTGCATTTTCACCCAGCATGCAAACACAAGTATTTGCGAGTATGCCATTAAATGATGCTTCTTTAGGCGTAAGTTATACGCAACAAAATAATCGCGGCACAATGAATGCGAGTTTTTTGACGCTGACTTACAATAAAAATATTACTCGCGCTTGGGCATTGAATGTAACGACGTTAACTAATGTCGGTGGTGGTAGTAATAAAGCAATTTTTCTGACGCTTACGCATCCGATGGATGAGCGTACTTCCATTGCCGCTAATGGAATGGGGCAAGTGGGAGGCAGTCAAGCGGCTGTTAATCTACAACGTACCTTACCGACTGATTCTGGTTACGGTTATAATCTTTATGGATCCCAAGGTTCGCAAACGAATTATCAGGCCACACTAAGTGCGCAAAACTATGCGGGTAATTATTCTACGATTGTTTCTCATCAGGCACGTCAAACCGGCTATCAAGTTAATGCAACCGGTGCTGTTGCTATGTTGGGTGGAAATCCTTACTTGTCACGTCAATTGACAGATAGTTTTGGTGTGGTGCAAGTGCCAGGATATTCTAATGTAAATGTTTATTTAAATAATCAAGTTGTCGCACAAACAGATCGTCATGGTAATGCTTTGATTCCCCATTTATTAGCATACAACAAAAATACTATTCGTATTAATCCACGCGATTTGCCGTTAACAGCCGAAATAAATGATGATGAGTTAGATGCAGTTCCTTATTATCGCAGTGGTTTAGTTATCCGTTTTCCTGTGCATCCTGCGCAAGATGCATTATTAACAGTGTTGCTGACTTCTGGGAAGCCACTACCGACAGGTGCGCTTATTTCTATGTCTGGCCAAACAAAAGAATTTCCTGTTGCGGAAGGTGGTGTGACATATCTTTCAGATTTGCAGGCACAAAATCATTTGCGTGCGAGCTGGGGAGATGAACATTGTGAGTTTGATGTACCTTATACAACAACAGAAAGTTCATTACCTAATTTAGGAACCTTCGTGTGTCGACAAACCGGATAAAAAATTTCATTGTTCATAGTTTAGTTGTGACAATGTCATGTTATTTCCATAGTGTATTTGCAGCACTGGCAACTTGTACTGTTTCAACCACGCTGCCGGTCAGTTTTGGTAATTACAATCCATTTAATTTAACACCGATCGACACGACTGGAACAATTCATGTTAGCTGTACGGCTCTTCTTGCGGGAGGTTTGGTTAATTACACAGTGACGTTAAACCCAGGTTTGTATGGCACATTTGCAACGCGGGAAATGGCGAATGGAAGCTATCGATTAAATTATAATATTTATAAGGATGCTACACGTTTATCAGTGTGGGGAGATGGTACATCAGGCACCTCAACCAATACGGGTTCTTGTTTGCTTGTCATTGGCGGGAACTGTGCTGCCGATTTTTCGGCTTATGGACGTCTGCCTGCCGAGCAAAACGCGGGAGTAGGGGCTTATGCTGACACAGTGACAGTTACGATAACGTATTAGAGTTTTATTAGAATAATGATTGCGGCTAAAAATTTACAGTTACGTTGATAGTCGAAGTTGCAACAACTGCTGGCTTTGGTTTTTTAACCGTTGGTAAAATCGGTACACTGCAAACATCACTAAACGATGGATAATTTTGAAAGTTATTCGCACTCAGAAGATTCTTAGTATTGATTGCATATAAAGGCGAATGTACTGCCAATGCGTTATCGGTTTTTTCTGGTTGAACTGCTTTGTTTATTGCAGCTTGTTCTTGCGTGATCACAGTATAAGGTGTATTTAGTCCGCAAGTGACAACAACTGCTTTAGAGTTTTCTTTACGAGGATCAAAAGTCATTTGATTTAACATTTTAGTTTGATAGAGAGCACTGCCACCGTCTCCGACTAAGCAGAAGCTAATCACCTTGGCATTGACTTGGAATGTTGTAGTTGCTGTATTCGCCAGTGCAGTGATAGAAAAAATATTACTTAGAAAAAAAACAGTGAGAAGTTCGCGTTTTGTGATTTTCATTTTGCCACCTCCCAACCAATTTATAGTTAAAAAGTGATAGTGGTAGTAATTGTATCGGTAAAGCTGCCTGCAATAGTACTTTGTGAGTTAGGTATCAAACCGTAAGCCGTATAATTTTGAAGGACTCCGGAGCCTGTTGCACTTAGCGTGCTGCCTGTTGTGCCATCACCCCACAATGTGCTATGTCCTGCATCCTGGTAGATATTGTAATTGAGGGTTGCGCTCGCACCATTTGTCATTTTGCGTTGAGTAATTGTGCCACCGCTAGTTGTGCCCCCATTTAATGCAACCGTATAAGCATTCGCATTCGTACAGGTTACACCAATTGTGTTTGTGCCTGGTGTATTTGAAGTTGAAGTTGGATCATAGCTTCCAAACGCTAATGGCGTTGCTGTTACAATGCAATTATTAATTACGGTTGCACTCACAGCGAAACTTGTCGTTGCTGTACCGGCAGAAGCGGTATGGGTTTGAAATACCAGTGTTCCTATCGCTAGTGCTGTATATAAACGTTTCACAACCATTGCTTTACCTCTCCTTGGTAAGTTGGTTTGTTTATTTATTTCACTCCAAAGATTAGTATACTCTTACTTTTAGGCCGTGTGACACAATTCTGAGGTGTTTAGGTTATTAATTAAACAGTATTGCTCACGTGCATAATTTTAGATCAACTGCTTTGAGATCTGGACTGGTGATTCCTCTTTTTTTATGGATAAGTTTCTTCCCAGGCAGCATTGGGTTGACTGCTAGGACTGGTAATCGCAACACTATTTAATGAAGCGGCAGGCATACCAGCTGTTGAGAACTGTGTCCAGCTCGTGCCATCCCAATGAATAAGGACCGGATTGGTTCCGGTATGTGTCACACCGGCTGCCCAACAATCATTAGTATTTGCGCAGGTAACACTTTTTAAGTCAGCGAGTGGCGTTGGATTTGACGCGTCTCGTGACCAAGCGCTTCCATTCCAATGTGCCATTACATCTTGACTACCACTTTCACCACCAACAGCCCAGCAGTCGGAAGTACTATTACAAAAAATACCTGTGTAGGTCACACTCGGTAAGGTAGTCGAATAATCGGCCCAATTTGCCCCATTTTTATTGGCGAAAGTACTACCGACGCCGACCGCCCAACAATCATTAACTGAGTTACAAAAAACACCATTAAAGGGATTGCTGTTAACATAAACTGAAAGAGTTGATTCATCTATCCCAACCCAAGCCACTGGTGTTCCCGTTCCATGATAAAATTTACCACCACCTGCAGAACTTCCCACGGCCCAGCAATCCGAGCTAGAATCGCATTGCACACTGGTTAAATTCGTACTGGCAACCGACCCTGTAGGAGTGAGTGCTGACCAACTGGTACCATTCCAATGTCCAAATCTTTTGGTATTTGCCACTGCGTGACAATCATTATTGGCATTGCAAAATATACTCGCATAAGTCCCCGATAATCCTGTTGCAACTGACGCCCAGCTACTTCCATTCCAGTGAAGAAAGGTTGTGCTAGCGCCGACCGCCCAACCATCTACGTATGAAAGCATCGAAATACCTGCCAGGTTAAATGCACCTGTAGCAGAAGCATTATTCCATACTACTTCGGTAGGTTTATTCCAACGTAGTAACGTAAAATTACTGCTTACTGTATTCCCGACAGCCCAAGCTTCTTGTAGCTGCACGGTATCTTGTATCGTACGCTTACCAAAAGGATCTCCAGGATTAGTGGGTGCTGTTAAGCTAGAGACACCACCTGATGAAGCTAAATTACACTGATACTGTCCAACGCCGGCTCCAGAGGCGTGTGCGGCGGCGGTGCTGCCATCGACGCCGCGTGTGACTCCTAAGAAATTGGTTGAATTAACAGAAGAATAATTCATTAATTCAGTATCAATCATAATACGCCCCGTGCTCTGGTAACTCGCTGTGCTGACGACGGGAATAGTCGTCGCACTAGCGGTTAATGCACCAGACAGCGTTGTTGCAGCACTAGCATAAAATGGTCCTGTTGCAGTAACGGTATATGCACCATCCCCAACAGTATTGCTAATACTAAGCCCAGAGCAAGCCGTGCGACTCGCCACTGTCGATAACGATAATTTATGT
>Ga0207042_1114_pt2 | contig 15416 bp, 13 predicted proteins | sample Alteio_BWMinCont_70_FD_153310 | JGI IMG/M metagenome (GOLD analysis project Ga0207042, IMG submission 153310) | Enriched cells from forest soil in Barre Woods Harvard Forest LTER site, Petersham, Massachusetts, United States -... | ecosystem: Environmental > Terrestrial > Soil > Temperate forest >... | reverse complement strand
CCGGTAGATATTATGTTGGAAGGTCACGTCGTCGCTCGCGGGCAGTTAGTCGCCGTTGACGATAATTTTGGTGTGCGTATTACTGAGCTGCCAAAGGTTAAGCGTTGATGACGCGTGCTGTTGAACGCGCGAGATGGCTCGGAATCGTCATGATGGTAGTTGGTCTTTGCCTGTGTGTTTCAACGGCGTACGCGTGGGACTTGCCTCAATCTGAGCGTATTCCATTCAAGGTCTCTGAATCCGACGATAACGCACTGATCTACCGAGCTGTGTTGGCATTCTTCGTGGCCGGTGCCGCAGCCTATGGGCTTGCCCGATGCATCAAGCGCTTTGCGCCGCATATCGCGAGTCGATCCATCGGCGTCGACAGGAAGCTGGAGCGTTTGGAAACCTTGCGATTGAGCGCTCGCTCTGTGCTCTACAGAGTGCGGATCGGAGATGAAGAATTAATCATTGGCGAGAGCGAACACGGTGTTGCTTTGCTCGCCAAACAATCTCATCATCAGGCATCACCAAAGGAATCGATCAATGAATAAGCGTGTTATTTCGATGGCAGCGATCGCCATGACACTGTTGTGGATCGGTTGCCTCGCACATCCATGCCTTGCTGCGCCGACCGATGCGCTTGCATTGCCGGGTTTGGATGTCAGGTTGTCGACCAATGGCAGCAAGCCCGACGAAATCTCATCGGCGCTCAAGATATTGCTGGGCATGACCATACTCAGTTTGGCTCCCGCTATCTTGGTCTCAATGACTTCTTTCATACGGATCAGTATCGTTCTTTCGATGCTGCGCCACGCGTTCGGTATGCAGGATACGCCGCCCAATACCGTCTTGATCAGTCTGTCGCTTTTTCTGACGATGTTTACCATGATGCCCGTGATTAATAGCGTGAATGCCGATGCTTTCCAGCCTTATATGGAAGGAAAAATTCAGGCCGCATCGGCGCTGGAGCGCGGCGTAAAGCCGCTGCGCGATTTCATGATCCGCCAAACGCGAGAGCAGGATTTGTCGCTGATGGTCGAGTTGTCGAAACAGCCGATGCCGAAAACGGCCGATGATGTTCCAACCTTGGAACTCATACCCGCCTTCATGCTCTCAGAGTTGCGTTCGGCATTTCAAATCGGTTTCGTGATTTTTTTGCCGTTTTTACTGATTGATTTGCTGATTTCGACCATTCTCATGTCGCTCGGCATGATGATGGTGCCTCCTGTAACCGTGTCCCTACCGGTGAAGGTGCTGATGTTTGTACTGATCGATGGATGGAATCTTGTCATTAAAGCCTTGGTCGGCACTTTCCATTAAATCGCCCGACGCAAACGGTTAAACGAAACACTTCGCAACTAATTCCGCATTCGTCTTTACTTCGAATTTCTCGTGGAGACGTTGCAAGTATGATCGCACTGTCGATGGTGTAATCTGTAGTCGCTTTGCGATTTCCTTGTGAGTAAGCCCTTCGGCCAACAGTTCGGTAACATTTAACTCGCGCACGGTCAGGCCGTCGAATGGCAGAGCCTTACGCAGCGATAATAACCAGGAATTCTCGATCTTTTGTTTATATGCAACCAATGACGTGGTTGTGAATTTACCAGTTTCTGCTTTCAGAAAGTCAATCAACTGCGATGGTAACTGGCCCGATGTTACGTCGGCCCATTGTGCTCGCAACAATTGCTCAAACCCGTGTTCCTCATACGATATATCCCCGACATCGTTCAAGATTGCGCAAAAGCGGAATCGCCAACTTTCTACGTCACCGGATTGATCCACCAAATACGCGCGGTTCTTACAGAGGAGTTGCATTATCCGTTCAAGTTCGGTGGACTTTTCTGCCAACTGCTGCGTACGAAAATGCACCATCTCTTCCAGCTTTGAATGATACTTGTCAAGTTCACGTTGCATTTCAAAAGACTGGACCGCGCGTTGGACAGTCAACGTAAAGTCGCTGCGCTCATATGGCTTAATAATAAACTTGTAAATACCGATTTCATTGATCGCCTCAACAATTACATCTACATCTGCATATGCCGTAACAACTATACAAACAACTTTTGGGTATGCGTCGCGTATTTTCCGTAATAGCTCCAGCCCACTCATTTTCGGCATGCGTTGATCGCTGATTACGCATGCAAGTTCGGAGGGATCCACCATTGCGGTAATTTTATTCCATGCCTCTTCGCCGTCCTTAGCCTCAAGTACCCGGAACGAATGACCCAGCACGTTTGAGACAGTACGGCGATTTATGTCTTCGTCGTCAACCACCATGACAGTCGGACGATTGGATTCGGGCATAAGGGTGATTATTTCACGCAAGCGTTCCACACTAAACAGACCCATTTTGTCTCCAAGAGTAAATTTCCGACGCCGTAGTTTCTCTGCGCCCGATTATTTCAGTCATCGCTTCGATTTCGCTCAAGGGGAGAGGTTCTCCCTTGCATAAAAGGCGCATCATTGCTGTTCATAGCTGATTTATTATATAAATCCATCAAATTTTGCTCTACGCTAGAGGCTAAAATTGAATTTTGGCGGATACATATTTCTAATCCAGTTGGAACGGTGATAGTTTTACCATTGATGTATTTCCATTGCCCCCCCCAAGTGGGGAGGGTAAAGGCCTTGTAAGGCACTTATGGTAATTTTTCACAGAATTTCGACGTTATGCGTAACACATTTGAAAGAAAAAACTCATAGGGCAACCAATATTAGTGAACTCAGCAATCGACTAATCTGATAAAAACTGTTGAAAGCGTAAGCAATATGGAATCACGCACGCGATATATTTAGTTTATCGAATGAGGCAATCAAACTGGCTTTATTTTTGGCGCGGATTTGGAAACGAAAATGTCGTCAGATAATTGTTTATGCTTCTGCGTCCAACACTGTCTGTAACGACGTCACGTTGGCCGCTAAAGGTAGGCGAAGTTGGAACGTAGTTCCTTCTCCGAGCACGGAATTTACGTTAAAGCGTCCATTATGCTTTTCCATGATGTCGTTCGAAATGTACAATCCGAGACCGGTGCCGGAACCAATTTCCTTGGTCGTGTAGAACGGTTCAAACATCCGCTTCATCTGTGAATCGCTCATGCCACATCCGTTGTCCACAAATTCAATCACTAAATGCCCTGAATCGATTCGACTGGAAATGCGCAGCTCGCCCACAATCGAACTATTAGTTTGTTGCCTGGTTCGGATTGCCTGACAAGCATTCACGATCACATTCATGAACACTTGGTTTAGAAGTGCCGGCCAACACTCGACTTCCGGGTTCGCGTTAAGTGCCAGGTGGAATGTCACGGAATGGACAAATTCTGCTCGCACAAGGTTAAGTGTCGAGCGTAGACCGCCTACAACAGCAACACGGTGACGTTCGACCTGATCCTGACGTGAAAAAGTGCTTAGATCCTGCACTAGCTGACGGATGCGCTGGGTGCCGGTCACAATCGTATCCAGTTTTATATAAAGTTCGTCAAAATTTCCATTTAGCAGGTCGGTGATTTCAATCGGGGCATCGTCACCTGATAATTTTAATAATAAATCGCGAAAACGAACCAAGTCAAATTCCATGGACTGGGCACTGATGTGAGTGTAGTTCAAGGGGTTGCTTATTTCATGAGCGATTCCGGCCATTAACATACCCAGGTTTGCCATCTTTTCCTGCAAAAACATCTGCTGATGAACTTCATGCAGTTGGTCGTAGGCATTTGCATTATCAAGAGCAATCGCTCCATATGAGCAGAGTGTTCGAATAATAAATCTTTCACGTTCATCATAGCTATCTAAACGCCGTGACTCAATCGATATGACCCCCAAAATGCGCTCATCGGCTAGTAACGGAATGCACAGCAGAATCGGCAACGAGTCGAGATTGGGTATAAATTCCTTGCCTTTTGGATTTGCTTCACCTTTAACGAAAATTTCCGTTCGTTCGCGTGCCGCTTGTGCACAGATTGAATCGGGACAATTCAATGGAATTGATGAATTGCATGAGGAAATAGATGAGTCATTGTCATACACTCGCTCAAGTGTGGCAGCTTTAATGTCCAACTTAAAAATGGTGAGGCTCTGCACGTTGAGCAATGTTTCCATATTTCGGCGCAATGTCTCGAATACTGCGCTCGCCGTTAAGTTAGCCGTGATCTGTCTGCCGACTTCGCCGAGATTTTGTAATGACTCAAGAGACTGATAAAGCTCTCCGTTGGCTTGATTGGCTGATTCGATGGCACAAATCAAGGCTCGATTAGTTCGGCTTAACTGATGGTTGGTGTCAACTATTTCAATCTGCTTCTGCTGTAGTTCCAACGTACGTTGCTGCACCTGAGTGTGAAGTTGTTGTTCGCGCACAAACAAATATCGCGTTCTGAATTTGACAATGAGATTTACCACAATGATCCCGACGAGGGTCATCGCCACATAGAACCACCATGTCTGATACCAGGCGGGTAGCACTTGAATTTGAAAAATTATTTCTTGTTTTGCCCATTTTCCGCTTCGATTCGAGCCACGAATGCGTAGCCGGTAGTTTCCCGGGGGGAGATTGGTGTACGAAGCGGATCGCCGCGTTGCGTCCGATTCGATCCAATTTGTATCGAATCCTTCTAGCCGGTAGGTGTAACGATTGTGTGACGGCGCTGAATAATCGAGGGCTGAAAAATCCACTGCGATACTGTTTGCATCCGGTTTGATAGAGATACTTCCGACATCCTGATTAGCCTGCATCACCTGAAAAGCAGATACCGATTTGCTACCTACACGGATGCCTGTCACAACCAAAGGTGGTTCATATTCCCACGCCTTGAATAGTTCAGGACGAACTACCGTTAATCCACCTAGTCCGCCAAAAAGTAACTCACCTTGTGCAGTCTTGGCGCCAGAGTGTGCCCAATAATTTGGCAAGATGCCCCAACTATCTTCTCTTTGAAATGAGTGAACCAGCAACGTCTTGGCGTCGATCATCGCTAAACCGCCGTCTGTGCTGGCCCAGATATTTCCCAACGTATCCATCAACAGCGTATCAACGTTGCTATTTGGAAGGCCTTGGATTGTATTGATATGTCGGAAGCGCATTGGGCCGAGGTCATTTGGTGCTTCAAGTAGGTTAATACCGCCGCCTTGTGTGCCTATCCACAACCGGCCAGAAGAATCAAACAACAAGGTTGAAATACTTGCAGACGACAAGGCAGATGCATTGGCTAGATCAGGCTGCATTTGCAATAATTCGTGTGTATCCAAGCGGAGCCGATACAGGCCACTATTGCGCGTTCCAATCCAAACGACATCGTCGTTCCCAAATTGCAGAGTCTCTATGATTGTGTTATTGAGAATTTCTGTACCTACCACGCGCTCGGCGTGCTGCCACTTGGACTCGACTAAGGAAATTGACCACAACCCATTTTCTGCCCCAGCCCAAAGTGTATTCTTGGACCTCAAAAGTGCGTTGACGGGCATGACGTCGAGCGGCGGGAAACTTAAATGCTGGAAGTGCTTGCCTAGCGCATCAGTACGAAATATGCCGCGCACCGTCGCCACGTAAATCGTCGCGTCGACAGGGGACGTAAAGGCAGAAACCGCCAGAGTCGGTGGCGCAACATCTGCATTCAACCGATGCATCTTCAGAGCTGCCTCATCGACAATTTCCACGCCATTGCTTTCCAGGCCCAACCAGATACTACCATTGGGCATTGTCTTGACAGTCGTGACATTGTTGTCCGCAAGATGGTTGGGCTGCGCAGAACTCGGAAACATGCTGGCGACGCCTGTTTGGTCAGGGTCATGGCTACTTACCCCTCCTTCCGTACCAATCCAGATCATTCCAGAGCGATCACGTAACATGGCCAACGCGGTATTGTTGATGAGACTACTTGACATACCAACGTCGTGGATTATCCTTTTTGCGTGCAAGGTGGCTGGGTCGATCACGATAATGCCATGATTGGTCCCGATCCAGATTTGGCCAGCGCTGGTTTCCAGAATGGAATTTGCCTGATCGTCGTTTTGCGAGATTTTCCCACTGTCGGCGACACGTATTTGCTGCACGTAATTTCGCGTAGGATCAATGACGAAGTTACCCTGCCCAGCAGTTCCTACCCAGATTCGTCCATCAGTGCTTTCTGTTAGGCAGCGAATGTATTGGTTTGCTCCCATCTCACGGGACAATGACACATCGACGAATTTATTTCCTATTTTATTGAAGTGCAATAAGCCTTTTTGGGTGCCTACCCACAAAGTGTCGTCGTGGTCCCGGATAATGGCTCGAACAGTATCTGTAGGTCGGTATTCAGCAATCCTGCCGTCGTGATGCAGATCCACATTCAAATTAGTGTCAGCGGCCAAATGAAGCAGTCCGCCAAGTGTCCCGACCCATAAGCCGTCCTTGCCATCATCTTCAATCGAATAAACGGACCGATTGATTGCGGCTGTTGAACCCCATTTAGCTACGATGAAACGATCATGCGCGCTATCGTAGCGTGCCAACCCGCCACCATTAGTGCCGACCCAAAGTCGCCCGCGTTTGTCGGTGTGAAGCACGAGGATCAAGCTATCTGGAAGGCTGTCGGGATCGCCAGGTATAGGTAGGTAGGTGTGGAATTGATAGCCGTCCCAGCGTGCCAATCCGTTTTGGGTGCCGATCCAAATGTAACCGTCACCATCTTGGGCTAGTGCTTGGGCAATCGGCGAAGGCAGGCCGCGTTCCGTTGTGAGATTTTGAAATACGGGATCAGTCAATTCCGACCAACGCGGTATTTGTGCGGCGGATGGCGAATTGGATGTTGCGATCGCGTTGTTTGACGTTGCCGCAATCAGCAGCACCTGGACCACCAAAAAGCGTCCCCAGCTCAACCAAGATGAAGCGGTACGGCTTGACCCTTTAAGTAAATGCGGCACAAGCTGGATCCTTTTTGTTTAAACTGAGAGAATTTTTAGTGGCCATGTCTTTACGGCGAAAGATCCCCGCTGACAATGTGATATATCCAAGAAATAGTATGTCGAGTAACATTTTCTGTCTAACCTGCAAATGCAGGTTGGATCTTTCAGACGCCAATGTATTCGAGATTGAAATGATTTTTCAACTTCAGGTAGGGTAATCGTGTGTGCGATCATTAACCTGGCAAAAAGCCTCGGGCTGTGTGCCATTGCCGAAGGAGTTGAAACTGCAGGGCAATTGGCGTTTCTGCGTGAACAGGGTTGCGATGAGGTGCAAGGCTATTATTTCAGCAAGCCATTGTCTGCTAATGAATTTTTCACATTTACTCAAGCGAAGTGACCTGGTCACGCTGCGCGATGATGTAGAAGCCGGCAATCCTATGCAGACTTGTCCAGACTCAATGCGCCGCTGCCGTGTATCACTACAAATAGCAGGCCGCCCATCATCGAGATATTCTTCATGAAGTGGATCATCGTGTTTTGCACTTGATCTGCCGGTACTGCCCAAAAGTTATGAAATACGATTGCGGCTGCAGCGGTGAATATCAACATGGCAGTAGCAGCCCAACGTGCGCGCCAACCGACGATGAGCATCAAGCCGCCGCCCAGCTCAACGAAGATCGCACCGATGGCAGCAAGCTGGGGTAACGGCAGACCCTTGCTGGCGATGTAGCCGACCGTGCCTTCGAATCCGGCGATTTTTCCGGCGCCTGACATGACGAAGATCAGCGCGATCAAGATGCGGCCGACTAGCGGGCCAAAGCGATGTAATGTGTTCATGGTGTATTCCTTAAAATTAAATAATTTGAATAGATATGACGAGGTAGGGTGGGCACAAAAGCGTACTCACCCTACGAAATTGATTAAGCCTGTTTGGTCAATCGCCCTTCGTTAAAATCATTAATCGCCTGAAAAATCTGCTCTTGCGAATTCATCACAAACGGGCCGTATTGCACTATCGGCTCGCGCAAGGGTTGACCGGCTATCAATAACGCGCGCGTCAGGCCTACGGCTTTCAAAACCACACCGTCTGCATTGGCATCATTCTTCAATATCGCCATGCGTTGACTCTGCACTTGCTTGCCGGCGATTTCCAATTGACCGCGATAGACATAGACGAACGCATTGGCGTCCGGTAGCAAGGTTTGGGCAAATTCGACTCCGTCTTCCAAGTGCAAGTCGAGATACAGCGGTTGCGTCACCTCGCGCTGCACCGCGCCCTGGATGCCGTGGCTGGCACCAGCGAGTACACGCACCGTCACCCCTTCGGGTGTGGTGAATTCCGGCATGTCTTCGCTTTGAATATCGCGATACCACGGTGCGCGCATTTTGTCCTTGGCCGGTAAATTCAACCACAGTTGAAAACCTTCCATGCGACCGTCGTCTTGCTCCGGCAACTCGGAATGGATCACACCACGACCGGCTGTCATCCACTGTGCGCCACCGTTTTGCAATAAACCTTCATTACCGTCACTATCACGATGGCGCATACGGCCTGCGATCATGTAGGTGATGGTTTCAAAGCCGCGATGCGGGTGATTTGGAAAGCCGCCGATGTAATCTTCCGGCTGGTCGGTGCCGAAGGCGTCCAACATCAGGAACGGATCGAGCCGATATTGCAAAGGCTGGGTCAATACCCGCGTCAATTTGACCCCGGCACCGTCCGACGTCGCCTGGCCGACGACCAATTGCTCGACTTCGCGTGATTGCCGGACCACCTCCGGCTGGTAAGCCTCGATTTTGGTTGCTAGTGTCATGATTGACTCCTTATGATCGTTCGTTTTAAGCTGCTTAAGCCAGCACCGCTTGCTCGATTTGTTCGATGGCCGAGCTCAATGCCAGTTGTTCGGCTTCCGGGCCCATCGCCAAGCCTTCAGCGTACGCGAATTGCACATCGGTCATACCCAAAAAGCCAAAGAAAGTCTTCAGGTACGGTGTTTGAGTATCATTGGGCGTATCGCGATATTTGCCGCCACGTGTCAGAGCGATGTAGACCTTCTTGCCTTTGAGCAAACCTTCCGGGCCGGTTGCGGTATAGCGGAATGTGACTTGCGCACGCGCAATGGCGTCCATCCAGTTTTTCAATTGTGCCGGAACGCCAAAGTTATACATCGGCACGCCCAATACCACGATGTCGGAGGCTTGGATTTCGGCAATCAATGCGTCGTCCAAGGCAACACGTGCGGCTTGTTCTGACGTGCGTTGGTCGGCTGGGGTGAACAAGGCCTGCAATGCGCCTTCGTCCAGCATCGGGTGCGGGCTGTGGCCGAGGTCACGCACGGTCAGTACGGCATCCGGTTGGTCGGCAATCAAGCGTTCAACAAAAGCATTGGCCAAACGGGTGGAATGGGAATTTTCAGCGCGGGCGCTGGAATTGATTTGCAAGATTTTCATGATGATTTCCTTTTCATGGTTACTACGCGATTAATTTCCCGTAGTTGAATCTGATGACTCACTTTAACCATTCCGAAATCAAACCGGAAGACCATAAATCGGATATCATTGTTCCGTTAATGGAACAATTGGACGAATATGGACTTGGAAGCGAATGATTTATTGCTATTTGCGCGGGTGGTAGGCGAGGGTAGCTTCAGCCGTGCCGCCGTACGTCTGGGCATGCCTAAATCGACCTTGTCGCGCCGTATGACGGCTTTGGAGGCACAACTCGGTGAACGACTGCTGTTGCGCACCACGCGCAAGCTGACGGTGACCGATTTCGGCCACAGCATGTTGCTACATGCGCAACAAGTGACATCGGAAGTGGAGGCGGCGCTGGCGCTGGCGCAGCATCGGCAAGTCGAGCCCAGCGGTCGTATGCGGGTATCGATGCCGTCCGACTTCGCCAATCTGGTTTTGGGGCCGATGTTGGCCAAGTTCGTGGCGGCCTATCCGACCATCTCGCTGGAACTGGATTTATCGCCGCGACGGGTGGATTTGATTAGCGAAAACTTTGACCTGGCAGTGCGCATGGGCGACCTTGCCAGCGATGCGTCGCTGGCGGCACGCCAACTGGCGGTATTTTCGACCGGCTTGTATGCGGCGCCCAGCTATCTGGCCAAGCACGGCATGCCCCTGGAGCCGGAAGCATTGATGGAGCATGACGTGTTACGCATCCTGGCGCGCACTGGCGACCCGATTCCCTGGCAACTAAGCCGCGCCGACGCGCAATGGGAGGGCACGCCACCCGGGCGCGTGACCGCCAATTCACCGGAGTTGCTGATGCAAATGGCGCGCGCCGGTGCCGGCATCACGGCCATTGGCGATCATTTCGCCGAACCGTTTTTGCGTAGTGGCGAGTTGGTCCAGTTGATGGCCGATTGGAGTTTGCCGTCGACGACAGCCTGGGCGGTATTTCCCGGTCGGCGCTTGATGCCGTCCCGTACACGGGTGTTTTTGGATGCTATGCTAGCGGAATTCTCCGGGCCGAATTGCCGGGAGAAAGAGGGGCAAATCAAGCGTGCAAAAGCGAAGCAGCTTGGGCGTTAGTTTCGTGGGTATAGTTGAAGGACGTTACACTAGTTATCTTAAATTGTTCATCAGACTTTTCTGTCGGTTGAAGGTACGTTATTGCGCATGGTCTACAAAAAGGTAGGGTGGGCACGCTTTTGTGCCCACGCTGCTGTCGGCAACCGCGTGGGCACAAAAGCGTGCCCACCCTACTCAAATCTGCCTAATGCGACCCACAGAATACTCGGATGAATCAGTAAATTAAATCCGATCATAGAAAGTACACATGGGCGTCTTATCAGGAATTCGCATCATCGAAATCGCCGGTATCGGCCCCGCGCCGTTTTGCGGCATGTTGTTGGCCGACATGGGGGCTGAAGTCATCCTGGTCGAGCGTGGCGCTGCCAAGGCGGGGGATGCGATCGATCTCGGCGATAAACTCATCGTCAATCGCGGCAAGAAATCGGTGGCGCTGGACTTGAAAGATCCGCAGGCAGTAGCAGCGATATTGAAATTGATAGATAGTGCGGACGCTGTAATCGAAGGCATGCGCCCGGGCGTCATGGAACGGCTGGGGTTGGGGCCGGACGTTTGCCTGGCACGCAATCCAAGCCTGGTCTATGGCCGCATGACCGGCTGGGGGCAAGATGGCCCGTTGGCGCTGGCGGCCGGGCACGATCTGAACTATATCGCGCTCTCCGGTGCACTGTGGTTTTCTGGATCACATCAACCCGGAATACCGCCCATGGCGCCACCGACCTTGGTCGGCTATATCGGCGGCGGTGCGTTGTATCTCGCAATGGGCGTCTTGGCTGGCATCCTCAATGCGCGCAGCAACGGTCAAGGGCAGGTTATCGATGCGGCAATCGTTGACGGCAGCGCCAATATGATGAACTTACTGTTGTCCTTGCATGCATCGGGAAAGCAACCGTTTGAACGTGGGCAGGGTATTTTGGATGGCCCGCATTGGTATGGCAGTTACACCTGTGCGGACGGAAAATTCATCACCATCGGTGCACTTGAGCTGCAGTTTTACGCACTGCTGCTCACTAAGTTGGGCCTGGCAGATGAGCCTGATTTTCAGCGCCCGTACGATCCAAGAACCTGGGCAGCATTACGCGTGCGCCTAACGCAAATTTTCATCGCGCAACCGCGTCAGCACTGGATAGACCTACTCGAAGGCAGCGATGCCTGCTTTGCACCGGTTCTTACGCCAGCAGAAGCGATGCAGCATTCGCATATCGCCGCACGCGGTATTTACGCCGAACGCGACGGTGTGCTGCAAGCGGCCCCGGCACCGCGTTTTTCAGCATCACCATGTGACGTGCCGGGTGCGATTCCGGCGCGCGGCGAACATGGGGACGAGGTGTTGCGCAATATTGGCTTAAGCGCTGCAGATATTGACGCATTGTTGGGGTAAATCGGATCTGCGCGGCTGCAATCAGCGCTGTCGAGCGCTATTGATTTTGAATGGAAAAATGTCCGCTGGAGTTCAATCCAGCGGACATTTTTTTGGTGTGTGTGTATTACATCAGTTGGTCGGCGCGACGTTGGTTTGTACTGTCCAAAGATCGTTCAAGTAACCGGAAGTGCCTGCAGAATCGAGCCCAGTGCCGCCAAACAAGTAGAAATTATTTGCGCTTCCCGGCACGAACCAACTTGTGCCCCAAACGCGGGACCCTGGCGTGTTGTAGTTGCTCGGTATTGTCGACGGCGTGGCCGACACATAGACGCCAGCCGTGCCTTCAATTTTCACACCACCCATCCAGGCCCATAGACCGTTCTTTGGATTGAAAACCCACAATTCATTCAGTGCGCCGCCGCCATCGTTGGCCGTTGTGGTGCTGGTCGAGTCGGCGCCGCTGCCGCCGAACAGCCACAGGTAACCCTTGGTAGGGTCGACCCAGCCAGAAGCACCTAAGCGTCCGCCAGGCACATTTGCCGAAGCGCCGTTGGCGGCAACCGTTGAGCCTTGATTGCCATAAACACTGACGGCGCCATTGATACTGGAACCTGTGATCCAAGTCCATTGTTGCCCCCCTGTTGTCGCGCAACCGGTAGTCAATTGAGAGGTACATGGTGGCAATGGGTTGTACATCCACAAGTCATTCAAGGAACCTAGCAATGCATGGCCGTCAAAGCCCTGACCGCCAAATAGCCAAAGGTTGCCGGATTTATCGGTCCAGGTTTGTGGACTGATACGAGCGCCGGGATTGCCGGTCGTGCCTGCTTGTGCGCCATAGGTGCCGGTCGTGTTGACTGCTGTCGCCGTAGCCGCTGCACTGACCAAAACCCATCCTTGTTTACCATTCGGGTGCAACCCCCCTGGTGTAGTGGTTTGAGGATTCGGATCGTAGCTCCATAGATCGTCGAAAAATACCGGGGTGCCGGTGGAATTGACCGATTCGCCGCCAAACAAATAAAACACTTGCGTATTATCTGTCAAGGTCGCGGTCCAGCTGGCGGCAAATGCACGTCCAGCCGGCGAGTTGGCGGTGCTGCCCGTACCTTGCGTACCCGCTACGCTTGCTGAATTTCCAATGCCGGAACCTGCTACCCAAGTTGCTTCACCGGTCTGCGAATTCAAGCTCCACAAATCGTTCAAGTAACTGGCAATGCCGTTTTTGTCATAGCCGCTGCCGCCGAACAACCAGAAGGTTGCAACGCCGTTGGTATCAATAGAAGTCCAGCTTACAGGTGCGCTGCGTGCGCTGATGACGTTGGACGAAGCAGTGACGCCCGTTGTGGCGGGATAAATTCCCACCGAGTTCGCCCTGTTGGAGCCGCTAACCCAAGTCCATTGCCCCCCCGTTGCCGAGCAACCGGTAGTCACTTGAGCGGTACATGGTGACATCGGGTTGTACATCCACAGATCGTTAAGGGCGCCAGTTGTGCCGGCAGAATCGGCGCCAACCCCGCCGAACATCCACAGCATGCCCTGTGGGCTGGTCCAGCTGGCAGCACTTTGGCGCGCACTCGGCTGGTTGGCTGCTGATGCCACGAACTGGGTTTGAAAATCGCCAGGGGAATTGGCGTACTTGGCGCCGCCTATCCATGCCCAATTTTCGACACCGTTAGGGTTGACAGTCGAGTTGGCAGGTACAGGCACCGGCACACTGACAGTTTGCACCCGGCTGGCACCGGTTCCATGATCGTCGATCACGTTGACGGTAACCTGATAATTTCCTGGTTGCGCATAAAAATGCGTGACCGGGCTGCCGGTGAGTAACTGGGTACTTCCCGCTAATGGTTGATCGCCGAAATTCCAATTGTAGGTCACTGCGGCACCGTCGGAGCTGATTGCGCCAGTTACGGTACAGGTAACGACGATGCCGGCGGTAGCTGCCGCACCCGTCGTGTTTCCAAGCGGACATGAAAATGCGCCGACCGTCGGTGGCGCAGTGCTAGGTGTGGCGCTGGTTCCGCTGCCGTGGCAGGCTGCCAACATGGTGCAGGCAACGGCACTCGTAAGTAACAATGATGCTATTTTCCCTACACCTTGCATACTGCTCTCCCAATCATAAATTCATCAATACTACGCATTCAATCATTTCAAACTGCCCGGCGCGTCTACAATGTTCGCCGAGCTGAGATAGTCTTTGTGACACTTGGTTCATATTTCCGCTACAACTGAATCTCAGTAGTGCCACTGCACTATTAATATTTTTGCAATGAAATTCAATGCAGCACAATCGTCACACCAAAAGTGCGTCAATGATGACGGCATGCCGAAAGCGGTTGAAGGGAACTGACGAGACATTTCCGAGAGGGGCATTTGCCGGGCATTTCTGCCGGATGTGCTGGTCTGCCAATTGTGCCAACCGATTTTGGCATCTTTTGTGCCCGCCACTGTAGCACAACCAGCTACAAGCTAAGCAAAAAACTATACGGCAGGGCAAAATCCTTGTACCTTATTAACTATTGGCGCTATCCAAGATTTCGCAACAGTTTCTAAATGTTTTACCATCGTTGGCTCCAAGTCTACGAATGAGAGGTTAAACCAGTATGCCTGCACAAACTGACATAGTCGGCGTTGTCATTCTATGCGCCGCGGTGATTGGACTTGTGGCGCTGTTGATCTATGTCGGGCGATTGCGGTACCGGGCAGCACATAGCAAACGCAAGTTAGCACTCGTCTCGAAGGTCTTGATCGAGTATTTTCGAAAAACCGGCGTTGAAGTCTCGGTTGGCTGTGTCAGCCTACAAGAAAACAATCGGTTCACCGCGTTTGTCGAATCCGAACCGATGAAACAATTTCGCCTTTCCCACATCATTGAAATCGCGTTGCGCGATCACGTTCAAAAGACCTGCGGTTTGGAGCTCGATAAAATATTTTGGCGCTTCCCGATCAAGGTGGCAGCGCGCGACACGTCGCCAGCCGGAATCGCCGCAGGTGAAAACAAGAAGATAGAAGGCGCGGACGATTACATCAATGAGGGGCTGGTGAATTACAAAGATTTGCCGAAATTCGAAGCGACCGAGATTCCATGGGAGAAATTTGAAGAGGCGTCGACCCAGGAGCCCAAAAAAGAAGAGAGCCCAGCAGATAAGCAGGCAGAGAAGCAAGCAGATTAAGTCTCGAAATATTGAAGTGCCGACTTTTATAGGTCGGATTACCAATAGCGTGCTACCGAGATGAAAACAGACGAGCTTGATGCGCGAATTCCGGGTGCAACTGCAGGCCACGGGGATTTTTTTGATTTTCGACCGGATCCGGCCATTGTTTCACGCGCCGATTTGCTGGAATGCGCATTGCTGCATCACGAGGCCGGCCGCCTGGATCAGGCGCAGGCGGAGTATCGACGCCTACTCGCCGCAGAACCGAATGACGCCGATGCCTTGCATTTACTGGGCGTTGTGTTGCATCAGAGCGGCAACCATGCAGCAGCAATCGAATCGATACGCCACGCAATCGCCCAAAATCCCAAGGTCGCGCAATATCACAACAACCTGGGTTCGATCTACCAGTGCCTAAAGCGGCTTGACGAGGCGGCACGTTGCGTGTGCGCCAGCATTGCCTTGAAACCCGACGCCGCCCATGCGCATTACAA
>Ga0207042_1117_pt1 | contig 15521 bp, 12 predicted proteins | sample Alteio_BWMinCont_70_FD_153310 | JGI IMG/M metagenome (GOLD analysis project Ga0207042, IMG submission 153310) | Enriched cells from forest soil in Barre Woods Harvard Forest LTER site, Petersham, Massachusetts, United States -... | ecosystem: Environmental > Terrestrial > Soil > Temperate forest >... | reverse complement strand
CGATATTCTGGGTGACGAAACCATTTCAATGGCATGTCAGGCATTTTTAAAGCATAATCTGAAAGCTAAGAAACAATGGCTGTTAGAGCATCAATTTACTGTTTTTGAAAATCATATTCATTAGAGGCAAGATTTCAGATGGTTGAACAAATTTTTCAGCAATTTCAGGCACAAGGTACAGTGGCTCATGCTCATCCTTTTGGTACCGGGCATATTAACGATACCTTTTTAGTCAGCACAAATGAAAATAGTTGTTCGAACTATATTTTGCAACGCTTTAATTCGCAAATTTTTAAAGATGTCCCTGCTTTAATGAATAACGTTGTGCTCGTCACAAACCATATCCAAAATAAATTACGCACAGTACCCAGCGCCAATCTAACGCGTGAATGTTTGACCGTGATTTTAAATGAAAAACAAAAGCCTTTCGTACAAGATGAGCAGGGGAATTATTGGGCTTGTTATCTTTTCATTGAGGGGTCTAAGTCTTGTGATCTTGTGTTAAATACAAAGCAGGCTTATGAAGGAGGTAAAACACTGGGTCGCTTTCTTGATTTGCTGAGTGATTTCCCAAGTGACTTATTACATCATACCCTGCCAGACTTTCACCATGTTGGATCTCGTCTTGATCGGTTTGCACAAGCTTTTTCGGAAAATCGTTTTAAACGTGTTGCTAATTGTTATGATGAAGTTGCATTTGTAAATGACCAAGCGGATGAAATGAAAACGATTTTGCAATTAGGTCTTGCCGGGAAAATCCCTTTACGTATTACACACAATGACACTAAATTTAATAATGTGTTACTGGATGAAGAAGACAATGGATTATGCGTGATTGATTTGGACACGGTGATGCCCGGCTTCATTCACTATGATTTAAGTGATGCGATTCGAACGGTTGCAAATACGGCTGTTGAAGACGAAAAAGAGCTTAGCAAGATCGATTTCAATTTGAATTTATTTCGTGAATTCAGTCGAGGATTTTTAGGCGAAGTGAAAGATAGCCTCACACCCACCGAAAAAGAATCGCTTGCTTTGTCAATTCCATTGTTGCCTTTCTTGATGGGCCTGCGTTTTTTGACAGATTATTTGATGGGAGATGTCTACTATAAAATTCATTTTCCAGAACACAATTTGCAAAGAGCACGCGCGCAGTTTCAATTCATCCGTCGCATTCAAGCAAAAATGCCTGAGATTGCGAGTACTATACAGTCATTTTTTTAGTGTATTGTCGCTGATAAAATTGTTCTAGATTTTCAAGCTGAGTTTGATCATTCACGCCTAAAATTTCTTCATAGCATTGTGGGTGTGTTGTCGCAATCGGAATATTCGAAAGCGCTGCGCGCTGAATAATATCGGTCAGATAATATTCTTGCTGCGCATTCGTATTTTGGAGAGAAGCCATCCAATCTGATAAGTATCTTGTTGGAATGATATAAAATCCTGAATTCACTTCTTTGATTGCTAATTGAGAGTCGGTTGCATCTTTTTCTTCAACAACACAAATGACTTTGTTCTGCTCATCACGAATAATGCGTCCACCATAACCCATTGGACTAGGAAGAAATGCGGTGATAATGCCTAATGCGTCTTTCGGTGTATTCTGAATAAATTCGTGTAATGTATTAAATGAAGTTAAAGGAATATCGCCATAGAGCACCAGAACATGGCTAGCATTGTTTAGATAGGACAACGTTTGTTTTAATGCATGTCCTGTACCCAGTTGTTCAGTTTGCGGAACCCAGATGACATTTAAATGAGTTAGTGAACTTAAAACCATTTCACCTTGATAACCGTAGACAACAATGGGTTGTTGCTCGTGATCGAATGGCGACGCTGTCTGCACCACATGTTCGATTAACGTTTTTCCGGATAACCGATGCAGTACCTTCGGTAAATCCGAACCCATGCGTTTTCCCTTGCCTGCAGCTAAAATAACGACTTTCAATATCATTATGGATAGTCTCTTAAGTATTAAGTAGGGAATTGTACAGCACACTTGATGGGTTTTTCAAAGTCAAAATGCGAATTGGGAACAAGAATATTTTCACAAGGGCTTCTATGCTAATTGATGCGGGTTGCGATTACCCTTGCGACAAAGATGGTGATGCATTAATGCCTCAAGCATCACCACTGAAGAGGCGTGGATATTGAATGGATTATGTTTATGCCGGTTTTGCTATAGGCTGAGGTTTAGATAAAACTTTGTTAGTTATTGGTATTGGAACGTCTCGATATTTATCAATCAATTCTTTTAAGAAAGGATGAAGTTCAAAAGACACCGTAGGAAAAAAGCCAGGAAAGTAGCTCAATAAACTTTTTTCATCCGCAGCGGTAGCAGATTGTTTTCTTATGAGATTGACAGTGATTTCGATGATACACTGAGAAATGGACGTTGCTTCAGAAACCCAATGATTCGGTTTATTATTTTCTAACATGTCTAAAAAAAAGAGTTTGAGCGTCGTGAAAATTAGGATGGTGCGTTGATCAAGTTTTCTTTCTTGTAATAGTATTGAGTTATAATAATCAATGTCACAAGAAATCGCGGACAGTAATGGGATATCACTCGAGTCGATGAGTGTATAAGGTCCATTAACTTGCTCAATCCATTCATAGCCAGCATCTATTGCGTCCAATTCTGTCGGCAATGAACGATCAATGGATTTAACATCATCAGGTTTTTCAGCTTGAAAATATTCTTCAATCCAAGCATGTTCCATTATCGATTTTGCATCGTTGCAATTTTTGGGTGCTTCGATCCACTCATATTCATTTTGATCTTTTTCATCGAATTTCAAATTGTTGGGGATGGTTTTTATTTCTAATCCTGCGTTCTGTATTGGTCTTAAATCACGTAAAGGTCTTAATACAGGGCATAAACGATGAAGACGAATACGACTATGGTTAATCGCTGCATAACTATACGGCATGGATAGATGTGTATGATGAGGCAAAACAATGGGAAAATGTTTGCCCGGAACAAAGCTTGCATTGAGTTTGACAAGTTCATCAGCAGCTGCAGCAAAAGCAACAGCAGGAATGTTGGACTTTCGAATATGGTTGCAGAGTTTTTGTAAAAATTCACTGCCTGGTTTCATTTCATCAACTGAATTGGAAAACCAACGCAGCAGTGCAATGGCAAAGTCTGAGCCACCAAAAGGAGTGCCTAACGTAAAAATCCCTTCAAAGTTTAAACCAAATAGTTTAGCAAAATAAGTTGCAGCCCAAGCGACGAGTCCACCTCTTGAATGGGCAAAAACAATCACATGACGATGGCGATTCGCTCTAATTTTTTGAATAAATTGTTTTGCAAAGTCCATTATCCCCAAGCCTTGTCCTCGCTGATTAAACGCAACCAAATGCAACGAAGAAACACTTGCCGGTAGGTCGGGTAAAAGTTGTCTTGCAAAAAAATCGAATGCAGATGTGCGATCGGCTGTGCCGTGAATAAAATAAACACCCACCCCATTTTCATATTCAGTCCCTTCGAGTGGAATGGGATCAAAATGCGGATTGGGGTAAACGACATCATATCGACTGGAGGTCATCCAATTAGCGACATGACGAATAGTGCCTTTAAAGCCTTTCGCTAATGTCTTGGAAGAGTCCCGCGTGGTAAGCATTACTTTATCCTTATTGATCGCTACCTATTAAGAAGAAAACAAATTATTATCTTAATGGACGATAATTACAACAGATGTCGATAAAATTTTATCAGCATAAAACCTGTCGTTGCTGGAATCCGTATGCTGAATAACTTATTGATCTTACCCTGTTTTTTAATCAGTTCTGATTCAGTGTAAAATATAAGATTAAAAGTTAAAATCGTGCTTAATAATCACAAACATGGGAAAACTATGCAGACTCGAAATAAATACATAGTCATTATCATTGCTGGATGGCTATTTTTTATTTTTATACTCTTGGCACTATCTGCTTATTTATCACTGTCCGGTTTTATCTCGCTCGAAAAAAAGATTACGGTGGATGATTCAAACCGAGTAATGCGAGTCATGGTAACAAACTTGGAGCGGATTTTTTTGCCAAATAGTGATTACGCTTATTGGGACGATACGTATCAGTATATTAAAAATAAAAACGCAGATTATATCGAAAAGAACTTATCAGAAGATTTTTTTAAAAGTAATAAACTCAATTTTATTTTGATCTTAGACAATTCAGGAAAACTTGTCTGGGGTAAGGGTTATGATTTAGTTAAAAATTCGTATACACAAATTCCCTCTGAACTTACCGATTTCCTTCAACAGCATAGTAAATATTTAGTAAACTATCGAAGTGATTTTAATGATCTGCTTAAAAAAGACTATGGCTTGGGAGGTTTTTTGCCGCTCACGAGCAATTCATCGACTATCTTTTTTGTGATTAACGCCGTCAATAATACGAAAGAAAGTGAAGAACCTAATGGCTATCTCATTTTTGGTAAAACATTATCAAATGAATTTTTAGCTATTTTGAGTCACGAGCTCGGCTACACAGTCAATTTGATTCCAGTTTCCGAAATCAATCAAGTTCCAGAGGGTGCTCCTATTTTGCAAAGTTTGGGAAATGGTAATCCCGTTGTCATTAAAACTCTGGATAAACAAACCATCATGAGTTATCTCCTGTTAAAAGATGTAAAATTCAAACCACTGGCACTTTTGCAAATTAAATTTCCAAGAATAGTTTATGCTGAGAGTGTCGATACCTTTTTAAGTAATAGTTTGATTTTAGTGTTATTTGCATTAGTCGGTATGTTTTCGATGTCTGTGTTAGTTTATGCATTTTTTAAGAAACAAGAATTAATTACACGTTCTTTCGAGCGCTTTGTCCCTCATGAGTTAATTGAGCTATTGGAAAAGAAAAGTATTTTAGAAGTGATTCTTGGAACGAATTCAAAGCGTAATCTCACCGTTTTATTTATGGATATTAGAAATTTTACGACGATATCAGAAGGTCTTTCACCTCAGGAAAGTTTTGATTTTCTGAATACCATTTTGCGAGAGATTGCGCCGATTGTCATTCAAAATCATGGGTTCATCGATAAATACATTGGTGATGCAATCATGGCTTTATTTCCCAACCAAGATACCAACGCAGATAGTGCGGTTGCTGCAGCGATGATGATCCTCGATGAAATGGATAAAATTAATTATACGGGTAAAGTCAAATTTGCATTTCCTATCAAAGTTGGCATTGGTATTAATACGGGTAACTCGATTTTAGGTATCATTGGCACCGAGGGACGATTGGAAGGCACGGTGATTAGTGATGCGGTTAACACCGCGTCACGCATTCAATCGCTCACGAAAGTCTATGACTGTTCTCTGTTAATCAGTGAAGAAACGTATCACAGCATGAAGCATCCTGAGTTTTATCAAATTACACATATTGAAGATGTTCAAGTTAAGGGTAAAACGATCAAGATCTCCATTTATAAAGTTGAAAAACGCCACTAAGAAAAACACGTTAGTTAATCAATGACAGGTCTTTACAAATGTAGAGAATGATATGCCTCTTACTTGACGCAAAACGCAATTGACTTTTGATAAAAGGCCAGTATAATTATTGATCAACAATGAGTTTGGCCAAACAAAACGGGTTGCTATGAAAAAAATTGTCATGACATTATTAGTTTTATTCGTTTTATTTAACGAAGCGATTTCTTTTGCAAATCCATTGAATAGTAGTTTTAGCCGCATGAATTCTGTTTTAGAGCAAAATGGTGTAGCGAATCCAAATGTAACGCTCGGAATTAAACTACATGTTCCTGTCAATGATCCATCGAATTGGGCAATCAATTTAGATGTGCCAAGAAATAAGAATAATCTTTGCGATAAATCAGATTCATCTCAGTTTGGATTAGTTACTCCAACAAAACCATGCATGATTAATCCCGAAAAATAATATTAATCACAGTTATCTAAATACCGAAATAAATCAATGAAGAATAGGCTATTGCGTTTAGCGTAATAACCCCATCATTACCTTGATGTGCTATAATTTAATGTACCGCGGTGAAAAACTGATGGGAGTAACTTTTCATGCAAATTAAGAAAATGGTCAGTCTAATTACGGTGATAGCGATTTTTAATTTCGGTGTTTTTCCGCTCGATAGTGTTATGGCAAAAACGAATAATCATTCAGTTGCTGAAAAGCCAGCGAGTGAACCCAAAGATCGAATCGAATCAGAAGACCAAAGCAAAACAACCAACCCGATTAAATCAACAAACCAAAACAAAGTAAAAGTTCAAAATAAAGTAAAAGATCAAAACAAATCAACTGACCAAAGCAAAATTCAAAAATTTGCTGTTGATAAACCCTTGAAATCCGATAGTGCAACTGAGATTGCTAATAACCTTCCGATCTATTTAAAAGATTGGATGAAATATTTGAAGAAAGGTGATTGTGAAAAAAAATGCACTTTAACTTACGATGATGTGCTGAAGTTAATTGAAGACGAAAAAATTACTGGCCAACAAGCTGCAGTGTTGGGTGCGATCGCAACACAATTAAATGATGAAAATTCAACGAAAGAAACGTTTACACTCAAACAACTGCAAAAGTTATTTAGCCCCAATAACGCGATATATTATTCTTATTATTATACTGCAATTTTAAACATTAACGGTGTAAGAGCTTTATCAGGCCCAAAAGAAAAATTATTTGGCCCTACGGGAGCACTTTCTAGTTCAACGCAGATTGTTCAAAATCAACTGGGCGATTGTTTTATTCTTTCAGCCATCAATGGCTTATTAAATACGCCGGGTGGCCCAGAAAAATTGCAAAAAATGATTACACGAGTTCCAGGAAAAGCCGATGAATTTTTAGTAAAATTACCTGGCGATCCAAAAACAATGCACATTAAATTAACGCAATCGAAACTTGCCATGTATAGTAACTTGACTCAAGGTGGTGAATGGTTAGCTGTATTAAGTGATGCTGAATCGCGAGCACGTCGCGATAACCCAGAGAGTGGTATTTTCAATGGCGGTTTTCAAACGCAGACTTTGCATCTTTTAACAGGCAAGCCCTATGAGAATAAAGTGTTATCACCTTTCACGCGCAAACAAGTCGACACAGTGAAAGGACTTACCAAAGAACAGTGGAGTGCATTAATACAGTTATCCAGTGCACAATTGGCAGAATTAACTACGTTGACTCCGCAACAATTGGAAAGTACCTTGACAAAGGATCAGCTCAAAGCGTTTGAAGAATTAACCTCAGCACAATTAGCTGAATTACAAAAAATAAACGCAGCGCAATGGAATGAGCTGGGGACTTTAGTCACCAATAACAAAAACAATATTGATCTCAAATTATTGAAAACGTTACAGCCACTTACTCAAAAGCAAATAACAGAAAAAGCAGAAACGTATATTGATACCGCACTCAATAAAGATAAACCACCAGAAATCGTTGGTATTGAAACGAATGACCATGATCTAACAATTATTGCTTATGATCGAAAAACCGGAACCGTGACGATCAAGAATCCTTGGGGAGATACTGGCTGGTATAATCCAGTGACAGCTGGAGGCCCAGATACAAAAGAACCCAAAAATGCGACAACACCACCTTGGTTTGATATGAGCAAAGGCGTTTTTCAGGTACAGCTCACACAGTTGGTAGAAAGTAATTTTATAACGATTACCGTGCCAAAGTCGCTCGTTGCGGCAGTGAAAGAAACTAAAGATAAAACAAGCGATAAACAAACAACAGATCAAGCACAGTCTGGAGTCGATCAAAATAATGCTGTCATTGATCAAGCCAAAGCATCTTTAGATCAAGCGAATACCAACATGAGTCAAGCGGAAAAAGAAAAATTAAAATCGGAAATTGATCACGCAAAAGCCGCTGTTGATCGAGAAAAAGCACTCATAGTCGAAGTTAATCAAGCAGAGATAGCAGCATCGCAAAATGGATGCCAGACAAGTGCGGCAGCACAAGCTAAATGTCAGTCTAAAGTTCAGCATTTATTAAGTGACTTAACTCAAGCAGAATCTGCTGCGAAAGATGCTGCAGATAAAGTGACTACGGCAGTCAAACACTTGGATCAATAAATAAAAATGTAACTGCGTTTACTTAAGAATTTCAGCAATATTTTTGTTAAATCCCGTTTAATTTGTAAGGTTATCCATCCCTATTATGGTAAAATGACGTGCAAATTTGAACGCTGAACGATACGGGAAAATGGATGACAAGCGAAACAGATGAAAAATTAGAGAAACGAATCAAAAAAAATATCTATGGAAAGCCCCAGTCCGTGAAAGCAATTTTTCCACCGGGTTTGGGCAGCATGGCTTTTGATGAAATACAGTCTATTTTAAATGATTTATGGTTTCCCCAAAAATTCATTAGCCAATGTAGTTTATCAAAAAATGATGTCCGCATTCATTCAATCCACCTGTTTTCCATCACCGAATTATTAATGCGTAGCTTTTGTCTTTCCGATATACGGCTGATTATTTTTGAAGGAAAATCCTTTGGCAAAAATGTATTTGAAAGACAATGCCGTGATATCCCTTGGGATTTTTATCTCGCTAAAAATATGTCAGTAAAAATTAAAGTGGATTCAGTCATTAGCAATGCTTTTCATGAAGCGGGTTTAAAAGACATAGTAAGTGAAATAGTCAGACCCTATATCAATGAAGTGGTCAGCGGTGAAAATACAGATGAGACAACTTCAATTTTTGCAGAGCTTTATAAGAACAGGCTTACTGTCAGTATTTCGCTTGCTGGAAACTCACTCTATAAAAGAGGATATCGTGGAAAGCTAAGTAGAAGTGCGCCGCTTCGAGAAGATGCCGCCGCTTGTTGCATTCAACAATCGTTACAGTTTGCGCGCCAATTTGATGTTAAGTTTGCGCCTGATTTAGTGTTAATTCCTTTTTCGGGAACAGGTACTTTTGCATTTGAATATCTGCAACAGTACTATCATTTTTCTCCAGCGTTATTTGATCGGGTCTATGCACTGCAAGCAATGCCGTTATTTAGAAGTGAGCATTTTAATTATTTATTAAAAAAAGCCAATGAGCATTGTTTACTGAATTTAGCGCACGCTGGAAAGAGTAAACCATTTCATGTTCTTTGTATTGACCAGGCATCTGATGCAAATATTGCATTGGCAGAAAACCTGGATAATTTTAAAAATGCCGTGAAACAAAATAGTTTTATACTCCCAACTGATTTATCAATTAATACACTACAAGAAGATTTTCTCGAGATGGATATCGCTAAGTTTCAGATTGAAGGTAAAAAACTTTTTTTGCCTTTAAATCCACCTTATGGCATTCGATTAGGGAATAATGCAGACACGGTGAATTTATATCAAAACATTGCCATAAAAATAAATGAAATTTCAAAAATCTGCCAAAAAGGGCATAAAAGCATACTCGGTTTTATCTTATGTCCAAACGAAGAAACATGGCTTACTTTTATGAAAAATTTAAAAAACTCAAAAACAGACACTTATCATTTCACACAAGGTGGCATCGATATTCGTGTTTGTCAGTTTTACTTATGATTATCAACAGGTTGTAAAATATTTCTCCACCAATGCATTAATCAAGCGTAAAATATACATATAAGAAAAAATTAGGAGTGGTGCCATGCAGATACTTGTTCTGTATTTCATGCTATTTCTACTTTTATGGATACCGGATTTGAGTTATTCCAAAACCAAACCGTTCGACAGACTTTTATTAAGTACAACTCAATTTGATACTGTTGCAGAAGTTCCTTCTATTGAACTCAATTCAGACTTAGTGATAAAAAAATTAAAAGCCCTGGCAGAAAGAAAGCGCATGGGCGAAAAAATCATTATTGTTGATCCGAATAAACATACATGGAAAGCCTTTTCTGAAAATGGCAAGCTCGTCAAATCCGGATTAGCCACCGCAGGAAATCGTTGGTGTGGTGATATTGGTAGGCCATGTAAAACCAAATCAGGGGTATTTCATGTGTATTCGTTAGGGAGCTCCAATTGTGTTTCTAAAAAATTTCCTGTCGGTATTGGCGGTGCACCGATGCCATATTGCATGTATTTTAATGGCGGTCAAGGCATTCACGGTTCGCATGAAGTCGTTCCGGGAAATATCAGTCATGGTTGCGTACGCGTTCACGTGAGCGATGCCAGATGGTTGAGGTATAACTTTGTTAGAGTTGGCACTAAAGTTGTGATTAAACCCTATTAAAGCCCCATTAAAAAAGCCAAGAGTAGTTGTATTACTTTCAATTGCAAAATGCCCAAAAATAGGGCATAATTCACCCCTAAAATTTAGACAAATCGAGGTTTCACAATGCGGTCCAGCCATTCAAAAAAACAGTCAGGAAATGCTTCTTCTGTCATAAAACTCTTAGCTGCAATCGCAGCAGTTACCACTGTGGAAGCGCGTCACTTTATTCGCTTCCCCTCTGTCATTGAAACGCAACCAACACCGCCAATGCCAGGTGATCAAGTTGCAACGCGTTCTTCAGAAGATTCTCCTTTAAAAGTCTTTACAGCAGATTATTGTGTTCAAGGAACACTTGCAGGACCTATTTCCTGCGAAAAGAAACTTGAAGCGAATGATTTGACGAGACAAGAATCCGATGGATCACAAACGACATTAACGCATTTAAGAGCAAGAAGTATTTTTAAAGCGAGTCCTGGAAGAGATGGGCTCCTACAGGTTTGTCATCAAAAAGAAAACCGATCTGCAAAACATTCTAGAACAGTTCAAGTTTGCAATATGTATCATGAATCGCGATTTGTAAATCGTTTCGCGAACTATGCTCCACTGACTGCTGCACATTTAGGTGATATCACAAGTGATGTTTCCGTTGGTGATCCCGCTTTAACGCCTGCAGGTAGAATGCGAGCACGCATGGAAAGACAAAATCAAGGTGCGCACGTCAAACATCAGCCACCACAAATGAATCGACCACACCGCGGACGATAATTTTTTATTCATCATGAACCGGAGAATTCGATGGAAAATCAAATAGCACCAAAATGGATGATTAAAACGTTAGGCGTTTTAATTATTTTTTATATGGTGCTTTTGGTTGTCAATCAATTCAATCAACTGAAAGGTCCACCGCAAATTTTGCGTGTATCTGCACTTGGAAAAGTAACAGGTATTCCTGATTTAGCAATCGTCTCACTTGGCGTTACATCTGAAGGATCGAATCCAATTGATGTTAAAAATAAAAATAATCAAAAAATAAATCAGATTATTGCTTTTATCCAAGCGCAAGGAATTGATAAAAAAGATATTCAAACGACAGGATTTTATGCATCACCCAAATACAATTATGCGAATGGTCAAAGTACAATAACAGGTTATCAAGCAGATCAAACGATCACAGTAAAAATTTACGGTGTCGATCAATCACAAATTCAAATCGGAAAAATACTGGATGGGGTCGTTAATAATGGTGCCAATCAAATTCAAGGCATTAATTTTAGCTTTAGTCATCCTGATCAACTGAGACTTTTAGCTCGCAAACAAGCCATTCAAAATGCAAAAGAAAAAGCCGCTGAATTGGCTAATGCAACGAACCTTAAGCTTGGTAGAGTCATTAATGTTATTGAGTCGCCAAATGATTTTTCCAATCAATTAGCCTATCCTGCGGCAATGAATTTTTCCGTTCAGGCAAAATCCGTTGCGCCACACGTTGAACCGGGGAATCAAGAAGTCACAGAAACCCTTGCGTTGGAGTTTCAAATAGAATAATCGAGCACTTTCGGACAATAGTTAACCATTCCGTGCATCATGCGTAGTCAAGCTTTAAGTCTATCCCTTTAAGACTTTCTTAATCTATGTCTGTTAGATTCGAGACAGAAGACAAAAAGGGAACAAGCATGCTGGCAGATAGAACTCCAACGCCTAAACCACCGACTACTGCTGTAGTCGCGGGTAGTTCTGCCAGCATCGTTCATGCCCTAGATCACTCGCCAGTCAGTTCTCCTCATCTTGCAACATCGATTATCCTCGATCATAAGCATCAGATGGAGCTTGTTTCATTACCTAGCATACCAAGAGAAAGGAGGTTAAAAACTCAATTCGTTAAGCTAGAAGATACTAAATCTACCGATACGTTTCATGTGGTTTATAAAGCACAGTGCAAAACAGCCGATGAAATACGAACATTTTTCATCAAAGAAAATGAAACGGGGTCGCAAGTTTCAGAATTAGAAGCTGCTATCGCAGCCCATTATCGATTGTTAGCGCCTCACTTTATAGCAAATACTTATGCTATCTATGACGAAGATCAAAAAGCTTATATCGGTGTGGCTTCTGAAGCATTTCCTGATTTTGTCACTGTCGATAAAGAAAAAGGTAAAATCAAACCAGATGATTTAGATACCAAGTTTATTGTGGATGAAAAAAGCATACCCATTATTAATAAACTGGATGATGAATTGCGACTTTTGGAAAGTGAACGTGAGACAATCAAAAGAAAAATAGCAAAAATTGAAGAAGAAGAAAAAACGTTTAGCGCTAAACCCGATCCACTTTCTACAACGTCTGAACGTAATTCAGAAGTGATTCAAAAATATGTGGAAGAGAAAGAAGCCTTATCGAGAAAAAGAGCGAGTATTAATAGCAGTGAAGCAGAAAATGCCCGAAGAATAAGTGGTTTTTTTAATAGAATAGAATTGCCACCTCATTCAATATCAGCTAAACAGTTAAATAATTTTCGGATTAGGAAAGGATTAGCGATTGTTTTTGCAACCGCGCATGTATTTAAAGAATTTGATTTGCATGGCGGTCAATTTTCTAAATATGGATTTCGAATGGATTTTGATGAATCACGCTGCGATATTGCCATTCGTTACAAAAATAGCAAATTAACATCAGTAAGGGCCCCAACAGAAACGACTTTTGCAGTCTTAGCGGAAGATTTTATTCACTTTCCCAATTTGATGAAGCATGCGACCCCGTTTTACTGGCCAACAACGCAAGCGCCATCCGTTCTAGCAAAACATAATTACACCCTGGAAGAAAATGCGCTATTTGCGACACTGGAAAACGATTTGGTATTTCGTTATTTCAGCAATTTCATTTTCGCAAAATATGCGTTATCTACCCCCGAGATGTACCATGAATTAACAAAGTATCACATGCGTGTCGACTGTCCTTCGCATACGAGTGGCTCTCTTTTAATTATGGATCTTCTTAAAGATGATGAAGAAAGAATTGCGCAATTTCGTGATGTTTTGGTCACGGTTCCGCAATTTTCTACATTTTTAAAAGCTTTTGGTGAAGATGTTGCGACTGAATTGCAAAATGATTTGCGTGATCAAGGGGTGCAGCTGACAACAAGTCCAGTTCCCTCGGATTCAAAAACAGCAAGTACAAAATTAGTTAGGACAGCGACAGCGGATCCTATTCGCGAGAATTTAAAACAGTTATTGGCTAAAATTAAGTTTATAGAAAAAGCCACAACGGGTGTTATTAAGGTACAAATAGATGACGCAAAAGCGTTTGCTACAGCGCTAGCGAATTCAAAAATAGATCGGTTTACCCTAGAGTTTGCAAAACAGACGGCATCAGAAAAAGCAAAAGTGCCAGACAATAAAGAAGATGCTGCAAATTCATTTGTTATCATTCAAAAATTAGCGAATGAAATGATTGTTAAATATCCTGCTTCTAATATTTTTATCAATTGGACTGTTGGATTTGCATTTCCGAATTATGAAGGAAATGCAGCAAGTCGAATAAAAGCGTGTAGTGATCAAGTAGATCCCGCGAAAATTGGAACGTTGAGTGCTCTGCATAAATTATTGATCCAGGAACAAACGGCATTACCTAAAACATGTAAATTGCATGAATCCTTAAATATAATGATTACCCTGGTTGAAAAAATTCTTCCTAAAAAAGAGGTGACTCTTGCAGCTGTCGTTGTAGCGCCTTCTAAAACAAGTGCTAATCAAAAATTATAAAAATAGCAGACACAGTTTTATCATTGCTCATCAGTGGGAATTTTTTTATAAAATAGTACAAGATGGAAAACAACATCGATTTGCTTTAGGTTGTTTATTATCCGTTATACCATATTTCTTATCCGGTTCAGATTCACGCATTTCATGATTGTTAATCAACCGGGTTCTTAAGCCAGCAGCTGATTGTATGCCAAACAATCCAATTCGATCATAACCATCACGAATAATGACATCGACCTTATTTTCATCGGGTCGTTTTTCATCTGAAACTGGCAGTGTAATAGGTGTGCTTTCCTTGCGACAACATCGGCATTGTCCGTGGCATTTTTTTGCGACTTTTTCAATGAGTTTTCCGACCTTAGGCCCAACTGTTATCATTGTGCTAAAAGGAATGATCACTTCAAATGCATTGTCGAGAATAAAACTGGCGATCGCAAGTCCCTTGTAAAATTTGTAAGGAAAGCCGGAAGGAACATAATTTTCAGAATAGGCTAAATCATATTGATACATATTATTTACATATTCAGAAACCAGCATTGATCCAGAGCTAACACATTGTGCGATGAAAAAAATTCCGCCCAAAACCCAGTAAGATTTTTTACCGACAATACGTTCTTCAATGATAAAATCTTCAGACAGTTGATAAAAGGTCACTATCTTTTTGGGAGAACACGAAAAAAACCGATCTGAGTTTTCTTCAATGCCACTCGCAAAAAAATCCGGTGTGGTGGTTAAGATATCGGTTGCAACTGTCATGGCGGCCATCAGGGTTGGAACAGAATTCACAGAATTGGTATAGTATCCAAGGTAAGCATCCAGCAGTGTCGATAAAACATATGTAATAATGACAAGAGGCGTCATTATGTTTTTGCAGCGTACCGTACTTTGAGGGACTCGGACGCTCATTTCTTCCCATTGAATCGGGCGACCATTTTTTTTAACAACCCACGCGCTTTCATCGATGGGTGTCATATCTTTTAATTGATGAAAATCAATGAATGCTTGCGCTTCACTTTCAAGATCTTTCAGTACACTTTTGACATCGCGTAAAATGGGAAATTCTTCACCTAGCCAGTCGGAAAGATATTCACGCACCAGTGTGTAGGGTTGGTGTTCTTCTCCTAATAAAGTAAATAAATCTCGATAAAAGGGAATACTGCTGGTGAGATCTAAAAATAAATCAGGAATAACCACTTTTTCAATGACACCATATTGATTGAGTCGAACTAAAACAGGAAATCGAGTGTGTGCCATAGTGATTTTTACGTCTTTATCTCTATCAGTCATTTTGTACTTTACAAGCATATCTCTTTGCTTGGCAAGTGACTTAAGAGAATGCTAGCACTTATTAATCAATATGATTTTTTTGACAAAGGACTAAAGCATCTTGTTTGAATGAAAATAGTTGAATTTTTGGGTATAATTAATCAATAAATCCCTGCAATTCGAGGTCAATCATGCCGATCAGTCAAGAGCTTTCAACGCATCTCTATAACCAATTTCTTTTGTCTGATAAACGGCCAGTGAAACTTTCTTCAGACATGAAAGACATTGTTCAAAAGATCAAGGCGTTTAAGGATGAAAAACAAGA
>Ga0207042_1119_pt1 | contig 15595 bp, 11 predicted proteins | sample Alteio_BWMinCont_70_FD_153310 | JGI IMG/M metagenome (GOLD analysis project Ga0207042, IMG submission 153310) | Enriched cells from forest soil in Barre Woods Harvard Forest LTER site, Petersham, Massachusetts, United States -... | ecosystem: Environmental > Terrestrial > Soil > Temperate forest >... | reverse complement strand
CAAGTTCCTGTAGTTTTTGTTTTATGATTAGGGGCGCATTTTTAGCAGTAACGTGCATCATGATCTTTGCATAATGACGTTGGCAACTGGCGTGTTTAACCTCTTTTATCCGGGAAATCAAATATTCCAGGTATGTTTCATAGCGCGATGGGTCCTGTAAAAAAATGTTTTCTAATATCCATGCCGACCTGAAAGCAATATCTTTATCAGCAGCAAAAGTAAGATCGATCAGGTCGTGTAAAGCAAAGGCTTGTTCTTTTAAAATCCTGCTAAGTTCAAGCACTTTGGCTTTGCCGATGCTATTTGATATTTGTTTTATAAGACCTTCCTTACTGATCATTTTTTTGAGGTAAAAGGATAAAGGCGAAAGGATAAAGGTATCAAATCATACAAATGAAATCAATATTCTTTACAACCTTGCAATCTTCCAACATTTCAACTTTCCAACCTTACAACAAAATCAACAAAAATTCTACATTTGCATTCCGTTAATAGAAAGTTTATACATGGTTAAATTCAACCGTTTTACATTGAACAATGGCCTGCGGGTTATCGTCCACGAAGACAACACCACACCCATGGCGGTGCTCAATATTTTATACGATGTCGGCGCCCGCGATGAAGATCCCGGTCAAACAGGTTTTGCGCATTTATTTGAGCATTTGATGTTTGGCGGCTCGGTAAATATTCCCGATTATGATCAGTCCCTGCAGCGGGTCGGCGGCGAAAATAACGCGTTTACCAGTAATGATCTTACAAATTATTATATCACCCTGCCGTCGCCAAATATCGAGACCGCTTTTTGGCTGGAGAGCGACCGGATGCTCAGCCTCGCCTTCAGCAAAAAAAGCCTGGAGGTGCAGCGTAATGTGGTGATCGAGGAATTTAAACAGCGATACCTTAACCAGCCTTATGGTGATGTATGGCTCAAATTACGGCCAATGGTTTATAAAAAAAACACCCCTATCAGTGGGCCACTATCGGCAAAGAGATCAGGCATATTGAGGATGCGAAAATTGAAGACGTAAAAGCTTTTTTTAATAAGCATTACAATCCGCAAAATGCCATTATGGTTGTAGGCGGCGATGTGAAAACTGCAGATGTTAAAAAATTAGCCGAGAAATGGTTCGGGCCAATTCCACCTGGTGAAAAATATCACCGCAATTTACCACAAGAACCGGATCAGCATGAGGAACGCCGTGAAACGGTTGCCGCCAAAGTGCCCCTTAATGATGTGTACATAGCGTTCCAAATGGGCGACAGGCTTGATGAGTCGTATTATGTTGCCGAACTAATGTCTGATATCCTTTCCCGGGGCAATTCCTCGCGCTTGTACCGTAATTTGGTTAAAGAAAAGCAATTATTCAGCGAGGTTCACGCCTACATGACCGGAAGCATCGATAAAGGGATGTTTGTATTTGAAGGGAAGCCAACCGAAAATGTGAGTATAGAAACCGCCGAGGCGGCAATATGGGAAGAACTTGAACGGATAAAAACGGAAGAAATACCTGCAGATGAACTGACCAAAGTCCAAAACAAAACTGAATCGACGATGATCTTTTCGGAAATGGCCCTGTTGGATAAAGCGATGAACCTTGCCTCATTCGAACTGCTGGGCGGAGCCGACCTGCTTAATCACGAAACAGAAAAATACCTTGCCGTAACTACACGACAGATTAAAAAACTTGCAAATCAATTATTCAGAAAAGATAATTCATCAACGCTGATTTATTTGGCGGAGAAAAGTTAATAAAGGTTGAAAGGGTTGTAATTGTTGTAGAAGTTAAAAAAAGTATTCTATGTCGCCCGGCAACTAAAACCTTTACAACAACTACAACTTTTACAACAATTACAACCATTACAACAATGACAATAAACAGAAAAACAGCCCCCGAATTCAGGGCGATAGATAATATACACCTGCTAAGGCCTGCTCATCAAAAATTGGGCAATGGCTGTAATATATTTTGTTTTAACTCCGGCGACCAGGAGTTGGTGCGCATTGAATGGATATTCGGCAACCAAAGGTTTAATACGGATAAGCCTTTGCTTAATGTAGCTGTAAATACTATGCTTACCGAAGGTACGGGTAACTTAACTGCTTCACAAATTGCCGATAAAGTTGATTTTTATGGCGCTTTTTTACAGGTTGATTATGGTTATGATAATTCGCAGGTAACCCTGTATAGTTTAAACAAGCACCTGCACCTTACTTTGCCGGTTATCAGGGATATAATTACCAATTCTGTTTTCCCCGAAAAAGAGCTGGAAACCTATACCCGTAACCAGCAGCAAAAGCTACAAGTTAGCCTGCAAAAAAATGATTTTGTTGCCCGCCGTGTTTTCAATAAAGCCTTATATGGCGACAACTTATATGGATTGGCTGCTGATGCCGATACTTTCAAAACCTTGCACCGCAGTGATATGCTGGCTCATTTTAAACAAATGTATCAGCCATCCAATTGCACCATAATCATTGCCGGGAAGATCAAACCAAATATACTTGACCTTATTACAAATACTTTCGATAAGGACTGGACAAATTCTGATGAACTGTCGGATACGACACAACCTGACCTGGAGTCTTCAACAGAACATTTTTATTTTACAGAAAAGCCCGAAGCCCTGCAATCAGCTATCCGTATGGGGATACCGGTTATTAACCGCACACATCGCAATTTTCCGGCTTTGCAGGTATTAAATACCGTTTTAGGCGGATATTTCGGCTCAAGGTTAATGACAAATATACGTGAGGATAAAGGCTATACCTATGGTATAGGTTCAGGCATGACCTCGTTAAAACAAAGCGGCTCCCTGTTCATTGCAACTGAGGTTGGCGCCGATGTTTGCAAAGCCGCGATAATTGAAATTGAAAAGGAACTCAATTTATTAAAGAACGAACTTATCCCTGTTGAAGAACTTTCACTTGTACGCAACTTTATGTTAGGTTCCCTTTTGGGTAGTTTGGAAAACGTTTTTTCGCATGCCGATAAGTTTAAAAACCTGTATTTCGCGGGGTTGGACTATGATTATTACGATCGGTATGTGGAAGTTATTAAAACTGTGACAGAACTTCAGTTACAGGAACTGGCTAACCAGTATTTAAGTTTTGATCAGTTTTATAAGGTGATAGTGGGGAAATATTAATTTGAAGATGTGTTAGTTTGTACAAGGTACTCCTTTGGAGAAAATTTGAAAATTTTAGATTAGATCATTTAATTCGTATTTTTGTGTCATGGAAACGCTAATTGTACAACCAAAAACTAAGGAGCAATTAACAGCTTTAAAAGCATTCATTAAAGCCATGAAGATTGATTTCAAATCTGAAAAAAGTCCTTATGATCCTGAATTTGTTAAAAAAATCCTTCAGGGCAGAGAAGATATTAAAAACGGTAAAGGCATAAAGATAGCAATTGAAGACCTGTGGAAATAATCTATACTCCAAGGGCAGTCGAAGACTTGAAGTATTGGGAAAAGTCAGGAAATAAAATCATTCAGGAGAAAATTAAAAAACTTCTTGATGCAATACAGGAAAACCCTTATGAAGGAATTGGAAAACCTGAACAGTTAAAATATAATTTATCAGGCGCCTGGTCGCGGAGAATAACCTATCAACACCGATTGGTATACGAGGTGACTGAAAAAAACCAGAACATAACCCTTACTATTTTTTCTTTAAAAGGTCATTATTGAGATTTCTTCCTTATTTTCAAATCATCAAATTGACATATTTTCAAATCAATCAATAATTCCGAAATCGAAATTCCGAATTCCGAAATAAAACATTAGCTTTGCCCGGCAAATAACATTATTTGCCATGCAATTAGACTCATCCAAATTTGTTGCCGAAGGATTGACTTACGACGACGTTTTACTCCTCCCGGCGTACTCAGAAGTTTTACCGCGTGATGTTGATACCGGTACATATCTCACAAAAAAGATCAGGTTAAATATCCCCATACTCTCCGCAGCTATGGATACAGTTACCGAGTCTGCATTGGCTATTGCAATTGCACAGGCGGGAGGAATAGGTATCCTGCATAAAAACATGAGTGTTCAGGCCCAGGCTGATGAAGTCCGCAAAGTAAAACGCTCGGAAAGCGGTATGATACAGGACCCGATAACTTTGCATGAGGCATCAATTGTAGCCGATGCTGTTAAAATAATGCGCGAATTTAAGATTGGGGGTATCCCGATAATTAATGGGAATGGTAAACTTAAAGGTATCCTCACTAACCGCGATCTTCGTTTTCAAAAAGAAATGAACCGTTCTGTGCAGGAAGTAATGACCAGCGCTAACCTGGTAACCGCGCCTGAAGGAACCACACTTTTACAGGCAGAGGAAATATTGCAAAACCATAAAATTGAAAAATTGCCGGTAGTGGATAAGGGTGGCATATTGCGCGGGCTGATCACTTTTAAGGATATACAGAAATTTAAGAACTTCCCAAGCGCCTGTAAGGATGAATACGGTCGTTTGCGGGCTGGTGCGGCGGTTGGTGTCGCTCCCGAAAATATTGAAAGGGTGAAAGCCCTGGTAAGTGCAGGAGTGGATGTAGTTACTGTTGATACGGCGCATGGCCATTCAAAAGGGGTGATTGATATGGTAAAACTGGTAAAACAAATGTATCCTGATCTGCAGGTTATAGCCGGTAATGTAGCTACCGCCGAAGGCGCAATTGCCCTGGCGGATGCGGGCGCCGATGCCGTAAAGGTAGGAATTGGTCCGGGTTCAATTTGTACCACACGTATTGTTGCAGGTGTCGGTGTTCCTCAGTTGTTTGCTGTTTACGAATGTGCCAAAGCGCTTCAAAGCAGGGGAATACCTGTTATTGCCGATGGGGGTATTAAGCAAACAGGCGATATCGTTAAAGCCCTTGGCGCCGGCGCAAGTTCCATTATGGCCGGCTCACTGTTTGCCGGGGTTGAAGAATCGCCGGGCGAGACTATTTTATACGAAGGCCGCAAGTTTAAATCGTACCGTGGCATGGGCTCGGTTGATGCGATGGATAAAGGCTCAAAAGACCGTTATTTCCAGGATGAAACCGATGTAGTTACCAAACTTGTCCCCGAAGGCATAGTTGGCCGTGTGCCCTATAAAGGTACCCTTGCCGAAGTGATATACCAATACATAGGCGGTTTGCGTGCCGGCATGCATTATTGCGGTGCTGCCACAATAGAAGACCTGCAAAAGGCCAAATTTGTGCGCATAACTGCCGCCGGCATGAGAGAAAGCCACCCGCATGATATTACGATAACTAAGGAAGCGCCGAATTATTCTTCGTAGAGACGCAATATTTTGCGTCTCTTGCGATGTTATACAGGACATGATTTGAATATGGAAGACGCAAAATATTGCGTCTCTACAAAGAAATTACTAACCCGCGTCATAATACAACGCGGCCGCCCCCAATATGCCGCTATTTTCCAACGCGGATGTTTTAATTTGAAGGTGCCCGATACTTTTTGGGAACCCGAATGTTTTTATGCGTTCCCACATGGCTTTTTCAAAAAAGTCAAAAGCCAGTTGCACCGAGCCACCCAAAATGATCAGTTCGGTATCGTAGGTGTACATGATCATTTTTATGGCATTGCCTAAGTGAGCGCCAAGTTCCTTGTATAGTTTTAAAGCCTGTTTATCGCCATTTTTAGCGTTTTTAAATACGTCTTCACCACTCAACCCATATACATTCTGAAAAAAGGAGCCGCTGCTATAAAATTCATAGTTGCGGTCAAGGTAATCAACCATGCCAAATTCTCCTGCGCCGCAGTTTTGACCCGCGTATAGGTGGTTGTTGATGATAATACCAGCCCCGAGCCCGGTACCGATGGTTAATCCTACCATATCCTCAACACCTTTGCCTTTTCCGAAATAATGCTCACCCAATGCAAAGCAGTTGGCATCATTGTTTACAAAAACAGGAATATGATAACGGTTTTCCAGCAATTCTTTTAAATGGACCTCTTTCCATGATGGAATATGTATAACATCATAAACAATCCCCAGCTTTACATCCACCACACTTGGAACACCGATCCCGATAGCTTTAACTTCATCATCAATCAGCACATCAATTAATGAATAAACATCCTCAAGTACTTCTTCTTCAGTTCCTTTTGTTTTTATGCGCCTTGATATAATGTCTGATATATCCTCATTATTAACCACCGCACCCCGTATGTTAGTAGCCCCAAGGTCAATTCCTATTATTTTTATATTCTTCATTTTGCTATTAGACCTTATCTTTTGTATCAAAAATGGTTTTATTGGTAACCAACGGTTTTGCCCAAAAACCAATGCTCAACATATATCCAAATGTGATATAAAGAAAAGTCATCGCTGTGCGTAAGCCTAAAAGATTTCCCAGACCACCAATAAGAAGCTGGACAACAGCCCCGCCTATAATTCCGGTTACCAAAATGCCCGCAAAAGAACCGTGATGTTCATCCACGGAACTAAGGGCAAGAGAGAATATAATAGGATACATAACCGACATAAAGAAACCAACTATAGGAAACGCATATAAGGAAATCTGTGCGCTTCCAAACAAACCTAATGTTAAAGCAATGATTGCCGGTACGCTGAAAAGGACTAAGAGTTTGCGGCTATCCATTACTTTCAATAATAACAAACCTAAAATTCCGCCTACAGTCATCAAACCCCAAAAGTGAGCAACGGCATGCGCGCCGGTTGTTTGCGGGTCGTACTTATGGTATTCAAACAAAAATTGTGACATCCAGTAAGATACCCCTTGTTCCGTCCCTACATAGCAAAACAAGGCAATAAAATATAAAATAACGACAGGCCTTTTAAAAAGCATTAAGTGTGTTGCCCAGGGGCCCGCTTTTTCATCACTTGCCAATTCAACTTTGGGGAATTTTGAAATTAACAAAATAGCAAACATAAAAAGACAGATCACTGCGAACAGCCAGTAAAGCGATATCCATGGAAGATCAGCAGGAACTAAAGGCTGTAATATTGAAAAGATACCTGCACTGTTCTTTCCATTTAAATTTAATACCATATATGAATATACCAGGGGGCTAAGAAAAGAAGCCCCGCCAAATATGAGTTGTGCCAATACTGACGTAAATGCATAATTCTCTGCACCGCCTGCGGTCCTTAATAATGGATTGATAACTACCTGTAACATAGCCATGCCGCACCCGATCAGGAAAAGGGATAATATTGCGGTAAGATAATTAGGCTCAATTGCTAAAAGCAATGCCCCAAAAAAGGCGACCACAAATGCCGCTGTCATGATCACCTTCTCATTATACTTTTGAACCAGCATGCTTGATGGGATTGACATTACACCATAAGCAATAAAAAAAGCAAAAGGCAATACCCCGGCCAGCAGGTCGCTTAACTTAAAATCCTTTATAAATTCAGGGGATAATGGGCCTATAATATTAGTAAGAAAAGAAATAACAAAGAACGTAAGCATGATAAGCGTTACGATGTAATAATTGCGTTTCATAAATCTGGTTTAATGGCTGGTTGTTTTGGAATGACGTACATAATTAAAAGAAATCTTTAGCAATAGCAAGTTTTGCAGTAAATAGAATGATTTTGCCAATTCATAATGATAAAAATGAGACGCCGACAAGCCGGCAAGACGATAAAAAAAGCGGAACTTTTTTACATCATTTTATCAAAAAAAGTTAAGAAATACGGATTTTAAGAATTTTTTAAGCTACCCAAAAATGACTTTTTAGCACCTTCTGTGCATAACTAAGATGTTGATAACCGCGGAAAAACGGTTAAATAATATCCAAAATACTATAAATCAACTATAAAGAGCATGGTACTAAATTGTTAAAAACATGTTAATAAAAAATAAAAAAAAAACTTGACAAATGTTCAAATACACCCTACATTAGAATCATCAAGAACGACGTACTTTGACAACCTTACAGGATTACAGAATTGAATCGGGCAAACCCTCGGGCGAGCTAAAGATCACGGAAGTGCCTGAGTTACCAGAAACAAAAAAGGCGAAAGCCCCGGAAAATGAAGGCTAATTAAAATAGGTATTAGAAGGGCTGCGATTTTTTACGGAGAAAAGCAGAGACCGCTAATGAACTGAAAGAATCAATGTCCGCAAGGGCAATAGGATAGCAGGTCGGTTAATTTACACAAAACTTGGTGCTTTCTGAATAACTACGGTTAGCCAGGGAGTCAGGAAACGGAAGTCGAATCGCAAGAGGAGGCTTCCGTTTTCGCTTTTACAGCTTTTTTTATCTATTATGAATTCCATTTTTCCGCCCACCTTAAAATAGCTAATTTAGCCGCAAATGAGTAAGGAAGGCAAAATCAAGTCGAACGGAAAAGCAAAAATATTTGTTTTAGATACTTCTGTGATCTTATATGATCATAATGCTTTTGAAAACTTCCAGGAACATGACGTAGCCATACCCGTACAGGTACTGGAAGAGCTGGACAATATGAAAAGCGGGAATGATACCCGCAATTTCGAAGCACGCAGCTTTATCAGGCTGATGGACGATCTCTCGCACAACCACCTTGTAAATCACTGGCGCCCCTTAAACGGAAAAAGCAAGGGAAATTTTAAGGTGATCATGGATACCAAATCCTTAGCTGCCGATGCGGAAGCTGTATTTGGGTCGGATAAGGTAGATCATCGTATTTTGAACGCCGCTTTAAGTTTGCAGGAAGAAAATCCTGATAAAAAGGTGGTACTGGTTTCAAAAGATATCTGCCTCAGGTTAAAAGCCAAATCATTAAACCTTCATTCAGAGGATTATGAAACCGGTAAAATTAAAAACCTTGATGAGTTATACACCGGCGAAACCACTTTAAACAATGTACATGAAAAGCTGATCAGCGAATTAAACAGGGAAGAAAAGTTACCGGCTGATAGTTTCGAAATTCAGCTGCATACCAGCAATCATTTCTATATTTTAAATAGTAAAAAAACTTCGGTATATGGATTTTACAATTCTCAAAAATCGCAGTTAGAAAAGATCACTGAACAGCCCGTATTTAACATTTTTCCTAAGAATATTGAACAGGCCTTCGCAATACACGCATTGCTGCATCCCGATATTAAATTAGTTACCATCCAGGGAAACGCGGGCACAGGGAAAACCTTACTGGCGCTGGCGGGAGCTTTAGAACAAAGGAAAAATTTCAGGCAAATTTATGTGACACGGCCAATAGTACCATTAAGCAATAAGGACATTGGGTTTTTGCCAGGTGACATCAAATCAAAGGTGGACCCATATATGGCGCCCATTTGGGATAACCTGAAATTTATAAAAGACCAGTTTGCCGATGATGAGAAAATGCAGGCCAAGATTGATGAATTGGTTACTAATGAAAAGATATCGATCGCCCCGCTGGCCTTCATCCGGGGACGGACACTAAGCAAGATATTTTTCATTGTCGATGAGGCGCAAAACCTTACCCCCCACGAGGTAAAAACCATCATATCCCGGGCAGGAGAAAATAGCAAATTTGTGTTTACCGGCGATATTTTCCAGATTGATACCCCGTACCTCGACGCTGAAAGTAACGGGCTGAGTTACTTAATCGACAAAGCCAAGGGGCACCCGCTTTACGCACACATTACCCTGCAAAAAGGGGAGCGGAGCGAGTTGGCTAATTTAGCGACGGAATTGTTGTAACCTTATTATGAAATATTCAACTCTAATTACACTGATAACCTTTTTTGGCAAATCGGTGTGTGCTCAAATTACCGAGACCGGATTAAAGGAATCAGGTTTAAAGGGCAAAGTAAAGCAAATTACCGAATATCTATATCACGGTGATGTGCCACTTGATACTTTACGAAAATTCGATAAAATCGTTATAAACTTTAATGAATCCGGAAACTACTTTGATGATATAGTGCAAGTTAAAGGCATGCCGGTGCAAAAAGAAATTTTTAGCTATGAAGGTCGCAGAAAAATAGCTAAGAAATATTATGACGACAAATTATACTGCACATTGATTCATACATATGATGATAAAGGACATGAAATTGAATTGGATAATAATCTTAATATGGGTAGAGATTCTGATTCAAAATTTGTGAAGAGTAAATATAAAACGACGTACAAATATGATGATAAGGGAAACAGGATAGAGGAAAATACTGACGGTAGATTAGCAAATTCTCCAAATAAAACTGTTATAAAATTTAATAATAAAAATAAAAAAATTGAAAGCGAACGGTATTTTCCTGACGGCAAATTGAGTGATAAGACTTTTTATCAATATGATGATTTGGGAAATGAGATAAAATGCGAAACTTATAATGTTGATGGCAAATTAACTCTTGTGCATACTACTTCATACAATAACTTTGACGAATATGGTAACTGGCTGTTAGAAATCAACATATCAAAAGGTCATAAGCCTGTAGAAGGGGATTATGTTTATGAATTAATTATCAAACGAGAAATTTTATACGACAAATAGATTTCATCACCTACGCCCGACCCAAATATTTCCCGTCACCCTGGCAATGTCAACACCGACCCTATTGATAAGGCCCAACTGCCCTTTTAACAAAACTTCGGTGGATTTGCACTTTCCGGACCCTACAATACTACTTGAGACGAGGCCGGAAATTTATCATCCCTGCTATTATAATTCATTACCTTTAGTGAAATTATTAAGTAGTGAAATTATAAAGCATGAAAAAGCTCTCTTTCATAATAACCTTCCTGTTATCCGTGCAATTATGTTTTGCCCAAACAGTTAAAAACAGCCTCTCCAAACAGCATTTAAAAGGTAAGGTAAAAAGGATTGAATCAAGTTCATATACTGGCGACGCTAACAGTGGGACTGTCGACACATTGGCTCCGGCAAGCAAGGTTATTTCTTTATTTGATGAAAAAGGAAATGAGGTTGAGGAAAACTATGTTGATAAGGATGACAAAAAGGTAACAAAATGGCTTTGGAAGTACAATGAAAAAAATGAAAATACAGAGGAAGACTATTTTGCTGATACCGGGGTACTGGGAGCCACTACTTTTTTTAAATATGATGAAAAAGGAAACCTGGCCGAATCGGATCATGATTTCATTGCCGATAAAACCAATTCAAACAAAACCTTGTACAAATATGATGATAAAGGTAACAATGTCGAAGAAGACGCATACGGAAACGATGGGGTTTTAAAATACAAAAACATCTACAAGTATGACAGTAGGGGAAATAAAATGGAAATGGATTACTGGCATGCGAATGAAGATACCATCAGGGTGAAGTGGACATTCGATTATAATGACGCAGGCCTTCGGGTCAAAGAAGACAGGTACAGCTCACGTGGCGAATTGCAAATCGAGAACCTTTTTACTTATGAAAATATGGATAAATTAGGTAACTGGCTGCTGCAAACCAGGAGAAGCCAGGGAAAGAATAAAGAATATGCCCGGATATTTACCTACTCCGTTACTAAACAGAAGATTTATTACTACTAATAATAACGCTGGTTAGTTCAAAATATTCTCCGTCACCCTCGCAATATCGGTACTGATCTTGTTAATAAAACCCAACTGCTCCTTCAACAAAACATCATCGGCCAATACTGGAACCGTTTCTTCGCTAACTGCGGGCAGCGCTTTTCCGGTACTAAAATCAACAAACCTGCCGTCCAGCTTTTTATTGCAATCATTTAATACAGCAATGCTGCGTTTTATCAGTTTAAGGTCTTCAACCGGCGCTTTATGTAAGGACTTTATCGAGAAGGATGACGCGATTGTGGCGATGTAAGAGGATAAAATATGGTTAAGCACTACAAATTTATGCACCTCTTTTATTTTCTTCTGTTTGCTTTTTGGCTCTGAGGTCATCCGTTCAAATGCGGCTGATAAGTTGGCGGATTTTACAAAAACATCTTTGCGGGCAAGTTTATATTCAATTGTGCCAACATCTTTACCCAAAAAACCTTCAGCGATTTTTATAAGGTAATTAACGTTTGCATGGATCACATCGGCCATGCTCTCCTGTATCTTTTCAAACTCCCAGCTTGGGAATATTAAATAGCTGGCTACAAATGCTATGGTTGAACCGATGATGGTATCAACAATACGTTCTTCAACCACAAAACCTACGCCTAAGAATTTGAAAAGAATAAGGACATAAGGGGTCATAAAAATAACACTCACCACGTAATTAAGCCTTAAGAAGCTGTAAGTCCCCAACATAAATACCACCAGGAAAATAAATTGTACATCCTTACCAGGTATAAATAACAGGATAGCTATGCCTATAATCCCGCCCGAAATAGTACCAATAAGCCGCTGGTAATTACGTTGCTTAGATAAACTGAAGCCAGGTTTTAGTATCACAATAATCGTCAATAACACCCAATAGCTGTGATGCCCTATGGCGAAGTTTTTTGCGATTATAAAACCAATTAAACAAACCAATGATACCCTCAAGGCATGCTTAAACGCGGCCGAACCAAACGAAAGGTTATCAAAAAATATATGCGGGGCATAATCCTGGTGCGTTACAAACTTCGAATATTCATCGTTACTTATAGTATTGTCAAGTAACGCTTCTGATGATCGCGAATTATAATAATTGCGAATGCTTTTTATCCTGTCGTTTAAGTCGCGAAGGTTTATTAATATTTTTTTTAGTACGAGGTTACTTGTGCCCTGCTCATTTTTACGAATTTCATCTATCCCTGATTTTAGCTGTTCCAGCGCGGCATCAAAATCCGGCCTGTTTTTGTTTCGTGTGTTTGACAAAACCATGTAGGCGACATTATCCAGTTCTTCGGCCATGCCCTGAAGTGTGTCAGCTATCTCGTTTAATATCCCTGTCGCCTTAAATTTCTCCCTGATATATCCATAATCATAATGTGTGGCCATAATTTGCTCAAACATATCAACGAGGTCAACAAAGGCAAGCACCAGTATACGGCTGGCATTTGTTGATTCTTTTACCATTATCCTGCTTTTGAAAAGTATCTCCCTTACCGCATCCTGGTGCTGGCTGACTTTTATTTGCTGCGATACCAACTTTCGGTAATTTTCATTAATGTCTTTTTCGGGGAGATAAAAGTCAGCCTTGATCCTTAAAAAATCAGCAATATCACTAATGCTTTCTCCTAACGTTTGCTGGGCGGCACGGTAAGGTCTTATACCAAAAAATAGCAGACTGAACAGCAAATACCATATACCCCCGCCTAAAATGGTTGCGCTCAAAACTAAAATCTGGTCGGGTTTGGCTTCCTTGTCCATCATAAATATCATTACCAGCAGGGCCGAGGTACCTACTGATGCAGCCCGGTTACCGTACACTATGAACATGGAGAATAAAAAGGAGAAGAACGCTACCTCAAAGCCTAAAGTAAAAACATTAAGGCGCGCAAACCCGGTAACTACTGCAACCACAAAAAGAAAAGCGTTGCCTATAGCCATGCTATTACGTTTATGCGACAACGGCCCCGGACTATCGATAGTACAAATACATAATGCCCCTAAGGATAAAGTAAGGCCCAGGTCAAAATGATGAAATTGCATTAATATCAACGAAGGCAGCAAAATGCCAAGGGACATGCGGAAACCATCAGAAAAATACTGGCTGTAAAAAAAGCTTTTTATTTCCCTGGTATTGATTTTCATCAGATTTTTCATTCGATTTTTTAATGGCGATGAAGCTATCATGAACAATTTTATTTCTTCTTTTTTTGGCGGCGGCTCATGATGGTTTCATAAATGTTTTTTAATTACTGAAAACAGGCTGTAAATTTACAAAAATTTAATTTTTTCGGTATTTTTTAATAAATATTACATTAATAACATATAAGTATTATTAATTACTCATTTTTTTATACTTTTAGACTTTGATATTTAAATTATATGCCTTCAACGTTAAAACTCGGTCAGAGAGAAACAGCTTTTAATAACGAAGTTGTAACCCGTTTTGAGTTGTATAACAGTTTGTTTCAAACGCTTCCCTTTTACCAGGTGAAAGACACCGGTATTTTATTGCCGTTTTTTAGTTCGCATTGCGAAAAGGAAGCGACAAAACAAGTATCTCCAGGCGCTATAATTGAATCGTTTTTCAAGAAATATGTCCCCGATATTGACCACCGGGAGCAAATTAACCGCATGTTCCGCTTTATTCAGTATATTGAGAGGCAGGTGGTTTTATTTGATGCCATTGAGGACTCATCATTTAATAAGATCGGGCGTGCTGATGACAGCGGGACATTGCAAAGCTTATTGCAGCAGGCATCTTTAAACGAACAGTCGCGAAATGCAATCAGCAAAAAGTTAAACGATTTTTCTTTACGACTGGTACTTACTGCACATCCCACGCAATTTTATCCGGGTACGATATTAGGTATAATGACCGACCTGATAGAGGCCTTAAAGACCAACGACATACCTACCATCGATGTTTTATTGCAGCAACTGGGCAAAACTCCATTTTTTAATAAAACTTCCCCAACGCCTGTTGACGAGGCCATCAGCCTGGCCTGGTTCCTCGAAAATATATTTTATCATGCGGTATCAGGCATACAGGCGAAACTGGAAGAGGAGTTTGATTTAAATGCCGACCGTGCCAACCAGGTATTGGAGTTAGGTTTCTGGCCAGGCGGCGACAGGGACGGCAATCCAAATGTAACTACCGAAACAACAAAAGCGGTTGCCAGTTTTCTGCGGCAGAGGGTTTTTCGGTGTTATTACCGTGATTTCAGGGTTTTAAAACGGCGCATTACTTTCAGGGGTGTTGAAAAGGCAATGGCGAAGCTCGAAAAACTTATTTATCAGAATGCCAATCACCAGGTACATCATCCTGAAGATTTACAAGCCGAATTGCTTGACCTGCTGCAATCAATAAGACAAACGCTTATTACCGATCATGATAGCCTGTTTGTTAATATAGTTGAGGACCTCATAAAAAAAGTACGGTTATTCGGCTGTTATTTTGCCACGCTTGATATCAGGCAGGATAGCCGTGTATTGCGAAGAGTGTTTAGTTACTGCACACAACATGCTCGTATTGAAACAGATATAGCAAGCGGGTATGAAAATCTGGAGGAAGCGGATAAATTAAAGAACATTACGTTTAACGAAGCAGATTTCCATTGTCCTGATGACGCTGATAAACTGATTTGCGATACCTTAAACACTATTAGGTTAATGAAAGAAATTCAATGGACCAATGGTGAAAAGGCCTGTCAGCGTTTTATTATCAGTAATTGCCAGCAGGCATCAGATATACTCCAATTAATTGACCTGTTTTTATGGAGTGGGTGGAAAAGAGACAGTCTGAGTGTTGATTTTATGCCATTGTTTGAAACTGTAAATGACCTTAAAAGTGCGGCGCTTGTAATGGAACAATTATATACACATCCATTTTATAAAGAGCATTTGAAAAACCGCGGCAACCGGCAAACTATTATGCTTGGTTTTTCTGACAGCACAAAAGATGGGGGCTATTTAATGGCAAACTGGTCCATTTATAAAGCGAAAGTTGAACTTACAACTATGGCGCGAAAATATGGCGTCAGTCTAGCCTTTTTTGATGGGAGGGGTGGGCCGCCGGCGCGCGGCGGTGGTAAAACGCACCGTTTTTATGCTTCAATGGGCGAAGAGA
>Ga0207042_1102_pt1 | contig 15838 bp, 18 predicted proteins | sample Alteio_BWMinCont_70_FD_153310 | JGI IMG/M metagenome (GOLD analysis project Ga0207042, IMG submission 153310) | Enriched cells from forest soil in Barre Woods Harvard Forest LTER site, Petersham, Massachusetts, United States -... | ecosystem: Environmental > Terrestrial > Soil > Temperate forest >... | reverse complement strand
GGCGTGAGTTTTATGGTTGCCGATATGGCGTCAGATATAGAGGCTGCTCGGCTGTTGGTATGGAAATCGGCGGCGCTGCTAGATAAGGGACAGCGGAATACGCTGAACGCTGCCTATGCGAAGCGCTTCGCAGCAGATGCGGCGATGCGCATTGCAACGGATGCAGTTCAGGTTTTTGGGGGGAACGGATTTAACCGTGAATACCCGGTTGAAAAGCTGATGCGCGATGCCAAAATTTTTCAGATATATGAAGGTACAAGTCAGATTCAACGCGTGATCATTAGTCGAGAACTTTTTGCCTAGAGACAATGGAGATGCAAGGTGTTTAACGCATCGATGCCAATGATTCAAATTCGTGATCTCACGAAAACCTATGGTAAGACCATGGCGGTTCGTGGGCTTACTTTTGAGGTTCCCAAAGGACAGGTTGTAGGCTTTTTGGGCCCAAATGGTGCTGGTAAGTCCACCACGATGAAAATTTTGACCGGCTATTTGGAGGCGACTAGCGGCTCTGCCATGATTGGTGGTATTGATGTCGCTGCACATCCGGTGGAGGCCCGTAAACTTCTTGGCTATTTGCCAGAAGATAACCCGCTCTATGACGACATGATGGTGGTCGAGTATCTGCGATATATGGCGGACCTGCGCAAAATTCCGCATGCGAGTCAGGCGCCCATGATTGCAAACGCCGTGCGGCGATGTGGTCTTGACTCTGTGATGGGCAGGGATGTGGGGGCCCTCTCGAAAGGATACCGCCAGCGGGTTGGGCTTGCCCAAGCAATTTTGCACGATCCGCCTCTTTTGATTTTGGATGAACCCACCAGTGGCCTCGATCCAAATCAAATTGTGGAGATTCGTGCGCTTATTAAAGAGTTGGGGCGTGAAAAGACCATCTTGATGAGCACACATATTTTACCTGAAGTGCAAACAACCTGCTCTCGGGTTTTGATTATTAACGATGGCAAGCTGGTTGCCGACGACACACCAGAAAACCTGGTGATGCAAGATGGTGGGGCAATTCGCGTCGTGGTGGCGGTGCAAGGCGATGAAGGCCCTATTGAAGTTGCGGACGTTTTTCGTCTGCTCGAGAGCATTCGCGGTGTAACGCGGGTCGAAGAGGCCGACGGAGAATATGATGGCGGACATGCATTTACCTTGCGTTACGAGCGAGAGGATCCACGTCCGGCATTGTTTCGCCAAGTAAGTGCGGCGAGGTGGATCTTGCTCGAAATGCACCGCAAAGAAATGAGCCTTGAAGACACTTTTCGTCGATTGACAATGGAGTAAGCCGATGCGTGCTGTGTGGAGTATTGCTCGCCGGGAGCTCAACTCATATTTTAACTCGCCTGTGGCATACATTGTGCTTGGCGTGTTTTTACTGAGCCTTGGCTATTTGTTTTTTAGTTCGTTTTTCCTCGCTGGTTTTGCCAGTCTGCGTAACATGTTTAGCCTCGTGCCAATCCTATTTGTGGTGTTTGGCCCGGCTTTGACGATGCGCCTGATCGCAGAGGAACGCAAAGCGGGTACCATTGAGTTATTAATGACGCTACCGATTCACGATGGTTCAGTTGTGCTAGGCAAATTTGTGGGGGCGCTGCTGATTGCGATGATCGGTGTATTGTTGACATTGCCCTATGCGGTGACAGTTGCGGCATTAGCGCAAAAAGGTGTTCCGTTCGACTATGGCCCTGTGATCGGTGGATATCTTGGCTTGGCGTTTTTAGCCTCCAGTTTTTTGTCGATGGGCCTTTTGGCGAGTGCGCTGACGAGAAACCAAATTGTTGCGTTTATTGTTGGCCTCACGCTTTGCTTCTTTTTCTTTTTTGTCGATAAATTTGCCATCTTTTTTCCGCCAGCGATCGGAGCGGTATTGGAGTATTTATCGGTTGATTATCACTTTTCGAATATTGCGCGAGGCGTGATCGATTCGCGGGATGTCATTTTTTATCTCTCGTTGACCGCGGTGAGTCTTTTGATCACGGTATATGCCTTACGGCAGCGTCAGGTCAAGGCGACGCGCCGGGCATTTGTGATGTCCACCTTTGCCGTGGTGGTGGGCTTGGTCTTTGTGAACCTCATTTCTCTTCGAGAGTTTGTGCGTTTTGATCTCACGCGGGACCGAAAATTCACACTGTCTCAAGCATCGAAAGAGACAGTCAAGCATTTGAAAGATGTGATGACGGTGAGCGCATATTTTACCGAAGGGTTACCCGCACCCTACGCGAGCCATACGCGCTATGCGCGCGACTTGCTCGAGGAATATCGCTCCGCATCGAACGGCAAGTTTTCTTTTGAGATGATTGATCCCACGCAAGCCGAGTCGGCGGCGGACAAGGAAAAGAAAAAGGAAGTGAGGAGGGACATTTTTGGCCGCACGGTGCGAGATCCGACTGCGGTGGAGCGTGAGCTGATGCAGCTCGGGATAGAACCCGTCGAGATTCGTGTAATTGAAGATGATCAGCAACAGACCAAGCGAGCCTACATGGGTGTAGTGGTGCTTTTTCAGGGCAAGCGCGAGGTTATCCCGGTGGTGCAAGATATCGGTAACTTGGAAAAGGACCTGACTGGTTTAATGCGGAAGTTGGTTCGCAGTAAAACTCCAGTGCTCGGTCTGGTGCAAAATGCTGGCCCGCAGCAGTTGGACCGCTTTAAGGCGCTAGTTGCACAAAATGCGCAGGTCAAAGATGTCAGTCTTGCGCAGGGAAGCGCGATTCCTTCCGACGTCGATGCTCTTCTCGTAGTTGGGTCGGGCGGCGGTCTTGATGAGAAGGCGCTTGCGACAATTCAACAGTTTGTTCAGTCTGGCAAAAACGCTGCGTTTTTGTTGGATCGAGTCAAGATAGACCCTAAGACCTTTCAGCCGCAATCGTCGAATGGCGAGAAGGCAGAGAAGGTTATAGCAATGCTTGCCCGGTACGGTGTGAAAGTTGAAGATGGTTTGGTGCTGGACGTGAATTGCGCGTCACTGAATGTCCAGGAACAGCGAGGCGAGCTCACGTTTGCAATGCCGATGCGCTATCCGTTTATCCCCGAGCTAAGCAATCTCGATCAAAATAACGCTGTGACACGAGGTGTGATGGGAGTGGTATTGCCGTTTACGACATCCGTGTCATTTAAGCCTACACCAGGTCTTCATGGCGTAGTGCTTGCACAATCAAGTAAGTCCAGTTGGATAGAGAATGCTCCCTTTGATACGAATCCGCGCCGCGAATGGAGTAAGGAGAATATCAAACTTGCAGGGCCATATCCGCTGATGGTTCAAGTTTCTGGAAAGCTGCCCCACGCACAAAAGGAATCACGGTTGTTGGTTGCAGGTGCTTCCACTTTCATCTGGGACCCGTTTTTTAACCAGCCCAATCAGGCCTTGGCCCTCAACGTGGTCGACTATTTATTTGCGGATTCTGCATTGTTGGCTATGCGTGCGCGCGGCTTTGTCGATGTGCCGCTGCAGCAGGATGTTAAAGACACCACGCGAAATGCGGTCAAGCTTGGCAATATCTTTGGCGTACCAGCGTTGCTGGTTTTGTATGGAATCGCGCGTTGGCGCTTACGAGAAAAGCGTCGACGCACCATTGGGGTAGACAAATGACCAAGGGTACTTTGATTGCAGTTGGTTTTTGCGTTTTATTTGCCGTTGTATATGCGCTGACGCGCGAAGATAAAGTCCAGGTGGGCATTCGGCAGCTTTCCTTGCAAAATGTTGAAGCTGATCAGGTCGACGACATTACCATTGCAGGTGGGCAGGGCATTCATTTGCTAAAAGACAAAGCAAAAGGGTGGTTATTGGAACTTCCGGGAGCTAGCCATCAATTGGTGCAGGCTGATGATGAGGCGGTAAAACGCTTTATAGACGCTGCAAAGGGGATAAAAAGCAGCTTTTTCGTCACAGAATTGAGAGAAAAATTTCCGGAATTTGGCTTCATCGAAGGCAAGCTCACGTACGTGACATTACGAAATAAACAAAAGCCAATTTGGGATTTAGAAATTGGCAAGCCTGCGCAGGGGGGGGCAGCGCTATGTAATGTCTGCTGGAGGCAGCGGAGTTTTTAGTGCCAAGGGAAATTTTGGAGAATTAACACATGTCGATATTTTGACATGGCGTAAACGCCGTTTGTTTTCAGCGGACTCGAACCATGTCGCAACTATTCAGGTCGAGAAGTCTGGCATGCCGGACGCGCGAGCTACGTTGCAGAAAAAAGATGGAAAATGGCAATTTCCCGAAAAGGCTTCTGATAAGTCATTTCGATTCGACGCTGAGCGTGCGTCTGAGTGGGCGCAGAGAGTTACCAATTTGACTGCCAGTGGTTTTGTTGAAGATGATGCAGCAAAGAAGGCAGCTCAGTTGCAATTGCAAAAACCTCTTTGCCAGCTTCGTATCACCAATGAGAATGGCGACAAGAGTGAGGTAATTGTGGCTGAGAACACAGAGAAGGCAAAAGGCCTCGCGCAGGTGGTGGGAAGTGACACGATTTATGAATTGAATCAGTTCGATCTCAAAGACCTAGTTTCACCGCCAGATGCTTTTCGCGATATGTCGCTTCTGGGAGTGGATGACAGCCAGGTACACAAGCTGTCAATCCATACGCCCAAAGGCGATGCTGCTCTCGAGAAAAAGGGTGAGAAGTGGGTGATTGTCACACCAGCAAAACTGCCCGAGGGATTTGTCTTTGATGAGTCATTGGTTTCCACAGAGTTGCGACGGTTAAAGGGCCTGCGGGCGCAAGAGTTGGGCAAGGACAAACAGGGCTTGGGCAATGCTAAATCTGCCCTGTGGGTGGAGTTAACAGATCAAGCCGGCAAGAAGGAACGAGTGACATTTAGCGCACCAGATGGTGATAAAACCTTTGTGAAGGGTGCTATTGATGATCATATTTACGTTGCTCCTGCATACGAAAGAAGACGTTTAGAAGTGGGCATTGAATTGTTCCAGAAACATGCGGGAAGCCAATTTGGAGGAAGCCAGAACATGAATTCGCTGCCGCCTGCTTTGCGTAAGCAAATCGAGGAAGCGATACGAAAACAGCGCGCAGGCGGATGATTGTACTACACGGAGTCCCAACATGAAACGCGGTTTATTCATAGCCGTTGAAGGCATCGACGGGGCTGGCTCAACAACACAAGCGAAAGAGCTGTGCGCATTTTTCAAAACCAAGGGACAAGGGGCACACCTCACCTGCGAGCCAAGTACATGGCCCGTCGGTGTATTTATCCGCCAACTCCTCCGGGAAAAAAGCGAGGGCAGCCACTATTGGCAACACATTTTAGCCCTCAGCTTTGCCGCCGATAGGCTCTACCACTACGAACATGAGATCGCCCCCAAACTCCAAGAGGGCATCCATGTCGTCTCTGATCGCTATGTACTATCGAGCTATGTCTACCAAGGTTTGTCGCTGCCACAGCAATGGATTGAAGAGCTCAACCAACACGCGCCAAAGGCCAATGTCACGATTTTAATCGATTCTTCAGCAGATGTCGCAGAGCATCGCCGTACCGAGCGCGGTGGCGCGCAAGAAGTGTTTGATTCAAATGAGTTGCAGCGACGTGTGCGAGAACGGTATTTGCATTTATCCAAATCAATGAAAGCGATTGTTGTGGATGGCTCTGCTGAAAGAAATGTTGTGACAGAGCGAATGCTCTTTGCTTTTTGCGAGTCTTTTCCAGAGTTCAAATCATGCGGGTGATGGGCGCCCTAAATGTGACACCAGATAGCTTTTCCGACGGTGGTAGCTATTTCAACACCGACACGGCGATCGCACACGCCGAGCAGATGGCGGAGGATGGCGCCGATGTTATCGATATTGGTGGCGAATCGACAAGACCATTTGCGCAGCCAGTCTCTCCACGCGAAGAGCTATCTCGTGTGTTGCCGGTGGTTAGAGGACTAGTCGCGAGAGGAATTCGCAACATCAGCATCGACACGCGCAATGCCAGCACAGCGCACGCATGCTTGGGCGAAGGGGCGTCTTGGATTAACGATGTCTCGGCATTTTCCCACGATCAAGACATGGTCCATGTCGCCAAAAATGCCGATTGCGTCGTACTCATGCATGCGCGTGGCACACCGGATATCATGCAGGCAGGCGAGATCGCCTATGGCGACGTGGTACAGCAGATTCGCGAATATCTGATAGAACGGGTTAATTTTGCCATTTCCCAAGGCATCGAGAGAAAGAAAATTCTCGTCGACCCAGGCATCGGATTTGGCAAGAAACTAGCGCATAATATTGCAATCACAAAAAACTTATCTGCGTTTGCAAACATTGGCGCCGGCGTTCTATACGGCCCAAGCCGCAAGGCGTTTATCGGCGAGATCACAGGCATCAAAGATGCCGCTCAACGCGATTTCGCCACCATGGCTCCAATCGCCATCGCTGAACTACAAGGGGTAACGATGGTCCGCGTGCACAATGTCAAAGCAACTGTCGAGATGCTTTCAGTGTTAAAGCAATTACAATAGCCTAAAATCCTCTTCTTTCAAGTGCCAGATGCTGCCAGGCCTTAGGTGTCGCCACACGCCCACGTGGAGTGCGCATAAGAAAACCCTCTTGAAGCAAAAAAGGTTCATAGACATCTTCTATCGTCCCAGATGCTTCCCCCAGCGCAGCAGCAATAGTCTCGAGGCCAACGGGTTGGCTATCAAAAGTTTCCGCCAACAACTTCAAGATACGAATATCCATGGGATCGAGGCCCAAAAAATCGACGCCAAGACGCTCGAGCGACAACATCGCAATTTCATAGTTGATGCTGCCATCGTGCAACACTTCAGCGAAATCACGCACACGACGCAGTAGGCGATTGGCAATTCGTGGCGTTCCTCGACTACGTTTGGCGATCTCGGCAGCGCCTTTCACATCGATAGCAATCTGGAGGATTTTCGCGGAGCGCTGCACAATCTGCGTGAGCTCTTCCATCGTATAGAATTCAAGACGTGCAGAAAAGCCAAATCGATCACGCAATGGCGATGTTAACAGGCCAGTTTTTGTCGTAGCACCAACCAGCGTAAATGGTTTGATATTCAGCGCAATGCTGCGCGCATGCGCACCCTCGCCAATGATCACATCAAAGCGAAACTCTTCCATTGCAGGGTAGAGATTCTCTTCGATCACAGCATGTAGGCGATGAATCTCGTCTATAAATAAAATATCGCCGGCTTCAAGGTTGGTGAGCAGCCCAGCAAGATCACCTTTTTTCTCGAGCGCAGGACCCGAAGTGACAAAAATATTTGCCCCAAGCTCCGACGCTAAAATATGCGCCAGCGTTGTTTTCCCAAGCCCAGGCGGGCCAGAGAAAAGCACATGATCCATCGGCTCGCCACGCTGCTTGGCTGCCTTTGCAAATACCTTGAGATTATCGATTAGCTTCTGTTGCCCAACATACTCTTCAAAGATCTTTGGCCGAAGACTTGTCTCAACGCCTGTGTCGTCGTCAAGTGTCAGCTGTGCAGATAGAATTTCAGATGACGCAAGCTCTTCTACCATGTCATGTTCCTAACTGACGCAATGCTTCTTTGACCAGATGCTCAAGCGGCTGGCCCGTCTTGGCCAGACCTTCGACTGACTTGACTGCCTTGTCAACATGCGGTGTTTTGTAACCAAGATTGGAGATCGCAGATCGCAGATCTTGCAGGAGGGTGGACGACAAATGCGCGGCTGGTAGCACGCCACCCATCGATTGGCTCAGCTTATCTTTTAACTCAAGCACCACACGCTGCGCCATTTTTTGCCCAATGCCAGGAATGTGCGTAAGCGCCTTGAAATCGCCCCCTGCCACTGCTTGCGTAAGGGCCTTGGTCTCCATGCCAGATAGCAACGCCAATGCCGTTCTTGGCCCGATGCCCGAGACGCTAATAAGATGTCCAAACAACGTTTTGCCCTCTTCCGTGAGAAAGCCGAAAAGCTCAAGGGCATCTTCGCGCACGTGGGTGTGAATATATAGAGAAACTTGCTCGCCAACGTCGCCAAGCCTCGCGATCTCAGAGAGAGAGAGCTGGACTTGATAGCCGACGCCGCCCACTAGAATCACGGCAGTACGCAGGTTCGTTGTATGGATTGTGCCCATTAAATATGCGATCACAGGTGTTCCCCAGAAATCATTTTTATCTTACGGTGATATTTTCATGGAGTGTGGTGATGCGTCAATATTTGAATTCTCATGGTTTTGTCACATTTCTGGCTTATTTGCCTTTTTTATTAGTCTGCGCGGTGATTTTTGCGTTTTCTAGCATGCAAAATCCTCCAATTCCGGCATTTATGCGCTTTGAAGATGGCGACAAGGTTTTGCATTTTATTGCGTTCATGGGCCTCGGTGGGAGTGGAGCGTTGGCTACTTCTGTGAGTCGGCAGGGCATTGGCTGGGCTGCGTTTTTGCAGGCATGGTTGCTATGTGCACTTTATGGATTTCTCGACGAACTCCATCAAAGTTTTGTTCCAGAGCGGGTGCCCAGCTATACAGATTGGCTAGCCGATATATTTGGTGCTGCAGTCGGCATATCTTGCTTCTTTCTTCTCGTGATTGCGGCCAAACGCACATTAGTCGCGAAGCAATAAAAAAGCACAAGCCGCAGTACGTAACGATTAAGCAACGCACTGCGGCCTGAATTCAATATTCATAATCAATTTATTAAATAAAAATCTGGAGCGGGAAACGGGATTTGAACCCGCGACATCAACCTTGGCAAGGTTGCACTCTACCGCTGAGTTATTCCCGCGAACCAGTCACGTATGCGATCTTTCTATGCAAACGTCAAGAGACAATTGCTAAATTTTTTTGACATTCAGCACGCGATTGAGGTTGTGTTTAAACCAGGTGTCAGCTGTCTCAAGATGGGTGAACCTTCGCTCTTCATCAAGAAATGCGCGGGTATGTATCCGCTTTGTTTTTCGTAAATTCTGCTCGTGTTTTTGATGGAGCATTTCGTGAAACACCACGCGCTCTACGCACACACGCGGAACGCAGGCTTGATCGAGTGCCGGATGAATGGTGATCAGCTTTTTTTGCGGGCAATAGGAGCCGAGGCGTATAGAGCGAAAAGCTCTAGATCGGGCGCGGATTTGTCTGCCCCAGATGATCTGTGCGCGGATTTGCTCCTCAAAGTAGAGGCCATTCATTTGGGCAAAAATGATCTCCAGGTTGTGGTAAATGCCCAAGGGCTTCACGCGCATGGTCCGAAATCCCTCTATCGCTTTTTGCGCGCGGTTGTAGATTTTAGCGATGAACGACATATTTGCAACTTTGCTGCTCCTCTTTTTTGTGGTTGGGTTTGTTGCCCTTGGGTTTTTGTTTCTGCGCAAGAAGCGTGCAGAGCGCATTGCGATATTAAGCACCTATGTGGATCAACAGGCAACACCGGAGCCGCTTGCGCGGGCGCTGGTGGCTACACGGAATAGCTTGATCGGGCGTCTTGGTCAACTCATGTCGGGTGGGGTGAACGAGGGGGTGTTGCAGCAGCTCGAGGCGGCGTTGATTGGGGCGGATGTGGGGGTGAAGACGTCGGAGAGGTTGCTTTTGGCGATCAGGAAGCATGCGAGCTCTTCGGAGTCGGCGCTTTTGGCGTTGAAGGGGGAGATGATGGGGGTGTTGCAGGCTCGGCCCCTCACCCTGCCCTCTCCCACAAGGGGAGAGGGTTCTCCGTTTGTGGTGTTGTTTGTGGGGGTGAATGGGGTGGGGAAGACGACGACGATTGGGAAGATCGCCGCACAGTTGGTGGGGCAGGGGAAGAAGGTGCTTTTAGGGGCGGGAGATACGTTTAGGGCGGCGGCGTCAGAGCAACTTGCAATTTGCGCTGATCGCGTTGGGGTGCCTATTGTAGCGAGGGGCGAGGGTGCCGATCCGAGTGCAGTTTTGTTTGACGCCGTTAGGAAAGCGCAGAATGAGGGTTTTGACGTCGTGTTGTGTGATACCGCGGGGCGGCTGCACACAAAGAATAATTTGATGGATGAATTGCGTAAAATGCACAAGGTGCTTGGCAAAGCGCGGGAAAATGCGCCCGACGAGGTGCTTTTGGTGCTTGATGCGACACAAGGGCAAAATGCCATTCAGCAGGCCAAGCAATTTGCAGCTGCTGTGCCGCTTTCAGGAATTATTTTGACGAAACTAGACGGCACTGCCAAAGGTGGTGTTATCTTCGGCATCGTGCATGAGACCGGTGTGCCGGTACTATACATTGGGGTTGGCGAGGGTGTGCAAGATCTGCGGCCCTTTGATCCTGGTGCTTTTGTGGATGCGTTATTTGAAAGCGCTTAGAGTGGGTGAAGCGATGTCTATTGTTGTGTCGTTAGAATATGTCGACCAGTTGGCTAAGGCAGGCGATTTGCAAGCGCAGGAAATGCTTATGCCGAAGAGGGCTACTGAGCATGCTGCTGGGTTTGACTTGGTTGCGGCAAATGTAGAGGCGATTACGTTGTTGCCGGGGCGACGGGCGTTGGTTCCGACTGGTATCGCGATTGCGTTGCCGCCGGGGTTTGAAGCGCAAATTCGGCCTCGGTCGGGGCTTGCGATTAAGCATGGGGTGACGTGTTTAAATTCGCCGGGGACCATCGATGCAGATTATCGTGGGGAGATTGGGGTGATTTTGATTAACCATGGCACGGATTCGTTTCGGGTTGAGCGTGGCATGCGTGTGGCGCAGATGGTGATTGCGCAAGTTGTTGCAGCGCAAATCGGGGTGGCATTGCAGTTGGATAGTAGTGTGCGGGGTGTGAAGGGGTTTGGATCGACGGGGATGGTGGCGTAATCGCCCCCTCACCCTGCCCTCTCCCCAAGAGGGGAGAGGGTTTTCTTTGCTGCGTTACGTGGATTACACGTTGAAGATAGCGCGGACGGCACCGGCGAAGAAGCCGACGATTCCGCCACCGACGGCGAAAGCGCCAGCCAGGGTGTACTTAACTGCTACGGATGGGATGCGAGCAGCGCTAAGACCAACGCCTGCGGCTGTTCCCACGGCGTGTGCAGTGGTTTGGCCGAGTGCATTGGCGCCTGCTGTGGAAGAGCTCTCCATCCACTGTGCAGTGGTCTTGGTCGTTGCGGTCTTGGCTGGCAATCCAACAAGGCCAACAGTCCCACCAGCGATTGCGCCGCCGACTTCTGCTGCGCCTGCTGCCACCATGGTTGCGCCTCTGGCGACGTTGCCAGCGACGCCTTCATCCATCATGCTTCCGGGCTCACCCTGCGCACGCTGTGTGCCACGGCCGGTCACGACATCGGGTACAAACATGGTAGCAACGCCAGTGGCCGCTCCGACAGAGGCTGAAGCGCGTGTGAACGCTGACCAGGTCTTCCAGAATTTGCCAGCACGCGTCTCATAGCCATCACCATGAAGACGGAAGTTCTCATGCGCATTCAGAAGTCTAAATGCTGCCTGATCGGCATAGTTGTTAGCCCGGCCCATTGCACCGGAACCGGAGGTTTGTGTGATGACGGTTGAGCTGGTTGCTGGGGCGTTCAATGTGATTGCTGTAGGCATGGTATCTCCTTCATGGTTTATTTTCTTTTTTTGCGTTGTCCGCGCATCTGACGGATTTTATTCCTGAGAAGGTCGATTTGGCGCATTTGTTTGAGATCATCGACGGTGATTGTTGCGATTCAATTGGTAGCGAGGTAAAAGGTGGTTATGCCCCTTCCACGAAAAGACCCTCGTTTTATCCCGGAGATCTTCACGGCGGGTGAGTTGTTGGCCAAACGTTATCGCGTGAAGTTTCAGCTCAGCGTTTTTGCCGAGGGCATCCTATATCTGGCTCACGATCAAAAATCTCTTTCTGACGTCTTTATTCGTGCGATTTTTCCAGGCCTGCTGCAGTCAAACGCTGAACAATCTCGCTTTGTTGAACAGATGAAGCAGGCAAAGAAAGTCGTGCATCCCCATCTTCTGCCCATTCAGCATGTAGGCGAGGTTGATGGCCGTTTCTTTATCGTCCATGATTTTTTCAAGGGATCCAGTTTTCGCGAGCCTCCGCACAGCCTACCGATATTCGACTTTTTTATGCGCCTCGCGCAAGTCATGCAAGACTTGCATAAGACGACGTGGCACGGTTTGCTGCATCCGGATCATATTTTACTTGCCGAAGATGGATTTTCTCTCTTGGGCTTAAAGCTACGCTCTGCCATTCCGCACCGGCCCCATATGTCGATCATGCAATTGCGCAGCCAGAACTTGCCTTTCATTGCGCCTGAGGTGCGTCTTGGATCTGCAACGATCGATCATCGTGCAGATATCTATAGCTTGGGTATGCTGCTTCTTTTTGTAAAGACGAATCGCGTTGTGGAAGCTTCAAATGCGCGTGCATTTTCAGAGTGTTTGCAGAGTTTGCCCTTGCCGGTGCAGAGTATCGTTCGACGTTCCGTGAGCAGTTACCCAGAGGCGCGTTTTTCAACCATGCAGCATTTTATGAATGCCATCGAGGAGTACTTATCGCCCGCATTGAAGCCACCTGCTGTGAGACCGGTGGTATTTGAAGGCGCGGTAGCAGCACGGCGTCCCAACTTCGTGTCGATGTTAAAAGGTCGATTTGGTTATGCAGCGGCACTTTTTTCCGGTCTATTTGTAGTGTTGGCGACGTTGTTTTTGGGTATACGCACGGTGCAAATGGCGCGCCATGTTCCCGAAGAGCGCCATGTACATACGGAGTTTTTGTACCAAAATGTTCAGCCCTAAACCGTGGATCTTTGCGCTGATTTTTCCTGGGCTTGCCCTTGGGGCACAGTACGCAGTTTTGACTGACGACGATCTCCCGCCCTACAAGCGGGTTCTCACTGGCATCGGCGTGCAATTGAGGGATGGGTATGTTGCCTACACGTTTGCTGGCGCGAAGGAAAATGCCAAGTCGCTGATGGCGCGTGTGCTTGCGCAGAGGCCGTCGGCGATTATTGCCGTGGGGCCTAAGTCGGCAAATGCTGCAGGCAGTGCGACTGCAACCATTCCGATCGTGTATTGCCTAGTGCCGAGGCCAGAGCACTATGATCTGCAGAAGCGAAACCTGGTGGGCATTAGGATAGAGCAAAATGACGAAAATCAACTGAAGCTGATTTCGGTTGTTTTGCCAAAAGCAAAGCACGTCTTGGTGCCATTTAACCCTTTGCAGTCGGCTAAGCCATTTGACGTGGCGAGAAAGATTGCCGCGCGATTTCAGCTCAAGCTTATACCCGTTCATCTGAGTAATCCGAACGATGCAAAAGAGGTGTTAGAAACGGTACGCGAAAAGATAGATGCGATTTGGATGATTAGTGATCCGACAGTGCTAAATCTAGCTGTGTCTGAAGCTTTGCTGCGTTTTGCGACGTCGCATAGAATTCCCATCTTTGCGCTCAACGATGGGTTTGTCGCCCGTGGCGCTTTAATGAGCTATTCGATTCACTATGGCCATCTCGGTCGACAAGCTGCGAAGATCGCGCAGCAGCTGTTGCAAGATGGGTTGCCGGAAACCTTTACGCCGCCGGTGATGCAAGAAACCGCAAGCGTTGCTTTTAATATCAAAACGGCCGAGCAACTTGGCGTTGCTGAATCTGTTGCATTGGCTATGCTGAAGTTTGCCGCAGAAAATCAATATACGGTGCAGGTGTTTCAATGATTCCACGTTATACGTCTCCTGAAATGGCAGCGATTTGGTCGGATGAAAAACAATATTTTACGTGGTGGCAGGTGGAGCTTGCGGCCGTGCAGGCGCTCGAGCGCGCGGGGGATGTACCAAAGGGTGTGGCTGCTAAGCTTGAGGCTGACGCGCGTGGTATCGATTGGTCGAAATTAGCGGTGCGTGCGGTGGAGATTGAACTCACCACCAAGCATGATGTAATCGCATTTTTGACGGCGCTTGAAGAACATCTTGGCAAGAACTCTCGTTTTGTACATTTGGGTATGACGTCGTCTGATGTGGTAGATACGGCTTTTGCTTTGCGGCTTAAAGAAGCTGGACAGCAACTTCAAGTGCGGCTGGCTGGTCTTAGCAAAGCGCTTTTTGCGCAGGCGTTGACGCATCAGCATACGGTATGCCTGGGGCGCACCCACGGGCAGGCGGCAGAGCCGACTACTTTTGGGCTGAAGCTTCTGTCGTTTGCCGTCGAGATGCGGCGCAACCAGGAGCGACTTGAGAGTGCCATCGAGGAGATCGCGCATGGCAAGTTATCTGGAGCTGTGGGCAATTATGGCAACATTGATCCTGCCATCGAAAAAGATGTAATGGAGCAACTTGCGTTGGTTGCTGAGGACGTATCGACACAAATTATCCCGCGCGACCGGCATGCTGTGTTTTTCTCGACGCTCGCAGTGATCGGGGGTGGCGTGGAGCGGCTTGCCGTGGAGATTCGGCACTTGATGCGCTCGGAAGTGGCGGAAGTGTTTGAGCCGTTTGGCAAAGGTCAGAAAGGTTCGTCGGCGATGCCGCATAAGCGTAATCCAATCTTGACTGAGAATGTGACCGGGCTCGCACGCCTTTTGCGTGGGTACGCAGGTGCAGCGCTCGAGAATCAGGCGCTGTGGCACGAGAGGGATATCTCTCACAGCTCCGTAGAGCGCGTCATTGCTCCGGATGCGACGACAGCGCTGGATTTCGCGTTATTGCGTATGACGCGCGTCGTGGAAGGGCTTGAAGTCGATGCTGCAAAAATGTTGGAGCATGTGCAGGCGACGGATGGCTTGATTTTCTCGGAGGCGGTGTTGCTCGCTCTGGTGAAGAAGGGAGTGCTGCGCCAGGAGGCGTATGTGTGGGTGCAGGAAGCTGCAATGAAAGCGCGGCAAGGGCAGGGGGGTTTTGTTGCGACCCTAAAAGGCCATGTGGAGATCGGGAAACACCTCGCTGCGCACGAGATTGATGAAGCGGTCGACGTGAAGCAACATTTGCGTCACGTCGATGGGATTTTTGCCAAGACGATTTAGCTAGGTTTAAACCAGTCTCTCTACCGCCACCAGAGCCTCATCGAGTCTCCCCACATCCGTTCCGCCAGCCTGCGCGAAGTCCGGCCTCCCACCACCCTTGCCACCAACAATCTGCGCAAGCTCGCCTACCATCTTTCCTGCGTGGAACCGCCCAACCAAATCCTTAGTGAGTGCCACAAGAATCGTGCACTTATTCTCACCTGTTGCACTACCAAGTACAACCACACCAGACCCAAGCTGATCGCGCAGCTTATCTGCGTACGCATGAAGCGCCTTGGTATCCTGTAGGTCGTCGAGACGCTCTGTGATCACTTTCACGCCGTGGATATCACGCGCCAGCTTTGCTGCTTCACCAGCTTTGGCTGTGGCATGTTTGGCATGGAAATGCCCGAGTTGCTTTTGTGCGCCTTTGAGTTCACCCATCAGCGATTGCACACGCGCTTCCAAGCTATCGGGCGACACCGCAAGCATCTGCGATAGCGCGCGAAGTCGATCGCGCTCTAAACGCGCCTGCTCCACAGCAACCTGGCCACAGACAGCCTCGAGACGCCGGACGCCTGCTGCCAGCGGGCCTTCGCTGGTGATGCGAAAATAACCCACGTCGCCAGTATGATGCACGTGCGTGCCACCACAAAGCTCAGTGGAGTGCGGACCCATTGTGACGACACGAACTTCGTTGCCATATTTCTCCCCGAAAAGAGCCATGGCACCTTTTTGCTTGGCCGAATCAAAATCAGTGTGCTCGATGTGTGTCTCTGCATTCTCGAGCACCCAGCCGTTGACCAAGTCTTCGACTTCTTTGAGTTGTGCCTGTGTGACCGGTTCAAAATGCGAAAAGTCAAATCGCAAGCGGTCGGGTGCTACCAAAGAACCCTTTTGGGTCACGTGGCCTCCAAGTACTTGGCGAAGCGCACTGTGGAGCAAGTGGGTTGCAGAGTGATGGCGGCGAATATGAGCTCGCCTTTCGATGTCAAT
>Ga0207042_1064_pt2 | contig 15964 bp, 18 predicted proteins | sample Alteio_BWMinCont_70_FD_153310 | JGI IMG/M metagenome (GOLD analysis project Ga0207042, IMG submission 153310) | Enriched cells from forest soil in Barre Woods Harvard Forest LTER site, Petersham, Massachusetts, United States -... | ecosystem: Environmental > Terrestrial > Soil > Temperate forest >... | reverse complement strand
ATTAGCTGAAGAGATCATTTTATTGACACATGATAAAAACTACTGGGAACAATTGCGTGATCTTACCCTGCCTGCAAAAGAGCAGCGCCGCATAGGTTTTCCTTTATCGGCAACATTACTTGAACGTGAAAGACGGATAGCGAAGGGAACTATAGATGGTTGCCATTATGCTTTTCAATATGGCATAGCTTTTAATGTCGCTGGCGGCACTCATCATGCAGGCACCAATTGGGGTGAGGGTTTTTGCCTTTTAAACGACCAGGCTATAGCAGCTAATTATTTGTTAAATAAAGAATTAGCATCATCCATCTTAATCATTGATTTAGATGTTCACCAGGGAAACGGCACTGCGCAGATATTTGAAAATAACCCAAATGTGTTTACATTCTCCATGCATGGGGCTAATAATTTCCCGTTTCGTAAAGAAATGTCGGATCTGGATATAGCATTGCCGGATGGGACTCGGGATCACGAATATTTGCACCTGTTAAAAACCACGTTACCTGGATTGATCAGCCAGCAAAAGCCTGACTTTATATTTTACTTAGCCGGGGTGGATGTACTGGCATCAGATAAACTTGGTAAAATGGCCTTAAGTAAAAATGCCTGTAAAGAACGGGACCGGTTTGTGTTTGAACAATGTATCAGCAATAAAATTCCCGTCCAGGTAAGCATGGGAGGGGGGTACTCACCAAACATCAGGGATATTGTTGAGGCGCACTGTAATACCTACAGGGTGGCGGATGAATTGTATTTTTAATCTTTCGCAAGTATTAACACTGTTTTGTCCCTGTGTTTTTTACTTATAAACTGGAAACGGAAAAACAAAAGGATGGAAGATGTCATTAATCCAAGCACCAAACCGTACCAAACGCCCCTAACCCCCAAATGCATTTGCAATCCCAAAACATAGCCTACAGGTAAACCTACCACCCAATAAGCTAAAAAAGTAATTAATGTGGGGATATTAACATCGCCCATGCCACGCAAAATCCCGAGGCCAACTACCTGCGTGCCATCAAATAATTGAAAAAATGCTGCAATGATAAGTAATTGTGCTGCAATAACTATCACGGCTTTGTCTGAAGTATATATCCATGGCAGTAAGTGGTTAAATGCTGTTAAAAAGATTGCAGTGAAACACATAAATACCAGTACGATGTGATAGCTCGATATGGCAGAATGCCTTAGTTTCTGATGCTCACCGCTGCCGAAATAATTTCCGGATTTTATGGCGGCTGCTGCAGAAACGCCGCTTGCCATCATATAAGTCATTGAGGCCAGGCTAATGGCCACCTGGTGAGCAGCCTGTTCATGGTACCCTATAGTGCCGATAATGATTGCCGCGGCGCTAAAGGCGCTGATCTCAAAAGTATATTGCAAAGCGACCGGTGCGCCGATGCGCAAAATTTGTAAACAACGCAGGCCGTCGATATTTAATAGTACAAAACCTTTCAAATACTTCTTAAAATTTTTGGACCTGAAAACATAAATACCCATTACAACAGCCATAACGCAACGGTCAATCAAAGTACTGTAGCCAACGCCTTTTATACCCATCGGGCTGATGCCAAATAAGCCCTTTACAAAAATTATCCCCAGGCATATATTAAGCACATTTCCCCATATAGAAATATACATCGCTTGTTTTGTAAAACCAAGCCCCTCGGCAAACTGCTTAAAGGTAATGAACACAAGCATTGGGATAATCGATAATCCTAAAAGAAATAAAAAAGGTTTTGCTTGCTTCACCACCTCAAGGGTTTGATCAAGATGATCCAATAATAACAGGGACCCAAAAAAAGTAATGGTAAAAAGCAGGAAACCCGTTATTACATTAATAAATAAACTGTTTGAAAGCAATTGGCCGCATTCCGCATAGTTGTCGCGCCCGTTATGCTGGGCTATTAAAGGTGTTATGCCATAAGAAATACCCATGCCTATCACCAGCATAATAATGAAAATGCTGTTCGCCAACGAAACCGCTGCCAAAGAAACTGTACCCGCAAAATGACCGATAATTATAGTATCTGAAGTTTGAACCAGTGTATGCCCCAAATTAGATATCACCACCGGGATAGCCAGGCTCAGGTTAGCGCGGTAATGATGCTTATATTTGTGATAGAGGGAGTTCATTTTGTTGAAATGTTGTGAAGTTGGAAGGTTGTAATGTTCCTAAAACCAATTGCAGCTCCTCGCGGACTTACGGGCTAATTTCCAACCTCAAATCTCTGACTACTACACGGCAGTGTAAAACTCCTCCTTTTCGGTTGTATTTATGCGGATAATGCCCGATAGTATCAGGTCGACCAACAGGCGTTGAGCACGTTTCCGGCCTATTTTGAGCAATTCGCAACATTCTGCAATAGTTATCCGCGCTGTTTTATTCAAATATTCGAGCAAAGTTTTTTCTTTGGATGAATATTCAATTAAAACCCCCGCAGTTCCGTTAGAACGCTTTAACACGTCAACAACAATTTTACTTGCCAGCACGCTTTTATCTTTTACCCTTACATAAACCCACCATTTGCCGTCCTCGGCAAGGGCGAAATGTGGTTTGGCGGCGCTTCCAGGGATATCAACAACCAGTATTATCTTATCATCAACATAAACTTCCTCAAAGATAGGCTCAAGGGCAGGTTTGGCGAATATTTGAGCCGCTTTGCTGATCATATACCGTTCCTCATCCTCCGATTTTACCCCGTTTATAGTACCATCATCAGCTACGCCGATCAATAACCGCCCGCCCTTGTTATTGGCGAAAGCGACCATTGTCCTTGCGATCTTTTCGCAACTCGTAATTGTTTTTTTAAAGTCAAGCGTTACCCCTTCGCCCTCAAAAATCAGCTTTTTTACATTCATGGTTATTCTTCCTCTTTTTTAAGCGGTATGTAAGGCTTGAATTTTTCCATCCACCTTTCGGGGCGGCTTACTTGTGTAAATCCAAACTGGCTGTACAACCCATGCGCATCAGCCGTAGCCAGCGACCAACGCCTTAAGCCCTGCAATTCAGGATGCTCCATAATGGTTTGTATCAGCCATTTTGATAATCCCAAACCTCTGTAACCAGGAAGGATAAACACATCACAAATATAAGCAAAAGTAGCCTTATCGGTTACAACCCTTCCCAGGCCAACCTGGATATTTTGTTTGTAAACGCCAAAACAAAACGAATTTTCGATGGCTTTTTTAAGTGTTTCTGCCGGAACAGCCTTTGCCCAGTACGAATCTTCACTTAAATATTTATAGATCATCTCAAAATCAAGCAAGTTTTGATCTGTCGAGATCTGAAAGCCCTTTTTTAGGAAAGCGTCATCATTCATTTTAACATGCATATATTTTTCGTTTGACGAAGTATGATTAAATATAACGTAAAGACGCCCCGACCCATCGGGGCGTCTTTACAATTCGGCGCTAAAATTCAAATTACGAATATAAATTTTGCTTAATACAGTTACACATAATTGCCCGTTTTTGTCATAAATTTCGATCAGGAAAGTTCTTCGGTATTTCCCCGTGGAATTTAAAACGTTTTCACAATCTTCCACTTCCCCATCACTTATTTTAATTTTGAAATGCATAGTGGTTTTGGACGGTTTACGGTAGCGGATAGCCAGCGAATGCGACCATGTTCGGAGCTTGTAACCTCTGCGACTTAAAATATTGAAAAAAAGCAACGGATAAAATGGATCGGCGGCAGCGAATATTGTACCGCCAAAAATGGCATTGTTAAAGTTTTTATTTAAAAAGCTCTTTGTGATCTTTACCTCAACACCGCGAAAACCTTTATCAAACCTTACCACACTGATGCGCTGAAAAAATAGGGGAGGGTAGAAGCGCAAAACCCATTTCAGTACACCTTCGGACACTAACATATTGGCTAAATATCAGGAAATTTTGGGTATAATAAATATTCGGGGCGTAAAATTTTGCGTTTGGGTCCAAACCGGTTTATATTTCATTACTGTAATTTAAATCTAAGGCAATTGTGCATCCGATTAATCCTGTAAACGGTTAACATCCGTTAACATAAAATAATAGCGCTTAACATAACATGCTGATATATAAATAAATTATTACAAACAATGGAAAAAAATTGATGTTGTAAATGTGATTAATGATAAATTAAAAATCTACACAAATTAAAACACCTATGAAAAAACACATTTTCAATTTTGCACTGGTCGCGGCGATGATCGGTTCAATAGCAGCAGGCTGCAGCTCCCAAAAAACTGCCGGCAGTGGGGACTCTACTAAGAAAGATACCTCAAAAGTAGTGACGCCGGCCCCTGCTGATACGATGAAAAAGGATACCACGAAAAAGGATACCACTCATCATTAAACGAGATTTGAGATGTGAGATATGAGATGTGAGATTGGAAAAACTTCTTTCACATCTCACATCTCATATCTTACATCTGATTCGGGTTTTGAATTTTATCCATGACACACCCTGCTAAAATTACCTTCCCTAAAAATCTACTGCCATCTTCTTAATGAATAAATTCAGGTTAAGCATAATCATAATGTTCGATTTTAGGAGGGTTTTTAAGAAAAGCTTTTTTTGCAATATCTAAATCAAAAGATGATTGTAAGCGCACCCAAAACTTAGCCGATCCACCAAATACGGTTTCTATTCTTAAGGCAACATTAGGCGTTATTGAAGCCTTGCCATTCATTATATTAGATAATGTGGGCCGGGTAATTCCTAATAACTCCGAAGCTTTACCAATTGTTAAACCCCGCCCGTCAATCAATTCCATTTTTAATATTTCGCCCGGGTGCGATAATTCCATATTTCTTTCCATTTCAGTAAATTTAATGTGTGTCTGAATAATCTAAATCAAAAGCGTTTTTGTTTTCAAATCGAAAAATAATACGATAATTGCCCGTGACATCTAAACTCCATTAACTCTTTAAATGTCCTTTTAACGGATGCGGGCGATTGAGGCAAATGTGGCAAGGTCTTGCGGAACTTCTTCCAAATCGTCAATAATTTGAAGTAAAAGACCAATCTTTTTTAGTTGAGCAGCAGGCAACTTACTATTATCGTTGTTTTCCCACAATAATCGCAGCGCCTTATTCTTAATCGTTTTTATCATTTAACTGTATAGCGTAAAGATACACATTACAACCTTAAAAAAGAGTAATATTATACTTTAAAGGGTTAATAATTCGGGTTAAGGCGTACTCCATTGAGGGCGGAGAGAGATTTGATTAGACATAGTTAGTTGTAAAGTTTTGGTAATCAATATTTGAAAACATATACATTTGTAAAATACAATCATTAATAATTTAAGCCTTATGACTACTCAAGATCAGATTTGTTGCCCAAAATGCGGTTCAAATCAACTATCAGCAAACAAGAAAGGGTTCAGTGGTAAAAAAGCAGTTGCTGGGGCAGTCTTAACTGGCGGTATCGGATTGCTTGCCGGAACAATTGGAAGTAACAAAATTATCATTACATGCCTTAACTGCGGACATCAATTTAAACCGGGGGATAGGCCAATTAACAATCCCGATTTATCAAGTGAAGCGGGCGTAAGTACAAAAACTACGGCAATTGGTTGTGCAGTACTTATCGTACTTGTAGCTTTGATTTTTTTAATAGCCAAATTCGGCGGGTATACCGATAGTAAGAATGCTTCATCTGTTTTAAAAGCAGATACTTCTAAAACCGTTGAAAAGTCTTATGTCGTCTCATCAACACCAAAACCTAACATACCTAATCCAAATATTAAATATCAAATTATCTCAAAAGAACAAGACAACAGGGGGTATACTAATTTGATGAATGTTTACACTAAGAACATGGCTAACCTAAAACGATTGAACGCATATTTGGTCAGTAAATACAAAAATGATAACGCAGGTTCATTTCAGATTTTTTATTTCGACAATAAGAATATAGCAAAAAACTATCATAACATAGTATTTGACAAAAGCATATCTGATGATGAAGTTGATAAATTATCTCAACACATTATTGGTAAATATGAATACGCCCCATATAGCAATATTGACACTTTGGAAATAGGTAGGGATCCAGACAATTTATAACTTATTCAATGAGGGTGAGTTAAATGATTTTAGAATGTATTAAATCCACAACGGATAATTCAATAGCCGTAGCAACTGTAATAATTGCCGCGTCAGCCGTCGTAATCGCCGCATTGACTTGCATTATTTTATATAGCCAAACTCTTATTTTAAAAGGACAAAGGAAAGATAGTCAATATAAAATAAAAGTTGATCTTTTTAACAAACGAATGGAGGTTTATCAGGTAGTTAAAGACCAACTAAGGATAGCCGCAGCGGATTCAAAACCGAAAATTAATTATGCCGAACTTAATTCTGCACAATCTAAGGCAAGATTTTTATTCGATGATAAAATCCATAAAGCAATTGAAAAAATTGTTGAAACCATAATAACGCAGGAAACCGCAAGTCGAAATCTTAGTACTGTTCTTTCAGACCCTCAACCTGATCCTACCCAAATCAACAATTTTAGTAATTTAAAAAGTAACGCTGCAAAAGCTCTTTTAGCAGCGTCTTATAGTTTTGACGATATATTTTCGGACTTTATGACATTAAATAAAATATAAGTAGGGTAACTTTATAAAAGACAGCTATCCTTTTAAGGGACAACCGTTAATGTAACCTATATTAATAAATAATAAAGCAGTATTGGTTTAATGCATAGGCTTGCAGGGTTGCAAGGCAACGGTCACAGGTTGACCGTCTAAAGCTATCCGAACCGTTTTTTGCATGTGCAGCGCAGGGTCCTCTGCGAGAGACCGTGCGGGCATGGAAAGTACATTTCTACTCGTTTAATAGCTGTTCAATTTCAATCTTAAGAACGGGAATATGTCGGATTACAATTCCCCAAATGAACTCATCCGATATAGAGTCATAGCCGTGGGCGATTCTATTTCTAACATCAACTATTTTTCGTGAATTTGTTATCTCTAAACTTGTATTTTGCTTCAAGATTCTGTTCATAGCTTCACCAATAATTTCGATGTTTCTTTCAACGGCCCGTTTTGTTCTTAAATCTGCTTTATATTTTGCAAATTCTTTTGGCCGGTCAGCGAAGAAACTTTCAATTTCCATTATCGCATTTAAAATGTCGTAAAGCCAGGTTTTTATTTCATTGTCCATAAACAAGTTGTCTTTGCTGGTTTACGGACTGTTTGAAATATGGGTTTTTAATTGCTTTTTCTTCCAATAAGTCGATTGGCCTTTTTAATATCTCCTGGAGCGAAAATTTAAGGTCAAAATAATTGTCCGCATAGTCTTCTACGTCCATGTTTGCAAAGTCAACAATTAAGTCAATATCGCTTTCGCTATTAAAATGGTCAGTCAGAACAGAACCAAATGCATACAGGCTTTTCACCTTATGCGTTTCACAAAGTTTTACTATGTCTGAAGCGTATGTTTCAAGTCTGTTCATTTTCCATTTTTTCTGACAGCTTTTACTTCATTTGTTATTTCGTCCATTGTCATTTTCGAAAGCCCGTATTTGTCTGCAAGTTCCAGGCACTTGTTCAAATTTTGCCGCGTCAATTCCCTACTAACAATGTCAATAAAATCTGTAAAAGTCAGTTTGCTTTTTTTTAAGCCAAATTTATTGTACTCAATTTCCGATATAGAAATATTTAATGTTCGCATGATCCCTGAATATATATTCAAATGTACAAATAAAGTGTAAAAATTTACTCCCACAGATTGTTTGCTTTTTCATCATAGCCGGCATATTGCCGCCTTCTTTGACCTTCTGGTTATTATTCTCATAATTAACATTATGTTAAGTAGTAACATCAACTAAAAGGGAGCTATTCAAAAGCCCCCCTTCTATTTTAGTTTTTGGTTGTTGTGGCCGGTAAGGCGTCAATTTGTTTTTTCAAATCGTCTGCTTTGGCTTTATTGTCCGCAGCGTGTGCTGGATCAAATTTTCCCCTGTAATAGTTCCTCAAATTACTAAGTGCATCAGAAGATTTTGGATCAAGGTCGACCGCTTTTTGCAAATAAGGTTTTGCCACGTCGAATTGGGCATCAGCTTTCGCACGCATTGCTTCATATTGCTTTTGTTGGGCGGCCGGTAAATTCCTGGCCTCATTATAAGTATCAATTGCAGGCTTTATTAACGAATATCCTAAGTTCAAATTTGCCTCAAAATAGTCAGGATCTATCGCGACAGCTTTTTTATAGATGTCGGCAGCTTTCGCGTAATTATCAAGCGCCGCTTTGTTTAAGGCGTTTTTAGATGCGTCATCCTTTGCTTTTGCTGATTTGTTGTCACTGGCGTCTGCGATACGGGAATAAGTTAATCCCTCATAATAATAAAGTAATTTATTTTGAGGATCGTTTGCAATCGCAGCCTGAATTTTCCCTAATATTTCATTTTCTTTACCTGCCTGTAAGCCAATCCTGATCTCCAATTCACGCAGATCAGAATTTGCCGGGTATTTAGCCACCCCTTCTCCAAGCGTTTTTAATGCATTCGTGGTGTCTTTGTTAACTATATACAGTATAGCAAGGTACCTGTATATCTTTGCATTTGCCGAATATTTGGTGGTTAGCAGCGTTTTATAGTTCGAAATGGCAAATGGATAATACTTGGGATCTGTCCCGCCTGCATTGGAAGCTGCAAGGGCGGTATAATATATGGCTGTAGTATCGTCCGGAAATACCTGGCGATAAGCATCAAATGCCTTGTAAGCTGCATCGTATTTACCGCTTTGGTATTCCTTTACCCCTAACGTCGAGTTATATTGCGCAACACTAAAATTAGCCTGGTCTATCAGTTTTTTATTTTCCCCTTTGGTATCCAGTTCCTTAGCTTTTTTGATAGCATCCTGGGCGGTTGCCAGCAAGGGTGCAGAAGTGGCCGGCACTGTGTCACGAGCTGCAAGTGCACCGTATATTGCTCCTTTTAAAGCAAAAGTAAGCGGTAATGCTGAGGTTTTTTCATTGGCCGCAGCTTTATCTATTGCAGTTTTAGCATCATTAATATCGGTAGTGGCCTTTGTCATTATGGCCGGGGATAATTTTGCCGCTGCCGAATTGCTTTCAACTGTGTAATTATCATAGCTTTCCTGTGCATTTTTTAACTCCCCTTTTTGCGCAAACGTTGTCGCTGAAATTAAGCCTAACAGGCCTGCCATCAAAAGTTTAATTTTCATGATTTATTATTGATTGGTTAACTGTTTTAATTTATTATTTACCTTGTTTATTTGCTCTTTATTTCCTGTTTGTGTATAAACCATTTGTAATACCTGCAGGCACCTAACATCATTTGGCGATATCTCATTTGCCTTTTCAAGCCATTGCACTGCCCGGGCTGCGTTTTGGGTATTACTCCCCTCCTGTTTTATTTCACTTTGTTTAAAATACAGCAAACCGAGGTTAAATATTGGCTCGTATGCCGAACTGTTCAACTCAATTGCGTGTAAATAAAGCGATTCGGCTTTATCGTACCGGTTCAAATGATCATAACAATTTGCAGCCACAAATGCAAGATCGGCGTTATTTGTATTAATTTCAAGCAATGCCGGCAACAAATTTACTAATGAACGGTAGTCCTTTTTATTATTATAAATATTTGCCTCATCCAATAATAACGATCTGTCGTTTGGTAATACTTTGCGCCCTTTTTTAACTATATCCAGCGCTGTAACTGTATCACCAAATGATTTATAAATATTTGATGCAGCTTCCACATATTCGGCCTTAGTACTATCACTACCAATCAAATCCGTATAATATTGTGCTGCAGCGCGTAAATTGCCAAGTTTACTATTTGAATATGCAATATAAGCGTTTATTTTTTTAAACGAAGGTGCATATTTTTTGGCACTTTCAAATAATTGCAAGGCATTGCTAAAATCGGAATTATTCATATAAACAAACGCTTTGCGTATATAAACATTGGCCAAACAATTTTTTGCATAATCAATATCTGCCTGGAACTTATAAATTTTCCGATTTGCCGACAGATTATCAATCAGTGCGGTAGTTTGTGAAAAGAATGCAGCAGGCTGATTTAACTTATTTAATGAGTCGATATATAAGATGCTTGAATAAACAACCGCCTTATAAACGTTTCTTTCAAGGTCGAGCGAGTCGGCAGAGGCTTTGATCAGGCTATCCGCCATTTTCTTTGCATTGCTTAAATATTTAAGATCTTTTTTTTGCTTATAAAAAGCAAGATTGTTCACCACTGTTTTAAGCGCTTCTGTTTGACAAAAGGCGGCGGACACGGTGAACAATACTATTAAAACCGGCAATATAATTTTACGGCCCTGCATTTGCGCTATTCATTTGTATCATCGGGAGCTAATCCTGTTTCGTTGTTTTCAGCATCGCCGTTAATCTCCTTATCATCCTCGTCGTCATGCTCAATTTTTGCTACAGACGCTATTTCATCATTTTCCTTGAGCGTAATCAGCCTTACCCCCTGGGTAGCCCTTCCCATCGTTCTTAACTCGCTTATCGCTATCCTGATGATAATGCCCGATTTATTAATGATCATCAGGTCTTCTTTATCTGTAACACCTTTTATGGCAACAAGTTTTCCTGTTTTATCAGTAACGTTTAAAGTTTTAACACCTTTCCCGCCACGGTTTGTTACCCTGTAGTCGTCAATATCGGTGCGTTTACCATAACCTTTTTCAGATACAACCAAAACCGTGGTTTCCGGGTTATCGATACTTATCATGCCAACAACTTCATCATTCTCATCTTCAAGCGTTATACCCCGCACGCCAGTGGCGGTGCGCCCCATCGGCCTTACTTTCGATTCGTTAAAGCGGATGGCCCGGCCTGATTTTAATGCCATCACTATCTCGCTGGTGCCACTGGTTAAATTTGCTTCTAAAAGTGAATCGCCTTCGTTAATATTTATAGCGTTTATACCGTTTGCACGCGGACGTGAATAGGCCTCGAGCGATGTTTTTTTGATTGTACCTTTGCGGGTACACATAATAATAAAGTTATTTTCGAGGTATTCCTTGTCTTTCAGGTTTATCAGCTTAATATAAGCTTTTATATTTTCTTCTTTCGGGATATTGATGATATTTTGAATGGCGCGCCCCTTGGAAGTACGTGTCCCTTCCGGAATTTCGAACACCCTGAGCCAGAAGCATTGCCCCGATTCAGTAAAGAACAACATATAATTATGGTTCGATGCAATGAGCAAATGCTCAATAAAGTCGGCATCGCGGCTATTGCTGCCGATAGCGCCTTTACCACCCCTGCCCTGCCTGCGGTACTCAGTTAAAGGCGTACGTTTAATGTAACCTTCGCGGGATATGGTAATTACAACGTCTTCATCCTCAATAAAATCTTCTGTCTGCATTTCTGCGGAAGAATGTATCATTTCGGTTTTACGCTCATCGCCGTATTTGTCCCTGATCTCTATCAGTTCGTCTTTAATGATCTGCATACGCAAGCCTTCATCGCCCAAAATAGAGTTTAAATAATCTATCAGCTTCATTAAACTGGCGTATTCATCTTTAATTTTATCACGCTCAAGTCCGGTTAACCTTCTTAAGGTCATATCTAAAATGGCCCGGGCCTGGATGTCTGTCAATCCAAACTGGGTAATTAAACCATCCCGCGCGTCATCAGGTGTATTTGAAGCGCGTATTAATTTGATCACTTCATCCAGGTGGTCCAAGGCGATCAGTAAGCCTTCTAATATATGCGCCCTTTTCTGTGCTTCCGAAAGTTCAAATTTTGTACGGCGTACAACAACCTCGTGCCTATGCTCCACAAAATGGTGTATCAGGTCCCTGAGGTTAAGCATCATTGGCCGGCCATGTACAAGGGCGATATTGTTTATACTGAAAGATGTTTGCAGTGCGGTATATTTATACAGGTTATTCAACACAATGGCCGCATTGGCATCCCGTTTTATTTCATAAACAACGCGGATACCTTCCCTGTTTGATTCATCCCTTATCGCCGAAATGCCCTCCAGTTTTTTATCATTTACCAGGTCAGCGGTGCGCTCGATCATCAACGCTTTATTTACCTGGTAAGGTACTTCTGTTACAATAATACGTTCGTGGTTATTATGGGTTTCAATTTCAGCCCTCGACCGTATTACTATCCTGCCCCTGCCTGTTTCAAACGCCTCGCGCGCGCCTTCAAAGCCATAAATAATACCACCAGTCGGGAAATCAGGGCCTTTGATATATTTCATCAGTTCCGTAACCTCAATCTGGCGGTTATCGATCAACGCTAAAGTTGCATTTATAACTTCAGTTAAATTGTGAGGCGCCATATTGGTGGCCATGCCGACCGCTATACCCGATGCGCCGTTTACCAATAAATTAGGGAATTTTGCAGGTAAAACTGTTGGTTCCTGTAATGAATCGTCAAAATTAAGCTGAAAATCGATGGTGTCTTTATTGATATCGGCCAGCATTTCTTCGGCTATCTTTTCAAGCCTTGCTTCTGTGTACCGCATGGCCGCAGGTTCGTCACCGTCAATTGATCCATAGTTACCCTGGCCCTCAACAAAAGGATAGCGCAAGCTCCATTCCTGGGCCATACGTACCATGGCGTCGTAAACAGATTTATCACCATGCGGGTGATACTTACCGAGCACTTCTCCCACTATACGGGCCGATTTTTTATACGGTTTATTGTTGTTTAAACCGAGGTCGAGCATGCCATATAAAACACGCCTGTGCACCGGTTTTAAGCCATCGCGCACATCGGGTAATGCCCTTGATACGATAACCGACATTGAGTAATCAATGTAGGCTGATCGCATTTCTTCATCAATATTTATCGAAATTATTCTGTCTTCTGGTGGTATGTTTCCGTTTCCTGTTTCGTCGGCCATTTTTTATTTCTATGTAGGATATTCAGCTATAATTGTCCGCTTAAAAAGTGCTTTTTAAACGACCTGCGAAGGTAAGAAAATTAATCGTTTTATCATGCCATTTTATGAGGATTATTTCGGATTTCAGATGTTCGATTTTGGATTTATTTATCGTGAGCAATTAAGCAATTTCTTACTTTCGGACTTTACTGACTTTCGGACTCCTATTACTTAATCCTCTTCCAATATTCCACAACTCTCATTCCGTCAGGCAATATGCCTTTCAGTGTAAGCGTATCATTTTTCAGGGTGTATAAATAATGGATGGGAATATTGGTGATCCTGGAAGGCTGGCTACAAAAAGTTTCCTTATCAATACAGGTATCCCCTTTCAGAACATAATTTCCGGTTTCATATTTTTGAGGCTTATAGCCTTTTTCAATCGCAAAAGCTTCATAATGAGTTGCATCATATTTTCTATGCAACGTATATCCTGTTGTCGCCCCCTCCTTTTTGCCGTTGTAAATGCCGCCAACAAATTGCCAGGTGCCTTTGAGGCTGGGTGCGGTTTGAAATGCGCATAAAACGAATGCATTAACAAGAATTACAAATTTTTTCATCAAACCCAATTAATTCCCTTTCTTAATAAAGATAACGTTTTTGCTTCTTCACTTTCCGGTTTAGCCCGGTAGTTATACAACCATTTTGCTGTCGGCGGCAAGCTCATTAAGATGGACTCGATGCGTCCGTTGGTCTCTAAGCCAAATTTGGTGCCGGCATCGTACACCAGGTTAAATTCGGCATACCGGCTGCGGCGCTGGTATTGCCATTGCTGCTGTTCTTCATTAAATGGCTTGTTACGGTTGCGATTGACCAGTTCGGTATAAATGGGGATAAATGAACGGCCCAGCGCTTTCGAAAACTCAAAAATAGTCCCCCAACTCAATTCATTGCTTGCGATTAAGCGGTCGTAAAATATCCCCCCTATTCCCCGTGTTTCGTTACGGTGCTTGATAAAAAAATAATCATCGGCCCATAACTTAAAGCGATGGTAAAAATCGTGGTTAAAATTGTCGCAAACAGATTTTAAATAAGCATGAAAATACCTGGCATCGTCCTCAAAAACATAATGCGGGGTTAGGTCTATCCCTCCGCCGAACCACCGGACAGGTTCATTGGCGGTACCGAACGAGGAAGGCATTTCAAAATAACGGATATTCATGTGAATGATAGGCACCATTGGATGGTTTGGGTGGATCACAATGGATATCCCGGTTGCAAAAAAATCGTCCTGCTCAACTTTCAGGGCTTTTTTAACAGTATCGGGAAGCTGCCCATGGACGGCTGAAAAATTCACCCCGCCTTTTTCAAAAATGTTCCCATTTTGAATAACACGTGTACGGCCGCCGCCGCCGCCTTCACGCTCCCATTTTTCTTCCTCAAACCGGCCCATGCCATCTGTTAATTCAAGGGATGTGCAAATTTCATCCTGGATCAAACGGTAATTGGCCGCTATTTGTTCCTTGTCAATCATCAGGGGCAAAGTTGCGAATTTTTGTTGATTTGAAATGCGGGGTAGAGACGCGACGCATCGCGTTTCTATGAAACCTCTACGTAATCCAAATCCTTACTAAAAGTTTCCTTTAACTGACTTACCGAAAAGAAGGCGATTGCCGTAAGGATAGCCATCATGATATAGCCGCCGGTAATCATTCCATAATGATCTTTAAAGGCTACAAAGGCTAAATTAATTGGAATTAAGAAGCCCCTTACAAAATTTGGAACTGTTGTGGCTACTGTAGCGCGGATATTTGTACCAAACTGCTCGGCGGCGATAGTAATAAAAATGGTCCAATAGCCAACCCCGCATCCCATAAAAAAACAAAGCCAAACAAAATGTTTAGTTGTGAGCCCTGTTGAATTTAAATAAACAACAACACTTGCCGCCGATAATATCAGAAAAATATACATTACTGATTTTCTGGATTTGGTTATTTGCGATAAAAGGCCGGCTATAATACCGCCAGCTGCAATTCCTACATAAGCGTATAAAATACCATCACCGGCGTTTAATGTATCTTTAGCGTGTAGGGCTTTGCCAAACTCGGGTGCTAAAGTGATCAAAACACCAACTATAAACCAATTAGGCGCTCCAATTAAAATGCAATATAAATATTTTTTAAACCGGCCCCAGTTATTGAACAGCATAAAAAAGTTGCCCTTTGATACGCTCGTTTGTTCAATATTTTTAAACATTCCCGATTCGAAAGTGCCGATCCGAAGCAAAAGCAACACAATGCCTAAACCTCCCCCAACGAAATAGGCATTGCGCCAACCGTATTTTGCCACCATAACCGCAGCTGCTGCACCAAAAAGGCCAATTGCGGCAACAATCATAGTTCCGTAACCTCTTTTTTCTTTACTTAAGGTTTCAGTAACCAATGTAATACCAGCTCCTAATTCGCCGGCAAGGCCTATACCCGCGATAAAACGGATAACGGCATAAGTGTTTACGTCGTATACCATGCCGTTGGCAAAATTGGCCATCGAATAAAGCAGTATAGATCCAAAAAGTACTTTTATCCGCCCTAACTTGTCGCCGAGTACACCCCAAAGAATGCCTCCAAGTAACAAACCGAACATTTGGACATTAATAATAAATACTCCTTTGGGAAGTACATCTGCTGCTTTAACGCCAATATCAATCAGGCTGGCCTTCCTGACAATTGAAAAAAGTAAAAGGTCATATATATCAACAAAATAGCCTAAAGAGGCGACGAGTACTAAAAAAATAACATTTCTTGTGGCCTTGGCTGAAGCATCCATAATTGCAATATTTGGTTATGTAGGTAGTAGAGAGCCGCCGCCCATAAGGACGTCCCTGCAAATTTTTTCAAAACAAAAAAACCTCTGTGAAAGCAGAGGTCCCTAAGAAATTAATCTTTTAAATTATGCTTTTTTTTACATTTACTGCCTGTAACCCTTTTCTGCCTTCTTCTACGTCGTATGTAACGCTATCGTTATCTTTGATGGCATTTACACCGCCTTGTACATCTTTAAAGTGTACAAAAAGATCTTTACCATCGTCGGTAACAATAAAACCATAACCTTTTTGTGTGTTAAACCATT